>Ga0208151_100265_pt1 | contig 25825 bp, 26 predicted proteins | sample ECH_Bhost_MetaG_FD_187130 | JGI IMG/M metagenome (GOLD analysis project Ga0208151, IMG submission 187130) | Hot spring microbial mat communities from Yellowstone National Park, Wyoming, USA - ECH_B host_MetaG (SPAdes) (version 2) | ecosystem: Environmental > Aquatic > Thermal springs > Hot... | reverse complement strand
ATCCATCAGGCCCGAACCCGGGCAGGTTCATCTTCTCCGCGATGGCCAACAGCACGGCCTCCATGCTTATCGGCATCTGCTCGCCGTAGACCGTGACCGTCTCGGTCATGGGAGGGGCGGCCGGCTGCCTCACGACGGCGAACTTGCTTACCGAGCTCATGCCCTGAGGCGATGGAGACTCCACCATCCACTGCTCTAGGTATGTCACATCAGGGAAGATGTAGTCTGCGTATACCGACGTGTCCCCTATGTCCGTGTCTATCGCTATTATGAGCGGGATCGTGTCGAGGTCGAGGAGCGCATTTATTTGCTCCTGGTTCGCAGGCGATAGGTTGGCCACATTGTTGGCGTACAAGATGGCGATCTTAATGGGATAGGGATATTTGGCTTTGGCTGAGGGCAGAATGTCCTGGAAGCCGCCTACACCCGCGGGGCTGACCCAACCGAACGGGAACCACGAACGCTTGGCCGGGTAGCCTTGCTCCTTGTATAGGGTCGTCATCTCATATAGGTAGCCGGCCCTCATGATGCTGACCCCGAAGGGCGTCAGCCCATTCGGGACCTTCATGACGTCGAACGCGCGGCCAGATGCCGTCGGCCAGCCCGCGGCCCCTACGGTCAGCCCGCCCTTGAAGTCGGGGTTGCCTATCAGCACGTTGAGGAGCTGTATGGCCATGCCCGCGTAGGTTCCGTTGTAGTGGGCTATCGGTCCTCTGTAGACGTCCACGGCAGCCTTATGGCCGTGGCTCGTGAACTCTCTCGCCACGTCCTCCACATCGGAGGGATTCGCACCGGCCAGCTGGCACCACTCATCGAAGCTCTTGGAAGATGCCTCCTCCCAAAGTAGCTGGAAGGCAGACTTAACTCTGATCCCGTTTATGGTAGTGTCCACGAACAAATCGCCTACAACGGGGTTCTTGTCGTCGTAGGGGTTGAACGCCACAGGTTGCCCGTTGACCATGGCCACGAAGTAGTCATATGGGTTGGCCCCGCTCGGCACTTGAAGCCCCAGATCCGCGGCGCGCACGAATCTGCTGGCCCTCCCGTCGGGCTCTATCTTCACGAGCCACGTAGCGTTGGTCCAGTGCAAGTAGCCGTTCTGCTGGGCCGCGGCCTTGTTGGCCGCGCTGAGAAACGTTGCGTCGTAGCGCTTGTTCTCAATTATCCACCTTATCATCGCCATCGCGAGGGGCAGATCCCCTCCAGGCTTCACCGGGATCCACTTCCAGGCCTTCGCGGCAGTCGTGCTGTACCTCGGATCGATCACCGCCAGCTTTAGGCGCCCGCTGACCAGGCCGTCGGTTATCTGCTCCGTGACGTTGACCGGACCATAGCTCGCCTCTAACGGGCTGGTGCCCCAGGCTATGACGAACTCGGCGTTGGCGTAGTCGGGCTTAGCGGTGGCCGGCCCTGGGAGCCATCCGTGGACGGGCTGCCCGGGGCCGATGCCGGTCTTGTCCCACCCGACATATTGGGCTGTAACCAGCTTGACGGACACGTGGTGCCCTATCTCGCAAACCGACAAGTGATCCAGGACGTTGACGGAGCCCAGGGAGTACTTGGTGAACCTAATTGCGAGGTCGTACCTGCTGCCCTCGATGCGGCTGGCGAAGAATATGAACTGGTTGTTCTTGGGGCCCAGGTCCGGATGGTCGGGATCGATGAGGACGTCGAGGTGATCCTTGTACTTGGCCTTGAACTCGTCCACGGTCATCTGCCCCATCATTATCTTCTGCACGTCCGCCGCCATCGAGGCTGCGAGCTGGGGGTCCCTCAGCTTTATCACGTCCTTGAGCCCCTCGACGTACCTGTTCTCCTCGCCCGGCACATCCTTGAATAGATAGCCGCCGTTCACAATCTCCTCTATTGCCTGCTCGAACGGGATGGAGATCCACTTATTGGAGCCCCTGGGACCTGCGCGCTTCAGAACCTTCACAACCCTATAGGGGTCGGCGTAGTCCTGAATGCCGGCCTGGCCCTTGGGGCAGAGCTTGCCGTCTATGATCGCCGCCTGCTTAGGGGACATATCGTACGGGAGCCAAGGCAACATGTTCGTCGGTATGTAGGGATTCCCGTCGATCTTGACCGGATAGCCGTTCCCGTTCTTATCATATTGTATCTTCACCTTTATACCGCAGTTGTTGTGGCACATGAAGCAGGCGGAGTAGATTATGTTCTCCGGATGCGCGAGCTGATATACATTATAATCGTTGTAGAAGACCTTGGATCCGTTGATAGAGCCGTTGGAACTGGATCCGCCGGCCGAGCCGTTGGTCGGGACCGGAGGGGATTGAGCCGCGGAGAGCAACGCCGAGAACGCCGCCGCGCCGCCGAGCAACGCGGCCGACTTCAGGAATATCCTCCTCCCCTCGTCCATCGCCCTTCCCTTCCTGGCAGTCTCGTTCCCGCTCATGGTCATCCCACAAGCGGCACCCCCTCCTCCATCATGGGCTCTGTGAGACCTATGTAGTAAACGTTCGGCTCGGTGCCGAGCTCCTCCTTGAGCCTGGACGCGCCCTGCTCGCGGATCAGCTTCGAGACGAGGCTGTCCGGGTCGTTGAGATCGCCGAAGTAGGTCGCCCTGCCAACGCAGGTCGTGACGCACGCCGGCAACATCCCGGACTCGAGCCTGTGGATGCAGAAGTGGCACTTATGCGCGTTGAACTTAGGCGACTTCCTGCTGTCCACCGGACGATCCCATATGTCAACACCGTACTCAAACGACGTCCAAGTATCGTAGTACTCGATCTTGGGCGTCCCATCCGTGTAGTTGAGGCCCCAGTCGAAGGTCCTGGCCTGGTAGGGGCAGGCGCTGATGCAGTATCTGCAGCCCATGCATGCATTGTAATCTATTGCGACTATGCCATCGGGCCTCTTGAAGGTGGCGGCCACAGGGCAGACTCTGACGCATGGCGGGTCGTCGCACTGCATGCAGGGCCTCGGAAGGAAGGTGGCCGACACGTTAGGATAGCTGCCGTGAACGCTCACCACAACCGGCCTGTAGACGACTCCGGGGGGCTCCTTATTCTCGACTTTGCACGCCACTGTGCATGCAGAGCAACCCACGCATTTACGCGCATCGATGACCATCCCCCACTTACGCTGGTTCGCGGGCTTGGCGAGGGCGCGCTTCAGATCCTCCATCATCCTATAAATTGGGCTCTGCTCGTACCCGGCCGGAACCTGTATCGTCGGCTGGCCCGGCAGCCATGTGTACGGCTGCGACCAGCTCTCATCGTCGAAATCCGTCTTCGTCGCGACGGCCACCTGCGCGGCCTGTGCAACTAGCGGGGAAACCGCGACAGCCCCCTCGCCGGCGGCCTTCACCAGTTTATTCTCCTCCACGAGGTTGGGCCTCTCGGCTCCCTCCCTGCGAGCCAGGCTTTCAATTATCTTAGTGCTGATCGCCGCCAGCCTCTCGCGTTCCCTGGCCATGAGGGCCCTCGCCGCTTGTCCGCCGTATGCCAGCGCAGATGACGCCACCCTGGTCAGGGCACTCCAGTTGATGGAAACAGCCGCTAAGAATCCGGCCGTCGCCAAGCTGGCGGACCTCAGGAACCCCCTCCTCTCCATCAGCTTAGGCCCGCCCGCGCCGCCGCCGATGGGGGCCGTCGATCCCCCGCGCCCCCGCCCAGGCATCGTGGAATCCGCCGCCCGCGGCACGAGCGGCAGGAGGCGGTAGCCGAGATACAGCAACCCAATGCCGAACGCCGCCATGAACATGACCACCTCCCATTCGTGGATGCTCGGGAAGTACGTGTAAACGAGCTTGGGATCTACGTAGGCGTACTGCAGGCCCGGAATCTTCGGCACAGCGAAGGCCGGGATGACCTCAACAAGGCGGACCGCGAAGAAGAAGATGCCTGCGAACGCGCTGCCGATGCCGACGATTATGGGCCTATTCCTGAACCGGTTGCTGAGGAGGATCCCGGGGACGATGAACCCCAGCAGGACCTCGAAGATCCAGAAGACGTACCAGTACTGCCCGAACAGGACCTCGTTCGTAATGGTTATGCTGACGGGGTCCCCGGTTCCGTACCAGACGGGAATTACGAGGTCGAAGGCTATGAGCACGGCGTTCCCGATGAGGAGCCAGTAGACGATCCTCCCCAGATACGCGATCATCTCCCTGAACTCATCATCCTTCCTCGGCCATAGAACCACTAGGATTGCCGTAAGGAGTGCCGCCCCGGAGAACAACGCTCCGGCTATAAACATTATCGGAAGTAGCGTAGTCCACCAGGGATAGGAGAAGTATATGGTGGCCAGTATAGATCCGACTCCGCCGTGGAACGCCAGTGCGAGGACTAGGCCAAACGCCCCCAAATATAGGAAGGACTTGCGAATCGACTCCGCGCTCCTCTTCAGTCTCTCCGGAGAGCTGGCTCTCGGGCGTAACAATTTGGATATCAAATTATTTATACGGGCGCTTCCGCCGAGCGAGTCGAGGCGGCCCTCTATCACGTCGAGGCGGAACAATAGCAGGAGCTCCACGAGGAGGAGCGCGAAGTATATAACGTACAACCACACCACGTCGACCAACACCGAGTGGAACTGGGGCCTATAGAGCGTCTCGATCGCGCGTTCGGGGTGTCCGAGGTCGAGCGCTATCGTGCCGATGGCTATGATCAACAGCACGAGGGCTGTGTAAAGGGACAGCTTAACTATGGGCTCCAGCTTTTTCACACTGAGTACGTTCACGATCACGGAGAGCAAGAAAGCGCCGGCGGAGGCACCTATGAAATACATGTACGTCGGGACGTACAGCCCCCACACCACGTAACTCGTCGTGTTGCCCGAATCCACCGGTGAGGTCAGTTGTTCGTACACCGCTACGGCGCCTATAATAAATGCGGCGGCCCATATTACCAACAATACGACCTTCAGGACCCCGCGCATCGGGCCGTTTACGCCCCTCTGGCCGGGGTCCTCTACTCTTTCTCTTACCATAAGTTCCTTAATTCAACGTATATTTAACTTTTATGTATTTAATTATTTCTATTTTTGCAAACCATAAGACGAAATTATTTAAAAATATTAATCTATACCAACTTCTGTGGGTTATAGGCAAAATTGTTATAAAAATGAATTTATATCAATGCCTGTATTATTGTAAATTCATGTTTGATCAATTATGTTATATATTCTATTTATTAGTTAATAAATTATATAAGTATGCAAACTCGCCCCTGAAAATAAGAGGGGCTGGAGGACCTATGAACAACAGACGGACGCGAAAAGGATAAGGGGACCCATAAAGTCGATAGAGCCTTTAATACATGAACCGTGTCAGCAATACATATTTACAATTCCGGCCTGGTAGGCCATCACCCTAGAACAAAGGTAAAGCTCTTTATAAAGCAACTTGTTGGCAACTCTAACAGGGAGTTTGCATACATTCTTGAATATTTTCGAAGATTTTGGGCATAGACATCTCATACAAGACGGTTGAGGGATTGTATTCACACAAGCCGGTCTGCATAACCTGCGCGGTCGACTGGCGCTGGGTTCTTGAGAAATAGGCAACTTTCGACTCGATCTAGCTCGCGCGGGCCCGGGAGGACAAAAGACGCCGAGAGGAGGAAGCTCGCAGTGAGGATGTTGGGCGACCTTGACCGCTTCGTCCGCCTCGCCGAGATGCAGGGGGTCGACGATAGGGTGGCTGAGAAGCTCGTCGCCTCAGCCCTGGAGCTTATCGTGCTAGACAATGCGCTGAGGGGCGAGCTCGATAGGGAGGAGGCCCTCCTCCGCTTCAGCGAGATGCTGGCCACCGCGATAACGGGAGACGGCTCCGTAGGGGCTGAGGAGGGCCGAGCGGCCGTTGGAGGAGACGACAGAGATTTGCGGCGGAGTTTGTAGCCTACATACTTCAGAGAGCTAGGGGGAGGGCAGCGCCGTCTATGAAAGGCCCTGGAAGTCGTGGAGGGGAGCGAGGGGCTCCCTAAAGCTGGATGGCTTCGAGAGCAAGGTCGAGGGGCATCTCGTGAAGGTCATAGGCGGCGGGGCTTGGCTCGAGGAGGAAAGAAGCAGGAAACCCCTAAGGATCGCCACAACGGCGGGGGTTGACGGCGTATGGCGCGACTACGAGATGGCGTTCGGCAGTGGGGAAACGAAGCCGTGGGCTTCGTCGTCGCCAGGACGGATGCGTCGGGGGCAGGAGGCAGACGCGGAGAGGCTCGCTATCCTCATGAAGGCCCTAACGGGGAAGGGGCCGAAGGTTGTGCAGCATGGACGGCAAGATAGGAATCGTATGCGGCAGGAGCACCTAGACGGCTTCATGCGCTGTGTGGAGCTCGCAGACGTCATAGAGAGAGGCTTGAGGAGATGGGCCGCCGGTAGGGCCCCAGGTAGCGACTCGGGGGCCAGCCGCCATGTCGCCAAGATAGGCACCACGTCGCCCATCTGAACTTAGGTCTCTGGGCCCGAGAGTAGCCTTATATTTCAAATCCCCATAGAGGTCCATGAAGAGATTCGGCGTCTCTCTGCCGGACGAGCTCGCGCAGGAGGTCGACAAGATCTCCCAGGAGCTCGGCGTGACCCGCAGCGCGGTGGTCGCGCAGGCCGTGTCGAGCTTCGTCCACACCTATTCCCAACATCTGAGGGACGGCCATAGGTGCCTCGGCGCCGTCGTCTCGCTGACGGAGGGCGAGGAGGCGGCGAGCAGAATAATGGAGGAATATAAGGACCTCATAGCGAACTATTCGCACATGCATATAGGCGATAGATGCCTCTCGGTGTTCGTCGTCCACGGCGACGGGAGGCGGATCGGCGAGTTCTTGATGGGCCTCTCCGAGAGGGCCGCCAGGACGTTGTTCACGCCGCTGGAATAAATGGAGGGCTGGATACACGCCCTGCGGGACCTCCTCGTGGGTAACTTGAGGCGCAGCAGGTTCCCCCTGCCGGCGGATAGATCCATCTGCAGCCGGTGGGCCTCAGGCCTGCCCGAAGGGGGGCGGCGCGTGTTGTACACCTCCTGCATGTACCAATTGGCTCCTCTGATCGCCAGGGCCGTCGACGTGTTGGAGAGAGTCGGCGCGGGCTCCGGCGGCGTGAGGGCCAAGATGGCGGCCGCCGGCGCTAGGCTCTTCGGCGGGCTTCTCCTGAGGCCTTCGGACGAGGAGGCGGGGCGGGCCGACGGCATCCTGCGGAACATCGCCGCCATGTTGGGCAGGGCGGGGGTCCAATTCGGCGTATTGAGGGACGAGCCGTATTCGGGCGCCCTGCTCTACGAGCTGGGGTTCGAGGAGGACTTCGCGTCCTACGCAAGGGAGGTATATAGATACTTCAAGGAGCGGGGGGTCGAGGAGGTGATAACCGTGGATCCCCACACCCACTACGTCTTGGAGAGGGCCTACCCCAAGTACGTGGACGGCTTCGACCTCAAGGTGGTGAGCTACATGGACCTCGTGAGGCCGTCCAGGGCCTCGGTCGCCAAGGCGGTCGTGCACGACTCCTGCCTCTACGCCCGATATCTGGATAGATACGACGTATATAGGCGGTTGCTCGACTCCGCGGGGGTGGCCCGCGTCGAGGATCCCTACGTGACGGGCAAGGCGTATTCGGGATGCTGCGGAGGGCCCATAGAGTCCGTCAGGCCCGACGTGGCCGGCGAGGTCGCCAAGATCAGGGCCAGGCAGCTCTCCAGGCTTTCCGACGTGGTGGTCACCGTCTGCCCCATCTGCCGCGTCAACCTATCCCGGGCGGCGCCGACCCTCAAGGTATTAGACCTGGCCGAGGTCGTATCGTGATAGCCGAGATAGATAGGTGCGCTCGGTGCGGCTTCTGCGAGGCCGTATGTCCGACGTACAACGCCGTGAGGATGAGGCACATGGGCCCGCGGGGGAGGCTCCAGATGGCGCGCATAGCGCTCGACGGAGGGGCTCCGTCGAGATACGTCGTCGAGAGCCTGGCCACGTGCCTGAGGTGCAGGGCGTGCGAGTTGGTGTGCCCCGCCTCGATTAGGATAGTCGACGTGATCGTCGAGGCCAGGAGGAGGCTCTATGCGCGTGCCTAGGGCGTTCGTCGAGGAGGCCAGGGGCAGGTGCAACCCCGACGAGGAGTGCGCCGCCTTGCTGTTCGGCGCCGGCGACGCGGCGAGGAGATGGGCTTGGATGGAAAACGCGGCGAGGAGCCCCGTCGAGTTTCGCCTCGACCCGGAGCGCGTCTATAGGGCTATCGCCGACGCGGAGCAGCTCGGCCTGGAGCTGGTCGCAATATTTCACACGCATCCCGGCGCGCCGGTGCCCAGCCCCCTCGACTTGAGGCATATGGCCATGTGGCCCGTGGTGTGGATCATAGGCGATGTCCGCACCATGGAGCTCAGGGCCTGGCGCCTAGAGCGCGGCGTTCTGCGGGAAGTCGATATATACATCTCCTAGAATTACCTCGTGCTGATACTGACCTCGCCGGTGAACATAAGGTACTTCTCGGACGTGGAGCTGGAGACGTACGAGAGGTTCGCCGCCCTGCTGATATGCGGATCCAGGAGGGTGTTCGTGGTGCCCAAGCTGGAGGAGGGGAGGGTGCCCGGACCCGCGTATGTATACTCCGACGGCGAGGACCCCGCCGAGGCCCTGAGGAGGGCCGCGCAGGAGTGCGGAGGCGGCGAGGTCGAGGTGGACGGACGCACCACCTTAAGGGCTTGGGAGGTCGTGAGGCGGGCCTTAGGCGGGATCTCCACGTACAAGATAGCCGACGAGTACATAGACGGGCTCAGGGCCGTGAAGCGGTCGGACGAGGTCGAGAGGATAGCCAAAGCCGCCCAGGCGATAAGGGAGGCCATCGCCGAGGCCTACGCCGAGCTCTCCCCCGGAGTCCCTGAGAGGAAGGCGGCTGCCGACATCTATCTGAGGCTCGTCGAGAGGGGGCTGAGGCCCGGCCCCATATTGGTCCAGTTCGGCGAAAACACGGCGCTTCCCCACCAGGGCCCCACCGGGAGGAGGCTGAGGGAGGGCGACGTGGTCGTGATCGACGTGACGGCGGCCTACGAGGGATACTACGCCGACATAACGCGGACGTTCGCGTTTAGAGGCGAGCCGCCGGGCTTTAGGGAGATATACACGGCCGTCTCGGAGGCCCAGGCGGCGGCGATAGCGGCGGCTAGGCCGGGCGTCCAGGCCGGCGACGTGGACAGGGCTGCGAGATCGGCCTTGATGTCGAGGGGGCTCGAGCGGTATTTCATCCACAGGACGGGGCACGGCCTGGGCCTCGAGTTCCACGAGGCTCCCAACATAGCCCCCGGCGAGAGGTACGTCCTGAGGAGCGGCAACGTCTTCACGGTGGAGCCCGGCGTGTACATACAGGGCCGCTTCGGTGTAAGGATCGAGGACGACGTGGCGCTCGACGGGGATGGGGCCCGCGTCCTCTAGCACTCGGCCTTGAGCCCCTTGGGCGGGGTCACGCCCCTCTGGCCCAGGTACGTGCCGAGGTATTTAGCCGCGCCCTCTGCTCTGACCAGGATCAGGTGGAGGAAGCGGAGGCCCGGCCTGAGGACTATCGTGTTGGGGGATTCGTTCACGACCTCTATGGTTATGTTGCCCTCAAACCCCGCGTCGACGACCGTCGGAGGTATCACGAGGCCGTAGCGGGCCAGCGTGGAGCGGAGGTTGGCTAGGCCGACCACGTCGTTGGGCATCTTGACGTACTCCTCGGTGGTCAGGAGGACGAAGTTCCTCGGGGGCACCGCTATCTCGTCCGCCTCCTTGACGATCCTGAAGTGCCGCCTCGCCTCGCCCTCAGCCAGCTCGCACGGCCTTATGGCGGCCCCCTCGTACGCATATATCGCGTACTCCCTCCCTATGCGGAGATCCAGCCCGTTCTCGCGTATCGCGTCGTCCCGAAGCGGCTCTACGGACAGCCTGCCGAGGGACATCAGCCTCCTTATCTCGTCCCCCGTCAGAATCATGTAGCAAGGCCTCCGGGCCTTTTTTACGGCGTTGTCCGCAAAACGCGGCGAGTATACGCGGCGGCTGTGCTCATATCTGCGGAATACCTTTATATTATAGACGACGTACTGTGCTGTGTTGAGCCAACTGGCGGCCTTCATCCAGAGCGTCAAGGGCTCCATACTGCTGTCCTGGCTCCTGATGGTCTTGATGGCCGCAGCCCTGGCGCTGATGGCCTCGGGGAGGCCTCGGCGGCCCGCCCGCCGCTGGTTCGGCGACTTCTTCGTCAGATGGGGCCTCGCCGGGCTCTTCCTGTGGTTCGTCTTCTTCGCCCTGTGGGCCCTCCGCGAGGTGCTGGCGCAGAGCTTCGTGTTCCCCGTGGGGCCCATACAGGGATTTATAGAGAACGCGACGCTTTGGGGCGTCGTGCTTACCGGGTTCCTCACGATCACCTTCTTCGGCGGCACTCTGATGCTGCAGGCTCTGTTCTCTAAGGCGGAGGTGCCCGAGGGCGTGGTCTACTACAGGCAGGAGGTGATAGTCACGCCCCAGAGGATCGCGGGGCGGGAGGTCTTCGCGCATCTGCCCGAGGAGCCGCCCGAGCTGAGGGAGGAGGCCGCGGCCAGAGAGGCCTTGAGCGCAAAGCGCAGGGGCTAGCCGCCGTGTATATACGCCAAGATGAGCACCACGTCGCCTTCCCGTAGCTGGGTGTCCAGGCCAGAGAGCAGCCTTATATCCACGTCGTTCACCGCGATATATATGTCGGGCGACAGACCGTCCCCCCTGCCCCTAACCCTCTGGTACAGCTTCGGGAACTCCCTCAGCCTCTCGACCAGCTCCCGCACCGTGGAGGCCTCGACCTCGAGCTCCCTCCTGCCCGCTAGATATGTCAACACGCCCTCCAGCACCACGCGGACCACGGGATATGTCTGGCGGTAAAATATTATGCGCCAGATACGGCCCCGTCGCCCTCAGGCTGAGGGGGCGGCGGATAGAGCTGGCCGACGGCTGTCCCGACTATCTGGAGCTGGAGGAATTCGTGAAGTACATCAAGATAGATGGGTCGAGCCCTCTGATCGCCCTTCTGGGCGTGAGGCGGGGCTCCGCCACTTCCTACAAGGCCTTCGGCGCCGCCATCGGGCTGGGGCAACGGGCCGCCGGGCTTCTGCTGGCCCGGAACCCCTATCCAGTGGTTCTGCCTTGCCACAGAGTGGTGAGGGCCGACGGCTCCCTCGGGGGGTATTCGTACGGGGTGGAGCTCAAGAGGGCTCTGCTGGCCTACGAAGGCGTCGAGATGTGCGGCGGCCGCGTGTGCCGCCTGGCGCAGGTGGAGGAGGTGGACGACGTCGAGGAGGCGTTGCTGCGCAGCCTAGGGCTCGGTAGATGAGATATATATTTAGGATATCGCGAGGCCATGGTCGTCAAGGTGCGGATAGACCGGCGGAAGTGCGTCGTGGCTCACTTCTGCCTATTCTATGCGCCGACGGTCTTCATCCCCCTGTTGCCTGAGGGGAAGCCGGGCATAGCGGAGCAGTTCAGGCTGGACAGCGGCGTCGAGGAGGGCATAGTGCCGGACTCGCTGTATGACTCCGTCAAGGAGGCCGAGAGGAATTGCCCCTCCGGCGCCATCAAGGTCTACAGGGAATGAGGTACAGAGCTGTGGTTCTCGACGTGGACGGCGTTTTGACCAACTTCAGATCTGCCTGGAAAAGAATCCATGATATACTTGGGATAGATGCGGATCTAAATAGAGCTCTGTACGAGAGGGGCTATATAGACTATATCGACTGGGCCGCGGCCGACGTCGCCTTGTGGCGGGGGGTGCCCAGATACGTGGTCGAGGCGCCCTTCAGGCCCCGCGAGGGCTTCGACCAGCTGTGCGACGTCTTACGGCGAAGCGGGGCGGTGGCCGTAGCGGTCTCGGCCGGCGTGGGATATACGAGGAGGCTTTCGGGCTGCTTCGCGGAGTTCTACGTCAACGATATAATCTACGACGGAGACCTCGTGGCCGGCATAGCCGTGGAGGTCACGAACGCCAACAAGGCCGAGGTGGCGGCCAAGGCGCTCTCTAGATACGGCGTATCTCTGGACGAGTCGATAGCTGTGGGCGACAGCGAGACCGATCTGCCCCTCCTCGAGTCCGCCGGCTTCTCCATAGCGTTTAACCCCACCAGCCGCCGCGTCGAGGAAGCCGCCGACGTGGTCCTCCGCTCCCAGAGGTTGCACGTCCTCGCCAAATACCTATCGAGCCTGCTTCTCCGCTAGGCATTAACGTTAATGATCTATTATTATAGATCTCCTGAAAACGTTTTGAAAGCTATTTTTGCTTAGATAGATCAATCAATGTATATATATCTATATATAAATTTACTAATATACAAACAAAATCTTTTTAGATACCAACATATTCTTTACTATGCCTAAAAAATATGTTTACGACTTCGAGGAGGCCGACTACAAGAACAAGAAGCTCTTCGGCGGCAAGGGGGCCAGCTTGATACAGATGACGCAGCTCGGGCTCAGAGTGCCCCCCGGCTTCATAATAACCACAGAGGCCTGCAAGGACTTCTTCGCGCCTAGGAGGGCCGAGATAGCCGAGCTGGAGGCCCTCCTGGAGAGGCAACCGCCCCCCGAGGTGAGGGATCAAGCCATAGGTAAGCTCTTCGCCTTGATAAACAGCCTGGATCTGCCGGCGGGTCTCTGGGATGAGGTGCGGCAACACATGAAGCTCCTCGAGGAGAAGATGGGCAGGAGGTTCGGCGACCCGGAGAACCCGTTGCTGGTCTCCGTGCGCTCCGGCGCCGCCGTATCCATGCCGGGGATGATGGATACGGTGCTGAACCTAGGCCTCAACGACCGGACCGTGAAGGGGCTCGCCAGACAGACCGGAAACGAGTGGTTCGCCTACGACGCCTACAGGCGTTTCGTGAACATGTTCGGCAAAATAGTGTTGGGGATAGAGGACAGGCTGTTCTCCTCGATCTGGGAGGAGATAAAGAGGAAGTATAACGCCAAGGAGGATCCCGACGTCCCTCTGGAGGGCTTGAAGGAGGCCGTGGAGAAGTTCAAGGGGGTGATAGGAGAGCATTATGGGGAGTTTCCGCAGGATCCCTGGGAGCAGCTGAGGCTTGCCATAAAGGCGGTTTTCCGCTCCTGGGATAGCCCCCGCGCCATATTCTACAGAGTGGCCGAGAAGATAACGCCCGACGTCGCCGACTGCACCGCCGTCAATGTGGTCACCATGGTGTTCGGCAACATGGGCTGGGATTCGGGCACAGGCGTGGTCTTCTCCCGCGACGTGGCGACGGGCGAGGACAGGCTCTACGGCGAGTTCCTGCCCGTGGCCCAGGGCGAGGACGTGGTGGCGGGCATAAGGACCCCCATGGACATAGAGGAGTTCAGGAAGAGGTTCCCGCATCTCTACGACGAGCTGTATAAAGGGGTGAAGCTGCTCGAAAGGGCCAACAAGGACGTGCAGGACGTCGAGTTCACCGTCGAGCGGGGGAAGCTGTTCTTCCTCCAGTGCCGCAACGCCAAGATGACCCCGCTGGCTAGAGTCAAGACCGCCGTAGATATGGCCAAGGAGGGCGTCATATCCAGGGAGGAGGCCCTCCTGAAGGTGTCGCCGGACCACGTCCTGCAACTGCTGTATCCGCGCATAGACCCCAAGGCCAAGGCCCAGCCCATAGCCAAGGGCCTTCCCGCCAGCCCCGGCGCCGTGTCGGGCCAGCTCGTGTTCCATCCCGACGACGCGGTGCGGTGGGCCCGGGAGGGCAAGAAGGTCGTATTGGCTAGGGTCGAGACGAAGCCCGACGACGTCCACGGCTTCTACGCCTCTGTCGGCATCCTCACCAGCAGAGGCGGCATGACGTCGCATGCGGCGGTGGTGGCCAGGGCGATCGGCAAGCCGGCCGTGGTGGGCGCCGAGGCGCTGGCCATAGACGAGGCGGCGAAGACCATGGCCGTAAACGGGCAGGTGTTCAGAGAGGGGGACTGGGTCACCATCGACGGCAATACGGGCAACGTCTACGCGGGCGTCGTGCCCACCGTCGAGCCGGAGCTGATACCGGAGCTGGAGGAGCTGTTGAGCTGGGCCGACGGGGTGAGGAGGCTCGGCGTGAGGGCCAACGCCGATCTGCCGGAGGACGCCGCGTTGGCCAAGAAGTTCGGCGCGAAGGGCATAGGGCTTCTGAGGATAGAGCGCATGTTCAGAAAGCCCGAGAGGCTGGAGCTGCTGCGCAGGGTGATACTCGCCGAGACCCGCGAGGAGAGGATCAAGCACCTGGAGCCCCTCCACGAGATGCTGAAGGGCGACTTCAAGGAGATATTCAAGATAATGGATGGGCTCCCCGTCATAGTGAGGCTCATCGACCCGCCGCTACACGAGTTCCTGCCGAAGCCCGAAGAGGTCCTGCAGCAGATCTACGAGGCCAAGGCGGCTGGCAGAGACGCGAGGGAGCTGGAGCATCTCTACGGCAGGATCAAGGCGTTGCAGGAGGCCAACCCCATGCTGGGCCACCGCGGCGTACGCGTCGGCGTGACCTACCCCGAGTTCTATTACTATCTGTCGAGGGCCATAGCCAAGGCCGCCGCGGAGCTCAAGAAGGAGGGCTTCAACCCCGTCGTCGAGATAATGATACCGCAGGTGAGCGACGTGAGGGAGATTAGATACGTCAAGGAGAAGGGCATACTCCCCGCCCTACGCGACGTGGAGAGGGAGACCGGCGTAAGGCTGGAGGTCAAGATAGGCACCATGGTGGAGACAGTGAGGGCCGCCCTCACCATGGACCAAATAGCCAAGGAGGTGGACTTCATAAGCTTCGGCACGAACGACTTGACGCAGGCGATCTTCAGCTTCAGCAGGGACGACGCCGAGAATAAATTCATACCGCAGTACCTAGAGCTCAAGATACTGGATGCTGATCCCTTCGAGACGCTGGACGCTGTAGGCGTGGGCAAGCTCCTGGAGCTAGCCGCGAAGACCGCCAAGGAGGTCAACCCCAAGATCGAGGTGGGCGTATGCGGCGAGCACGGCGGCGACCCCAAGTCCATATACTTCATCGAGAGGACCGAGGTGGACTACGTAAGCGCGTCTCCGTTCAGGGTGCCGCTGGCGAGGCTGGCCGCCGCCCAGGCCAAGGTGCTGAGAGGCGGCAAGGCCGAGAGGGAATAGCCAGTTTTTAGAAGCCCGTTGCGTCAGCCTGGGACGGCCATTTCACCGCTCCTCATATCGGACGTCATCACGATCCGCTCTCCCGGACCTCCCCAGGTTCGCCGCCTTCGCCGGCGCCTCCAAGCCCTACGGCTTGGGCACGCCAGCTCGGCGGACCCCGAGGGCCGGGACGTCACGGCCTCCCGGAAGGCCGCGTGGGGGCTACGGCCGGCCCGGCGGGGTTACGGGCCCCCCAGACCTAGGGCTCCTCCCGGAGGGGCGGGCGGCGCCCGCCCGGCCCACTGCGACCCCCGTCCTACCGACGCGCGCCTACCCGCGCGGCCCGCCGAGAGGGTCCTCAGTCCCGGGTCCCCTCGAACGTCCGCCCGGCGGCTTATGGGTGCTCCGTCGGGGGCGGCCTCTCGGGGCCTACCACGTACAGCCCAGCGATATTAAATCTTTCCGCCTAGATCTCGACGGTCCGGACGGCCGCGCCGCTCGACACGTCGTATATCTCGAGCACACCGCCGTCTAGCACAGCGGCCTTGGGCCTCGCCGATCTGTAGGGCCCGGCGCGGCTCGTGAACAGCGTGTGGACTACGCCGTGGTGGCTCATGTAGCCAGCGCCGACGTACAGATGCCCCCTGACTATAGCCCTGAGGCCCTCCCGCTTTAGGAACCTCTCCGTGGGGTCTCTGCCGTAGAGCCATATGCCGGGCCCGCGGGGGCTCGGGGCGTGGGCATCGCAGTCGCACGGGTCGTTCCACAGAGCTTGGTACACCAACGGATCCTCCGGCAGGACCAGGTCGTCGCTGGGCTTGGCCAGCTCGGCAATAGACGCGGGCTCCATGGAGGGCTCCCTCAGCGGAATGCCGCCGTGGACGGCCAACACCGCGCCGTTTATCCTAGCCGCCACGGGCATCCTCGCGAACATCTGCTCTATGTAGCCGTAGAGCTCGCCGCAGTTCGGGATCTTCTTAAGTATGCACAGCTCGGCCATGAAGCCGCCGTCTTCGTTCATCAACGGCGATTCGTGGTTGCCTCTAAGGACGTAGGCCTTCCCCTCCAGGTACAGCCTCACAACGGTCGCCAGGACCTCAAGGCCCCTATCGCCCCTGTCCACGTAGTCGCCAAGGAAGAGGAACTTCTCGCCGTCCCACCTCCCCAAGACTGCGTCGAGCGTGTCCTTGTCGCCGTGCAGATCGCCAACCACGACGAGCCTCCTCTCGTCTACATCCAACACCAGACCCCCCTCCTCGAACTTACGCCTGGCCTCGAGGAACATCTGCCTCAGGTCCACGGGTTGAGGTCGAGTGCCAAATATTACGGTTTCAGTCCCTGACCACCCGCCCCGAGGGGCTTTCGCCCGTTGTAAACACCGGCGCGGGGCGTTCCCCCTCCACTGCCGTCGCGGCCCGCAGGCGCGTCACAGCCTGAAGAGCCGCGCGGCGTTTAGGTACACCCTCTCCTCGACCTCCTCAGGCGTGGTCCTCCAGATCTCGGCGATTATCGCCAGGGTCTCCTTCACCATGGGCGGCTCGAGCCTCAGCCCTCTGTATTCGTAGGGCCCGTCGCTCTCTAGGACCACCATGTCCGGCCTCGCCGCCTCCGCCACCTCTCTATGCTTCTTCTGGATCTTGACGGCTGGATTTATCGATATATAGAAGCCGTACTGCGCCATCTCCTCCAGGAGGTCCAACGGCCCGGTATACCAATGTATCAAGGCCCTATCGACGTCGGCCTTCCTCAAGGCCTCGACGACGTCGGCCCAGGCGTCCGGGGCGTGGACGTTGACCGCCAAGTCGTACTCCTTGGCGAGGCGGAGGAACGCGGAGAAGAAATCCCTCTGTTTGTCGTAGGTCTCCGGCACAAACCTCCTGTCCAGCCCCACCTCGCCTACGCACGGCGCCTCGCTCTTCTCGATCAGGCTAAGGACCTCCGAGAGGTCCTCCGGCCTCGCCTTGCCGACGTTCCAGGGATGAATCCCGAGGCATGGAACCACGCCGAATCTATTCGCCAGCTCCAGAGTCCTCCGGGAGCTCGTCACGTCGTCGGACACGGCGACCAGCCTTATCCCCGAGAACTTGGCCAGCTCCTCCTCGCCGAACTCGTGGCAGTGGCAGTGGCAGTCGACGATCATGAGGCTGTCTTGAACGCCTATTTAAAGTCGACACGTCACCACGGCGGCCTCCACCAGGCGTCTATCCGACGCGCCTCGGCTTCTGGCGGCGATCAACGCCGCCGCGCAGCTCTGCCTTATCGCGGGGCCCCCTACGTCCACCCTATACCCCAGCGATCCCAGCGCGGCCTCGACGAGGGGCTTGAGCGTCCCCTCGTTGTTGAGGTAGACCGAGCCCGTGAGCGCAACCGGCAGAGGGCCGAGCGCGCGGAGGACCGCGGCTATGTACTCAGCTACGTGGGCCGCTGCGCGGCGCAGGAGCTCCCGAGCCTCCTCGCATCTCCCGGCCAAGGCGAACACCCTCGGCGCATATTCCGCTATCCTTCCCCGAGGATTATCCGACGAATATATCGCGTACAGAAGCTCCTTCGTCCCCCTGGCCCCGTAGTACTTAAACACGTCCTCTGCGAGGCAGCCGGGGCCGTCCAAGCCCTCCGCCTCCCTCAGGGCCCTCCTCAAGGCCTCCCGCCCCAGGTAGTACGCCCCTCCCTCGTCGCCGAGCAGATGCCCCCAGCCCCCGACTCTGACCTTGGCGCTGCCCTTGACGCCGAGGAAGCTGCTGCCCGTGCCCAACACCCCCACGACCCCATCGCCGAAGAGGAAGGCCGATACGTGCGCCGCCTCCACGTCCTCCACAAACACGGCGTCTCCCAGCCCGAGACATCTCCCTAGAGAATCTGCGAGCCTCTCGTCGACGAGGCCGGCCACGCCTAGACCGACCGCGTCCGGCCGCCCCGCGCCCAAGCCCTCGACGGCCTCCCTTATGTTGTTGCACGCGGCCTCGAGCCCGACCGAGGCGGGGTTGGAGGGGCCGGCATAGGCGAAGGATACGACGCCTCCGTCGCCCAGCAACACGGCCTCCGTCTTGGTGCCTCCGGCGTCTACCCCTATAATAAGCATAGATCACTCTATAAAAAAGTTATTTAAGACTTTTTGTATACAGGCAATGTTTTTAAGAACTTGAACGCACGCGCGTGTGGGCGGCATATTCGGCTTCTACTGCAGAGAGCCGAGGAGTCTCCGGGACGTCAAGACCGGCTTGAAGAGGCTGGCCTATAGGGGCTATGACGGAAGCGGCGTGGCGTATCTCGAGGGAGGCTCTCTGAAGGTGGTGAGGCGGCCCGGCCACGTGGATGGGCTGGAGCTTCCCGACGTGAAGGTCCCGGCGGCGTTGGGCCACACGCGATACGCGTCCAGGGGCAGGGCCACGTTGGAGAACACGCACCCTCTGCTCGACTGCGGGCGGAGGATAGCGATGGTCGTCGACGGGGTGATAGACGGCTACGAGGCGTTGAGAGACGCGTTGGCCGCCAGGGGGCATAGGTTCTCCTCGACGACAGACGCGGAGGTGCTGGCCCATCTGCTCGAGGAGGCCGACCCGACGTCGCTCGCGGGGCGGCTCGCCGGGATGTTCTCATTCGCGGCGCTCACGGCGGACGGGAGGCTCTTCGCAGTACAGCGCGGCCAGCCGCTGGTCGTGGCCGCGTCGGGCGGCTGCTCCTACATATCGAGCGACATAGCGAGCCTCTACGGCTTCGCCGAGGAGGCCTACGTCCTGCCCGAGGGGGCCTACGTGGAGCTCGAGCCGGGCGCCTTCCGCATACAGCCCGCCGAGGGCGGGCCGCAGCCCGAGAGGAAGAGGGTGAAGGAGCTCCTCTACGCCGAGAAGGCCGGCTTCCCCCACTTCATGTTGAAGGAGATATACGAGGTGCCGGAGGCCCTCCTGAGGACCAAGGCGGCCCTTATGGATAAATACTTGAGGCTCGCGTCGATGATAATACACGGCGCGAGGGACGTCTACGTGATCGGGAACGGGACCAGCCTACACGCCGGGATGGTCTCCTCCTACTACTTCGCCGACGTGGGCATCTCGGTCAACGTCATCAGCGCTGCGGAGTTCCCCCACTACGCCTTGGAGAACGTCGGCACAGGCACCGTCATATTGGCCATAAGCCAGAGCGGCGAGACCTCCGACGTCATAAGGAGCATAAGGGCGGCGAGGCGGCAAGGCGCGGTGATAATCGGCGTCACCAACTCGGTCAGCTCCAGGCTGGCCATAGAGTCCAACGTCTATCTGCCCATAACGGCGGGGCCCGAGATGGCGGTGCCGGCCACCAAGACCTTCACCTCCACCTTGGAGACCCTGTTGATACTGGCCCACTACGTGGGCCTGCACACGGGGAGGAGGAGCCAGGCCGACTTGAAGGCGCTTTTCGACAGGATCGACGGCTTGGCCAGAGATCTGGCGGGCTCCATCCAGGCCCTCGATGGAGCCGCCGAGAGTCTGGCCGGCCGTCTAGCCGCCCGCGGCGCTATCTACGTGGCCGGCAGCGGCATAGTGTACCCGGCGGCTCTGGAAGGGGCGCTGAAGCTCAAGGAGGCCGCCCTCCTCCACGCCGAGGGGCTACAACTCGGGGAGCTTCTGCATGGCCCCCTCGCGCTGGCGGCGCGGGAGCTGTTGGTGGTGGCGTTGAAGCCGGTGGAGAAACCCGCCGTAGATCTATACAGCAAGGCGTTGAAGATCGCGGCCGAGAGAGGCGCCGACGTCCTGACGGTGGGCCCCGGCAACGATATGCCGGCGGTCGCGACCGACAGAGAGCTGGCGCCCATATCTTACGCCGTCTCTCTACAGCTCCTCGCATATAGGGCTGGCGTCAAGGCCGGAGCGCCCATAGACACCCCGCCCGGGCTGGTCAAGGCGGTGACCATATGAGGAGCTACAAGGCGCAGCTCCTAGGCGTCGAGGTGGAGGTCCTGGAGTTCGACGAGGGCGTAGAGACCGTGGAGAGGGCCTCCAGGGCGAGCGGGGCTCCGCCGGACGCCATAGTGAAGACGCTTCTCGTCAAGGCCGGCGGAGAATACGTGGTCGTGCTGGCGCGAGGCAACGTGAGGGTGGACGTGGAGGCCCTCTCCAGAGCCCTAGGCGCGCCTGCCTCCATGGCCAAGGCCCGAGAGGTGAGGGAGGTGCTCGGGGTCGAGCCGGGCGCCGTGACGCCGCTCAGCGATAGGGTGAAGTCGCTCAGAGTCGTCGCCGACCCCGGGATATTGGCGCACGAGTACCTCCTCGCCGGCGGCGGCGCGACCAACAAGCTGATAAGGGTAAAGACGGCGGATCTGGTAAACGCGCTGAGCCCCACGTTCCTCGAGGTCTTCAGGTAGCGCCCTCCTCCCCGCCGCCCGACGTCCTCTCCTCGAGGATGCTGAGGCCAGCGACCAGCAACACCACGAACCAAGCCAGCGCGAGCAACACATGGTCCCGCGACAGGAGCGCTATCCACGTGAAGGCCAGCGCGAGCAGTATGGATATCAGCATGGCGACTATTTCGTCCGGCTTAAGCATAAGGGGCGCGAAAAAAGGAGTTTTAAGAATTCCGCTATGCGGGCGGGGCAAAGGAGCTCATCAAGCCGGAGAACTCAGCCGCCTCGGCCAGCTGGCCCTCCGCGCCCGCTATATCCTCAGCTGAGATCACGCCGACGAACCTGCCGCCCACGGTGACGGCGGCCACCTCGGCCCTCGCGGCCACCATGGCCTCGGCCACTCTCCACAGAGGCTCGAACCCCTCGACCAGCAGAGGCGGCCTATCCACCGCCTCGACTACGGGCGCGTCGGCAGGAACCCCGCGGGCCGCGGCGCCGACGATATCCCTCTCGGTCAATAGTCCCATCACGTAGTCCCCGTCTACGACGGCACAGGCCCCGTCCCTGAGAACCGCCGCCGCGGCGTCGCGGAGCTTGCCGTTATAGGGCAGAAGGGCAATCTTTCTAGCCAGATCCACGGCCCTCACGACAATATACCGATTACCCATTAAAAAGATTTATCGATAGTGAAAATTTTATTCAAATTATTTGTTCAAGAACTACAGATTATTAAAACATGCGGCCCAACCCAAATAGAGATCTCTTTTTCTAAATATATAAAGCTCATATATTTTAAAATGAAGTATTGTCGTTTTATTAATATATTTTCTTTTTCATATCTAATTTCATATCGGACCTTATACCGAGCATCTCCAAGATGACGTACGCCGGCCTAACGCGAAAATTTGACTAAGGCAACTTGAAAACAGCCGAGTCTTCGTCTCGAAATTATGCAGATCTGTAGTAGGCGGGGAGCCGCTGAAGCCGGCGTCCAGAGCCGGCGACAGCCGCCCGGGCCGATGCGCCGCGTGGAATCGATAGGCGGAGGTAGGCCATTACGCAAAACGCACCGGCTGGATCGCGCTGGCGATGGCCCAATAGGGCGAGCCGGCCGCTTGGGCGTATACGATAAATTCATCTGCGTTGTGCCGTACATGGATAGGGTCAAAGTGCCTCTGCCCGGCATGGAGCTAGGCCACGTCAACGTCTACGTGCTGAGGTGCGGGGACGGCTACGCGCTTGTCGACGCCGGCATCGCCACGTTCGACGCGGCCGTGGGGCTCCTCAGGGGTTTGAGGGAGCTGGGCGTCAAGCCGTGGGAGGTTGCCAGGGTGTTCGTGACGCACTTCCACGCCGACCACTCCACACTGCTGGCGCTTCTGTCCCAGATGGCGCCCGCCGAGTACTACGTGGGCGAGGCCGAGCTCAAGTACGTGGGCTCGGATTTCGACAGGTTCCTGGCCGAGCTATTCGCGGAGTACGCGAGGCAGGGGATGCCCAGCGGCTTGCTCGAGGAGGCGCGCAAGGTGGCGCCCATGGTCAGGTTCAGGAAGGCCTTCGAGGAGATCTGGCGTCTGCCGTGGCGGCCCGTCAGAGACGGCGAGCGGCTGCCCTGCGGCTTGAGGGCCCTCTGGACGCCGGGCCATACGCCGGGCCATACGGTCTATGTGGGCGACGGCTTCGCCTTCACGGGCGACCACGTCCTCCCCAAGATAACGCCCAACATATCCTATTGGTACAAGATAGAGGGCTACGACCCGCTGGGCGAATACCTCAAGAGCCTCGCCAAGGCTCGGGGGCTCGGCGTCGGCTACCCCGCCCACGGCGACCCGATCGCGGATCTCGACGGCAGGATCTCCGAGATAGAGAGGCACCACGCCGAGAGGCTGGCCGAGGTCGAGGCGGCGCTGGCCGGGGGGCCCATGACGGCCTTCGAGGTGGCCCGGAGGATCAGGTGGGACGTAGGCCCGTTCGACGGGCTCGACGTATACAACAAGTTCTTCGCCGTGGGGGAGGCGCTGTCGCACCTAGTCCATCTGGAGCGCAGGGGCCTGGCCGAGAGCAGAGAGATAGACGGCGTGGTCTATTGGAGACGCCCGTAGCGGACGCCGCTAGGCCGAGCCGCAGACCCGGCAGAATCGAGAGCTCCGCCCGCCGAGGCCCGCGGGCATCAAACGCGCCGAGATCGGTTGCGCCGAGGGCGTTATGACGGCCACATGGAGCCGGCCGTGAGCCGAGGGGAAATGGCCCTGGATGGACCGGAGTGGCCGGCATCCCGACTCAATAAGTCTTATCTCGGCTCTCCATAAAGCTGGGTATGGCCGCGTTGTGGCGGTCTTGGCGGACCGCGTCTTCGTCCTGGCGCTTAACAACGACAGCAGACATGTGGAATCGGCCAATGTCCGGTCGGACCGCGCCGACGATAGCCGGAAGAGCCCGGTGGAGGCGCCGGGAGGCATAAGAGCGACCTTTCTAGCTAGGTCGAGGACTTTTACATTAATAATAAATTATTCATTAAAAAGATTACCATAAGTGAAAAAACTATTCTTTTGATCTGTTGATGAAAAACTAGAGTATATCGAGAAATTGCTTTAACTTAATCATATAATTTTAAATTTAATAAAGCTAAATATAATTTTTTATATTATAATAATTATTTTTATATTGACGATATCAGTATAAATCTTTATAACAAGCCGTTGAGGACCACTAGCCCTGTACTATTTCAAAAATTTGACAAAATGCTTAAAAATAGAAAATACGGTTTAATCCATGCCAAACGGACAAGATCCCCAATATCTGAAGGACATGAGGACGATGCACGTCACGGCGTGGCTTCTGTTGCTCCTCTCCCTCGCCATGCTTTTCGGCGGCGTCTACATGCAGGCGGCGCTCCACCAGACCAAGGCCCCGTTGTTGTTGGGCCTAGTGGCCGCCCTCCCGTTGGCCATACCCCTAGAGCTGTGGAACTTCTCAGACCCAGACACGCTCTTCAGAGTGATGGCGTTGCAGGACAGGTTCTTGATAGCGTGTTTCGGCTTCGCCATAGGGCTAGGCGCGATACTCCTGTACGGCCTTAACCTCTTCACCGCGCCGAACTTCGGCCTAAAGGCCTTCTTCGTGGGCGGCGTGGTGTTAGGCGGCCTCATATTCGGCATAGGCGTGGGGTTGGCCGGCTACTTCCCGGGCACTGTATGGATAGCTCTAGGACAGGGAAGGAGGGACGCGCTGTACGCGGTAGCCGGGGGCTTGCTGGGCGCCTTCACCTGGTCCGTCATATTCGGCTGGGTCAAGCCATATCTCTGGGACGCTTTCAACTTCGGGGCCATAACTTGGCCGCAGCTGTTCGGGATACCCTTCAACGATAAGATCGCCATGTTCATAAGCGCTCTGATATTCGGAACCATCATGTTCCTAGTATTCCTATTCCTGCCGCGCTTCCCCAAGCAACCGGTCAGACAGGCCTGTGGATTCCACCTAGCCGGGAGAGGGACCACCGTGAGGAACGAGGACGTGATAAGGGAGGAGGCCGCGAAGTATCCCAGGCAGAACAAATACTTGCTGGAGTTGATAAATGAGAGCAGCATCAGGAACTCCAGATACGTCGTAGTGTTGGGCCTCGCCTTCACCGTAGAGGCCGTGGCCGTGATAATATTACACCAGATCTTCGGCGAGTCCACCACCTATTCCTGGATAGGGGCTCAGCTGTCCTATTTAGTGAACCCCTATTGGGCGGCCTCCAACCCCTACTTCCAGCTATTCGGCGGAATGCATATAGTCAACGGAGTGCCGGTGAATAAGCCGTTCAGCGAAATAGGCTGGGAGCCGATAACCGACCTCAGCACCTTCCTCGGCGGGCTGATATCGTCGATATTCATCTCCAGGAGGTTCATGGGGTTCAAGAAGCAGATACCCAGAGTCTGGGCCCACAGATTCGGCGAGTCGGAGGCCAGGAGATTCCTCGGCTCGTTCTTCGGCGCGTTCTTGGTGCTGTTCGGCGCCAGGATGGCGAACGGGTGCGCGAGCGGCCACATACTCAGCGGCAATCTGCAGATGGCGGTATCCAGCTTCGTCTTCATGCTCGCCGTCATGGCAGGTAGCGCAATAACTCTGAGATACGTAATGAAGCTAAGGATAAACTCCTGGGGCTACGCCGAATAAGTAACCCCTTCCCGTCCTTTTTATACCCCTTTTCCCTATCTATTCGATAAGGAAAGCCGCCGCCGGGATTTGAACCCGGGACCTCCGCCGGCTACCGGCTACGGGTCTCCGAGCGCGTGCCCGCGATCTGCAGCCCGCCGCTATACCGGGCTTAGCTACGGCGGCTGTGTATGTCACGCCATAAGTTTATTAATTTTGCTCCGAATTGGGCGTGTACGTCGCTGTGGCTTTCTACTCGCCCGTCCACGGCGAGGAGTACGTCGAGAGGAGGTTTAGAGACGCCGCGCGCCATCTCCCGGAGGTCTTAGGCCCATTCAAGTCAGCAGACGAGGCCCCCGAGGTTAGGGCCAAGGCCCTGCTTGCCGTCACGCTTACCGGGGGCACCGGCGTCGCCGTGGCCGAATACGCCAGACGTCTAGGCGTCAGGTCGGTGGTGACGTTGGGCTTCCCGGAGCACAACAGCGCTGCGTCTTCCCTATCGGCCAGGTCCTATCTAGAGGCCGAGGGGGTTAGGGTTTGGCCTGTGCACTGCGCGCCTGGGGAGGACTGCGGCGAGGTGGCGGCCAGGGCTAGGGGGATCGCCAGGGCCGTCGCGCTCTTGACGGAGCCCAGGGTTCTGTTAATAGGTCGACGCACGGCCCAGGCGGATAGATTCTCGGCGAAGTTCGGCGGCGTCGTGGACGTCATGGACCTTGACAAATTCGCCGAGGTGGTGGAGGGCTCCGAGCCTGACCCCGAGTTTATATCCGTTTTCGGCGTCGAGGAGGCGGCCAAGATATACGCCGCGTTTAAATCCCTCGGCGGCTCCACCGAACTCTTCCGGCTGTCGTCGGCGCAGTCCGACCGGAGACTGGTCGGATCCACATGTCGGCTGTCGTCGGTTCCACACCACTATCGGCTAAACTCGTCATCGATTCTATTGGCTAACGCGCAGAGATGCCGATTTCGAGGAAACGGTAAGAGTTGGAAGGGAAAAAAGGGGATGTCTCTTCAGGATCTTTTCGGCGATTTCCCTCTGCCTCGGCGTGCCGTTCTTGGCCTTCTCGGCGAGATAAAGCGCTATGGCCCTCCTGACGGCCTCGTCCCCCTCCGCCAGCCTCAAGAGATCGGCCGTGGCTATATACACGACGTAGTTGGGGCCGGACCTCACGACGTTAGGCTTAAGCCCGGCCGACTCAAGCCTCCTGGCAGCGGCGAGCGCCCTCCCTACATCGCGGGTGAAGTATTCGGCAAGGAGTGAGCCGCCCCTGCCGCCCACCAGCTCGAGATGCATCACGACGTCCGCCACGACCACGGCGCCTCTCCTCGGTC
>Ga0208151_100261_pt1 | contig 26081 bp, 27 predicted proteins | sample ECH_Bhost_MetaG_FD_187130 | JGI IMG/M metagenome (GOLD analysis project Ga0208151, IMG submission 187130) | Hot spring microbial mat communities from Yellowstone National Park, Wyoming, USA - ECH_B host_MetaG (SPAdes) (version 2) | ecosystem: Environmental > Aquatic > Thermal springs > Hot... | reverse complement strand
GCATACGCTTATCTCTCCACAACACATCCAGAACCTTTATGTGGACACCCATCCTCTTTACTTGAACTATCAGCTCGGCGTCGAAGAAGAACCCGTCGGTCCTAACTTGGTCGATGAGCCTATTCGCCACATCCATTCTAATTGCCTTAAACCCAACTTGGTGATCGCTCACACCAGTCCTAAAGAAAGCCCGAACCAAGACGTTGAACCCCAAACTCAGAACCCTCCTACTAAGACCATATGACCCACCCCCAAGGTAAACCCTCTTGGCGACAACTAGGCCGTAGCCACGCTCAACAAGTCTGACCATCTCAGCTATCCTACCGGCCTCGACTGGTAGGTCCGCGTCTAAGAACACCAAGACCTGGCCTCTCGCAAGTCTTAAGCCATTCCTAAGCGACCCACCCTTACCCATACGAGTGGAGAACTCAGCCACACGGATCCTACCCTCACACCTCTCAGCATACCTAAGCGCCTCTTCAACGGTTCCATCACAGCTATGGTCATCCAAAACTATTATCTCATAGCTTAAGACACCCGTAGCCTCAAGCTCGCGGCTTACGGTTTCAAGTGTCGATCTGATTGAACCAGCCTCCTTATATGTGGGAATAAGCACCGAAACCTGCGGAGAATAACCATTATCGCGCATTGGTTTCACTTACCGTAATCCAAATCAGCCAAGACTTAGTGTAAGGGTTTCTAATGTGCGAAGAGATATCGTGGTCGTTTAGCGGTATCATAGAATCAACCTCACCTAACCTATTAGTTAGACCTTTAAATATTTTGTTCTATACATCACCTACGGTTTGGTTGTATTCTTAAGTTATGACCAACAAGGACGCGCCTCATAGTACAGCTATGCATTTATACCTGTTCAAGCTTCATATTACAGTTTGAGCGCCAAGTCAATATCTATCTTAAGCCAAATAGTCGATGCAATAACACTTGTACTCGTTGTGGTCATGCTTGTAGGAATAGTCTTGGGCGTTTATAAGACCATCATCGACGTTAAGCAAATATACTATGCCGCGTCATTCGATGTAGGCGCAAAGAACTTCGTTGTAGACACACTCACAATCTTCGTAATAATCGAACTCATGCTGGGCTTCATGCAGTACCACGGGCAAAGGAGAATATCCCCATTATACATACTCGACGCCGGCCTCTTTTTTGTGACAAGGGAGCTCATGATTGAACTCTACGCGGGCAACATCTCCCCACTCACACTCATCTCATTCGGAGTTGTAATAGCCGCAGTTGGGTACACACGCGTACTGTTAACCCAAAAAGTAGAGAAGCAAAAACAAGACTAAGACAATCTACTCAGCCAAATTTAATAATTGAAGGACCATACACCCCTCCCCACAGTAATTACATAATATAGAGGGCAACCAATCGACAGCCGAACCAGACACCAAATGATAGGTCGCACAAGGATAGCTATGAGCAAAAGAGAATTTGTAATATGGACATGCTGGCGAGCTACTCCGCCCTTGAGAGCGGAGCTCAACCACTGGCCAAACTAAAGAGAGGGGGTTACACCCACCCTGCATGCTTTATAAGGAACTACGCAGGCGTTCAAATCCCGATACAAAGCGAAACCACAGTGGGGACCGTGGAGAACCCGGTCTTTCAGGGTTAAATCGCTGTTGATTCCCCCCAGAAAACACTTGCGGTAGGTGTTGTATGCTGGCACGGGTAAAACCGGTTACCCGCGCTTCTGAAATTGCTACTTCAAAGCTGTTCTTAGCTCTGAGAACGATGAGTCGTAGGGCATAATTCTTCTTTGTCTCATCCCCAAGATCTAATATCCAACCTCCTAATCCTCCAAGATTAACAAGTCGTACCCCTGTGCGAGAAGAAACCCAAGCTTGAATAACAAGTCACGCCTAAAATGCTTGACGTACTCGTACTCCTCCGCTACTCTTCACTTTTTTAAACCAGTTTCTCGAAAGGAACTTCATTGAAAGATTTCTCTGTGGCTTCTTAATCCTATCCATAGCGCGCTCAAGCGGTTTAGGGTTGTCAAAAAGGCGCCCCCCGAAGAGCGTCACAAGCTTTGTGAGCCTCTGTCAAAACTCACCGCCTTTTGGATTCCTTCGACGATTGCTCCGTTTGCACTTCCACTTTCTCGGTCAAGAATCTCACCTAGATTCGACCCGAGAGTAAAGCTGCACATAGACCTAGCACGCCCATCTCAAGGGGACTCTCTGTAGAGAGTTAAGGTCAAGAAGCCGACCTTACTTAGGTATAGCCTTGCTTCCATCTTCGAGTTTTTCAGCCTTCCCAACCCGTCTTGTATCACGAAGCCTCCAACAACTCTGCTGACAGACCAGGGAGAGATATTTGTGGGGCTTCTTTTCCTTGGGTCTGTTCGCTAACCCCTCAAAGAACCTTTCCCGAGCTTAGTAAAACCATTCTACGACTTGCTATGCCACTTGGGAGCGTAGAGTTTGGAACTCTGGGTTGCTCTTTCTTAAGTCTGAAGCGAGATGTCTGAGCTCGTTTTCGCTCATCGTGCACTTGCTTCTTTCGTACTCCTGCTCAGCGTCCAAGAGCGCGTTGTAAAACATACAAACCACTTCGAGCCGGATTTTCAACACCCCCGCCCTGCCCTTCGGAGCGTACCCTCTGAACCTGTATGCTTTCACACGCACTGCAGGCTGGCTAATCTTCTCCGCACCCCATAATTTACGCTTTTATCCCGTCTCTCAAGGACGAGGTTCTCTAAAGTTTATAAGATGCAGTCGCACACATATGCTGAGCGGAGCTCCGCTATTGTTTCTGCTCTATGAGCTCTAACCATATGCCGTTCGGGTCCTTAATGAAGGCTATCCGGCTTGAGCCAAGTGTGTATGGTTCCTTCGCAACCTCAACACCTTGTTCCCTCATACGCCTAATGGTTTGATCCAAATCTTCCACCCCAAACGCTATATGGTCGAGCTGGTCGCCCTCTAAATAATCCTTCTTATCACGCCACCAAGTAAGCTCTATCCTATGATCCGTGTTAGGAGCAGCGAGGAATGCTATCTCAGCGTTGTTCTGCTTAATCTCCCTTCTATTCAAGAGTGTTAAGCCGAGCTTCTCAGTGTAAAAGCGTATGCTTTCATCCATGTTTTTCACGGTTATGGATGTGTGAAGCAGACGCAAACCACACTCACCAGGTCACAGGAGTAAGGAGGACACACTCAAGTTTAACTGTCACCAATAAATTGTTTAAGATAATTGTACGTGTCATTCACCTCTTTCACAACATACTCGCTTACATCCCTATCACGTAGGACTTCAGCGTTCTGCGGGTTCACCGAGCTGATTTTCTTCAACGTCTCCTCAGGATGACCTAGGTAGTGGTCCACTAGTCTCCAATGGCGAATAAGCACTCGCCTAGTTATGGGAGCAACAAGCGGGTTCTCGAAGTATAGCTTCTTTACACCATCAGGTAGGAGCTTAACCCCTTCCTCAACCCACATTCTAATAGCGTCTGAAGTTATGGATCTAAAACCCGCCTCAACAAGATTCTCAGCATATCCATCCCTATTGATGAGCATCTCCAAAAAAGCTGTCACCTTTTTCACAGATTCCTGGTCCACTACTCTTCACCCAAATATTCATGATTTACACACAACCTACTATGAGGTAATACTAAAGTCCCTCTGCGTGCAGCACCAATCAGGCTACGCATTGATCAATCTAAAAAGCTATGAGTACACATTGATTAGGAGTGAAGCTTAATTTTTTGTGTAAAGTGAGTGAGCCATGTTTAAGCCAGAGGACCTCTTTAAAATAGTTTCCGTCGAAGATTTCGATGTTCACAATGGGCGTATAGCCGCTGTGTGCTATGAGAATCAGCCAGTGGCCAGAATACTCAATGGGTTTGGGGATGACTGGCTGGACTCATCGGAGAAGATAAATCTCGGTGAGCTTTTCGCGGAATCAGTTAGGTGGTCTCCTGAAGACCAACTCCTTATAGAGGCTGATAGGGGTGGAGCTGAAAGGCGGTCTATTTACCTCTATGAGAATGGCTCCCTAACACCTCTTCTAGCTGATGGATACGACAACGTTGACTATACGCCCTCACCCAATGGAAAACTGGCTGCCTTTGTATCCAACAGGCAAAGCGAAACAATGCACCTATACCTCCACGAGTCGCAGAGCATCAGAAAGATCAGTCTAGGAAACCTACCAGTTGAGGGTTTCACTTGGTCACCTGATTCAAGGTTCATAGTGTTTTCTCAGGGCATATACGACAACGACCTCTGGGTGCACGACACAAAAACTGGGCTAACCACAAAACTACTAGCTCTACATTCAAGTGAGCAACACGTGTACGAGGAGGGTTGGGGTGTTGGAGGCCTCCTTGTGGCATCCAACCACGCAGACCGCTATCAAGTGGGTGTTATAACACATGAACAGATTAGAGCTGTATGCGAGGGTGCGGACACCCTCAGTGATCCCAAGGATATACGTTGGCTCACCCAAGCCGACTGGGATGTTGTGGGGGCAGCGTGGTATCATCGAGAGCTAGTGTACGTAGAGAATATCGACGGCGACCACGCCCTTAGAGTTGGTAAAAACAGGGTTTTGGATGGCGGAGTCATCGGTGGCTTAAAGGTTTCAGGCGACGCAATCTACTTCACGAGGTCCACTTATGATAGGGACTACGAATTATACGTTGTGGATTCCTCCTTGAGGGTGAATAGGCTAACAGACTCTTTAGGGAGCATTGAAGCCGTATTCACCGAGCCAAAACACATCGAGTATGTGAGCGACGACCTCAAGATACACGCACTACTCTACGAGTCGAAGGGGGATAGGGCGGCGGTGTATATACACGGTGGACCAGACTACCAATCCATGAACAGTTTTAATCCAACAATACAGCTACTAGTCCAAAGAGGATTCAGTGTCATAGCCCCTAACTATAGGGGCTCCACTGGTTATGGGAGGGTGTTCAACCACCTCAACGACGGGGACCTAGGCGGCGGAGACCTCCAAGACGTAATCCAAGCGAAGAGGGTGTTGGGAAGCAAGCGTGTGGCTGTGCTGGGCGCAAGCTATGGCGGTTACCTCACGATGATGTGTGTTACCAAGTTCCCCGATGAATGGTGTTCAGCGGTGGCAATAGTCCCATTCGTCAACTGGTTCACGGAGAAACAGCACGAGAGGGAGGTGTTAAAGCAGTACGACGAGCTCAAAATGGGTTCAGACGAACAGCTACTAAGGGATAGGTCGCCCATTTACAACGTAGATAAGATAAGGGCTCCGCTTCTTTTGCTAGCTGGTGAAAACGACCCGCGCTGCCCAGCTGAGGAGACTATTCAAGTCGTGGAGAAACTCAGGGGGCTGAGCGTTAAGGCGGAGTACAAAGTGTATAGCGGTGAAGGCCACGGCTTCGCGAAAAAAGAGAACTGGGTTGACAGCATAAAGAGAACAGTGGAATTCCTAGATGCGAACTGCACCTAGTCACGTCATTTATCTTAACGGGAATTGGGGAGGCATGGAGGTGGGGTGGTAATCACGAAGCCCCCGTCCGACGGTCAGAGCGGGGTAACTCACTGTAGCAGCGACCTCGCGAAGAATCTGAGCGTCTGATCCCAAGCCTGCTTCGCGGCTGCCTCACGATAGTTCATGGGGTTGGTATCGTTGAAGAAGGCGTGTGGCGCCCCTGGATAGATACGCATCTCAAAGTCCTTCTCATATTTAACCATGGCCCCCACTAGCTCGCTGAGACCCGCGTTAATCCTTCGATCAAGGCCGCCGTAGATGCCAAGCACCGGGCCTTTGATGTTGGCGACGCGATCTATGGGTGAGGGATTCTCGCCGTAAAAGATCACGCAGGCATTGGTCTGACCTGTACACGCGAGCTTCACGGACATCCCCCCACCGAAGCAGAATCCAACGCTCCCAATTCTATCGCTTTTAACAAAACTCTTTGCCTTAAGATACTCCACGGCTGCAACGAGCTCATGTGTTAGCTTATCGGTTGGGAGATTAAAGATTACACCCATCAAGCCCTGCACAATCCTCCTCCTATCTTCTGGAAGCTTCTCAAGCTCCCGCCTAACGTAGTCCATGTCCCTCTGCTTCTCTGGTGGTATACTCAAAAAGAACTGCATGGTCGCCCTAATGTTCTCCTCTGACAGCATCTCCTGGGGCACATAGCCGCTTGAGAATAGGTGTGGAGCAAGGGCTACGTAGCCTTGCTTCGCGAATCTATCAGCCACATCCCTAATATGGTTGTTTAGACCCCAGATCTCGTGGATAACTATCACCGCCGGCCTAGACTCGTTAACATCTGGCCTAGACATATAGGCCTGAATTGGTCCAGCTCTCCCAGTATAGCTTAAAGACTCCGTCTTAATCCTGTTACTCAAACATCATCCACCTAAGAAGAGTTTAGAACCCTAAATATTAGGGTTTTTACTTTTCCCAGCCGCCTCGCTAGAGCCAGGTTGAAGCAAACTCTTAAAAGACGCAACCCCTATGCTCAAGCGTTTTAGCCGAGATGATAACCGAAATCCCAAATAGCTATCTTGAAACGTTCAACCCAAGCGTGTACCTATCCCTAGCATTTCTCTTCGGTATAGCCGCACAGTTCAGAGCTATGGATGGATACTCATTTCTGCGAAGAATGCTTTCATCTCTGGACTCAAAGATCGGCGTTGTATACGCTGTAGCCTTAATCACCACGGTGTTTTCCCCATTTATACTCAACGATGTGTTAATACTCATCCTCACACCTGTGCTCGTAAAAATATCTAGGGAAAGCGCAATAGGTATAGCTCCGCTTGTTGTAGCCGAAGTCACCTATACGAACATATCGAGCGCACTCACACCCTTAGGTAACCCTCAGAATATCCTCCTATGGGAGTATTCGGGTCTCTCAGCCTTCAGATTCGTGGAACTCACCTGGAGACCTCTAATTGTATCACTCGCACTCACAAGTATAGCGGTCTATCCCTTAACAAGACATACCGGGAAAAAACCAATCAATATAGATAACGAATTCAATTTGAGGCCGGCCATTTATCTTTTCATGGTTGCAGCACTTGTCTTCACATTAAACCTCCTGAAGACACCAAGCGTATTGTCTCTTGCGATCTCCTTCTTTCTAGGCTTCACATTCACCGCGAGATCGCTCAAGACATTCAGACGTGAATTCGACGTGAAAAGCCTGCTCACACTGTACCTTCTCATAACAAGTGTGAGTGTAGCATCAATATTTCTAGAAGGATATCTGAAGCCATACGTGGAGTCCGCCGCAACAGGCCAGCAACCCTACTCAGCGGCCTTTATGCTCATCGTGTCAAACATAATAAGCAATGTACCCGCGACACAACTTGTACTCACAGTGGGAAACGTTCCCCCCACAGTGGCCCCAAAGCTAGCGGTTGAGGCAGGACTCGCCGGTAACATTGACCCAATAGGCTCACTCGCAAACCTGCTCGCTCTCAACATCATGAGGCAGGATGGACTACCACTTAGAAGGACCATCATGCTCCAACTACTCATAGGAACAATATCCTTCCTACCCGCCTTCATAGCCTAAGGGAAAAATCAGGGTGTTTGCAATCGGCCAATATAACTATCTTTGAACTGCTGACTTCAGCTTAGCGTACTTTTCGCTCTTCAAGAGTTCTTCGATCTTTTGCCTCGTAGCTGAAACGCCCGTTCTTTGGCCAGTTAACACGTGCTCCACTTTACCATCATCGTATTCAAAGAACACTTGAGGTATAACGTAGTCCTCCGACCACTCACCATACTTCTCCACAAGCCTATCGGCGACCTTGACCTGCTCTGGATTATCTATATCATAGAGCTCAAGTTTAGCCCCAAGCTCAGAACTCGCCTTCTCCATGGCTTCCAGTGTCAGAGGATTGCAGTGCGGGCACCATTTAGCGTACACGACCTTAATGGAGACAACACGGCTCATATATAATCAACACGCTAAAGGGGAAAATAAACCCCATCTATAAGCCCGAGAATACGTTATGTTAGGCTCCATCCCGAAGCGACCTGTACCCTCTATTATAATATATGAGGGGGTTGACATCGGGGGAACCTTCACCTCCTCCCACCACCTTCCCCAGCACCAGCGCGTGGTCAACCACTTCATACACGTCGTGCAGAGCCGCTTCAACATACCCACAAACACCCTCGAGCACAGGGGACCCAGTGGTCCCCTTAGTAAAACTTACACCCCTAAACCTTTCATCAGAATTCAGACTAGGGTCAGAGAATCTCTCCGCTATCCACTTCTGCCTCTCTGATAGTATGTTCACCGCGAAGACACCACTCTCCCTAATACGCGAATAAGTCCTACCGCTGAGGGAGAGGGAGACCAAGATGAGCGGGGGGTTAAGTGATACGCTCAGAAAAGCCTGAGCCGTAGAGCCATGAATCCAACCATCCCCCGCCGTGGTGACAACCACAACACTAGACGCGAATCGCCGCATAATTGAGCGGTAAACATCTTGCCCTATGACCCTAAACGTACCAGACGAACCCATAACACCCCTTTAATCAGCTTCCAAACAAAATATAAACCCAGCAAGCCAGAGAGTGTTGTTCGGATTAAAAGCGGGCAAACACGACATCCAAGCGCGAAAGCTTTCCATCCAGACGCAATCAACCGGAAACTACCACCCTGATTATAGGGGGTGTTCTTTCCGTGGATATCCATCAAAAACAAATTACGTTGAGAGGAGTTTACCTGGAAATGTTGTACAAAGTACACAATTTGGGGTACGCAGCGACTCTAAAACCATCCTTTCTTCTTTATTGCTCCCTTAACTTTCTGAAGGGTTTCTGGGGGTATTTCAGTCATGTTGTGTGCTTCTTTGGCGTGCTGAGCGATCTTCTGCATGAGCTCGTCTTGACTTTTGGCCTCCGCGGAGAAACCACACTGCATACCTATATCCTTACACGCAAACTCGTATTTAGCCATACTGCATCACTTTATCAAACTCATAGAGGCGTATAAACCTTTTCCAACCCTGATATACGGGGTCAGAACGCTAATCTACCGCCTGCTACAGGCATGAGGACCCCCTTTTAAAGGGTTTACATGAGCAATATGCGTCAATGACTGAGAATTTGTTAACAAGAATAGAAGCCTATTCCGTGGTATTGGCTATGTGGAATAGCATTAGGAAACCCTAGCTTGAAACATAAAGAAACTTCACACCCAACTAAAACCCTACAAAATTCCAGACCCAACACATGTTGAGTGAGAGGACCCGCGGCAACCAAGCGTAAGCTCCCATTACCCAGGCAACATCGATTCTTATAGAGGTTTCCAAACACTGTCTTGCAGGGTGGGTCAAAAGTTTAAGATACTAGCTTAACGAATGAATTTCGGCCTACTGTTTTTAAGTGGTAACCCATTCATAATCCTAACACCGCCCATCAACCCTATTTATGTGGGTTTGATATATTAGAGGCGTGTATCGTCCAACTCAAGCCTATACTCACCCTGCTAATTGCGTAGCTGGGGTAAATGACAGGAGAAACTCTTGGAGCAACTTTAACTACTACGGGGAGCCGAGTCTGAGTGATAAACTTGAACCATTCAACTTAAAACAAGAACACCCTGCCTTGGTTGGACCTAAACCAGTCGTATGTTAGACATCTATGGGGCGACTTTTACGCGTAGGGTGGGTGCCATAGTCAACGTGGGGAGCACATCACATCCCTACTACCTCTCACTCATCCTTGAGGGTGTATGGGGGTTCCCATCCGTCGAATTCGAAGACTGGGCCCTACTTGAAAACGATACACCCATACTCCTATTCCTCGAACACCGGGGAACACGTGGGATATGGGTTGCGGCGCGCATTGTGGAAAAGTTTCCAAACACATTCCCCGTGAGCTACTGGTTCAAAGACCCCTACTCTCGCCCGTTCCAATTCAGGCTCAGGTACATATTACCAGAGCGAGTAGACCACGAATCCCTCGACACACTCAAACCCATCACCCTACCAGAACTCCGCGAGAGAGGATTCAGCCAACATGGTAGATGGGAGATAGCTGTTTTCGCTGATAGATACCCAAACCGATACGAGGTTTTCGAAGCCATAAAAGCCGCTTTATTCAAAAGAAATTCTCTAGGAAAACAAACTACTATAAGCTAACATCCCCCATACTTGGGGGATATGGGGGTGTCCTATTGTATTATTGGGCTGAATGTTCACCATCAAAGGGGCTATACAAAACTTTTATATTGGGTTAGTGTTGAAGCACCGTGCAACACCTTACAAGAAGGCGATATAAATTCATAGCAGACCCAAGTGATGTTAGACTTGGGGAAAGACTTGGGTTAGATGGCTCTAAAGCCGACGTGGTAATAGTGGGCGCCCCATGGGATGGCGCCGTGGGTACGAGGCCGGGTAGCAGGCTTGGCCCATCAAAGATTAGGCAGAGCCTTTTTACGTCACCCTATCAGGGGGGATTCACAATTAGTGATTGGGGGGATGTGAACACCGTTGTTGGCGATCACGAGGAAACATGGAGACGTATATCATCAGTATGTACGGAGGCGCTCTCATCCTCATCTGAGCTTCTCCTGATCGGCGGGGACAGCACCGTTTCATATTGTGCATTCAAAGCCCTGAGAAACTACACACAGGAAAAAATAGCTTACGTATCACTCGACGCTCACCCAGATGTTAGGTCTGTAAGTGAAGGGCTCACAAGCGGTCAAGTGATACGCTGGGTCAGGGAGGTGGACAAACAAGCCAGCGTATGCGTTGTGGGTATAAGAAGACACTCGAACGCGCCCTACCTATTCAGCGAAGCCGAATCACTCAGAGTTAGACTATACGGGGTTGAGGAGGCGTTGGAGCCAAGATTCTTAGAGGAGCTTGAAGCCCAAGTGGGCAACGCAACGCTTCATCTGAGCATAAACATGGATGCAGTTGACCCAGCATACGCGCCTGGGGTTAACAGCCCATCACCTGGAGGGTTCACATCTAGGGAAATCATGGGGCTCGTGGAAAAGATTGCAAAGCGCTTCAAGCCCAGAGTAGTCGACCTAGTCGAGTATACGCCAGCATACGATTTAGGGGACATCACCGCGATGCTTGGCTCCGCAATACTTACAAAGTCAATATGGGTCCAAGGAGCATGAGGCAAAATTAATATGGTGTACCAACCCTATTCTCCCGTGATGAACTATGCGAAAGACTTCGCTTGCAGCCGGGTTGATCATACTGGTGTTAGTCGTCGTTATCGGATATGCGACCTACCCCTACATCGTGTCGACAAAAATCGACCAACTACGTGATAGAGCCACGGTTTACGTCTACGGACAGGTGACACAAAGCCGCTTCGCGTTAGCCAACAGCAGCGTGTTCCAAGTTAGCGATAGCACCGGGTCGGTCTACGTAGCATGGGACGGCGCCCTCCCATCTACGGGCGCCCAAGTTCTCATCCACGGCCAAGTAGAGTCAATTCTCGGCGCCACCTATATAAAGGCGGACAGCGTGACGGTTTGGTACTTCTAAGCAGAGCCTTCAGACCTAGTCAAGTCATTCTGAAGACATGGGTGACAATCATCATCAAACAAAAATACACTTTTTTCACTCATTGCGCACGAGCGCCCCATAGGTGGGTTCGTATAGTATATATACTCTGGTGATAAAATCTGTAGGGAAGATGTCGCTTAGGGTTTTTATGTCTGATTCAGAGCTGGTCTACGCGGCGCCAACAGAGGGGGAGCCGCCGCACCTAGGAGAGTTATTCGTGTTAAGAAGCCGCGATAGGTCTGTTCTATTGAAGGTGGTGGGTCACGGCTACGTGTCCACAATTAGAAGCGAGCTACTCGCAATGATGAGCAGGGACTGGGATAACGCTGAACCAGTGCAACTCACATATAACGGTTCGCCCACGACGTTCGTCGCAAAACTCAAACCCCTAATTGAGAGAACCCCCAACACACTCAGACCTGTGAGGTCGGCTATTCCTCCCGGGACAGAGCTCCACAGGGCTGGGGGTGAAGACCTCGCATTCATACAGAGGAACACCGGTCTTTTCCTGGGACACGTGAGGAGTGGATATAGCGTGTTACCCGTGGAGCTCAGACTCGACCCACTCAGGGTGGTCACAGAGCACGTTCTTGTCGCCGCAAGCACCGGTAGAGGTAAGAGCAACCTTTTGAAGGTTTTACTCTGGTCGCTTCTCGAATCACCCAAGCTTGGAGTCTTCGTTGTCGATCCCCACAGGGAGTATTATTCGGCGCTCATAGACCACCCCCAAGCTCAGGAGAACCTTGTGTGTTTCAGCCCTAACCCCAAACCTGGGGAAGTGAAGCTGGCTATTAATACAAGGCTGATCAGACCATACCATCTAAACGGCGTCATCAGCCTCAGTGAGGCACAGGAGAGGGAGGCGTATTTACTCTATAGGGAGTTTAGGGAGGACTGGGTTGAGCAACTCTTAGTGGGTGAGGAATCGGAGCCTTCTGTAAAGCGCTTTGGAGAAGATGACCTAGACCACGGCGCACGTGTGGCGAGGGCAACACTCTCTAGGAAGCTCATGAGGTTACTCGCAGTTAACGGCGAGTCAACCAGGGGCGTATTCAGGCTTCCGGTCAGCGTCGATAAGGGGGACATTGACGGGTCAGACTTTCTTGACAGGGTGTTTGAAGAGGTGGAATCAAGAAAGGTTGTGGTGGTGGATACGAGTAATCTGAGCGAAGACGCAGAGCTACTGGTTGGTAACATGGTGGCCTATATGATTCTGGATAGACACATGCGTATGAAGCAGGAAAACAGGCCTCTCACACCAGTGGGCTTCGTACTTGAAGAGGCGCCCCGCGTGCTTGGCGTAGATGCGCCCGAAAATGCGTATATGAAGCTAGCTCGTGAGGGGAGGAAATTCGGTATAGGGCTAGTAGCCGTGACACAGCTCATAAGTGTAATACCAGAGGAAATACTCGCCAACATGAACACAAAAATATATCTCGGAATGGCTAGTGGTAAGGAGCGTAGAGCAGCCATCGACAACGCCCTCCACGACTTATCCGAAGAAGAGGACGAGTTACTCCGACTCGACGTGGGGGAGGCAATCGTGACGAGCACATCACTCGGCTTCCCAGTGCCCATTAGGATACCGTTTATAGATGAAATAAAAAGGGTGGATACCCCTAGGCGTGCTAGACCGGGTGAAAAACTAGTATAGCTGGGTGTCTCTATCTATGAAGGAAGTAAAGTTTGTACACGCATCAGACATACACGTGGGGGGATTCGCTGGGAGGGCTCTCCGTGTAAAAGAGGAGGAGGCCTTGACCGCATTTGTGAATCGATGTATCGATGAGAAAGTGGATTTCGTTGTTTTAGCAGGCGATACATTCGACAGCAACATCCCACCTATACGTGAGGCCATAATGTTCTCTAGGCAGATGAGGAAGCTGAAGGAGGCTGGGATAAGGGTTTACGCGGTTTACGGCAGCCATGATTACTCACCCACAAGGGACAGCCTCATTGAGCTACTTGAAGCAGACGGGGTCTTAACGGTTATAAATAATGAGGTGCAAGACCCTTCAGGTGTATGGTTAAACGGTGTACACGGGTTGGTGGGGGCAAAGGAGGTCTACCGCTTCGGCGACCCTGAGCTAGCAGCCAAACACAAACCATCAATCTTTGTGTTCCACACCGCGGTTTACGAGGCCAACATGACACCCAAAGAGCTAAGCGTACCAATAACGAGCCTCCCACCCGGCTACACATACTACGCGGCTGGCCACCTACACAAGAGAATCGAACTAAGGAGTACGGAGGGTTCACCGGTAAACTATCCGGGACCATTATTCCTCGGCTGGAGTAAAGCCGACCTCGAAAACTACTTTAGAGGGTCAGACACAGGCTTCTATATAGTGGACTTAGAAGGGGACAGTAACCCCCGATTCGAGTACGTGAGCCTCAGAGGCATTCAGGGAGGATTGGTCGAGGTTTCAGCTGAGGGTAGGTCAGCTGCTGAGGTGTTAAGCGACGTGGAGGAGAAGACATTCAAGCTAATAGGAGGCCTACCCAGCGGCTCGGTTGTTCTCATCAAGATATCGGGCAGGCTTTCCACTGGGACAAGGGCTGAAGTGAGCATAGGGATCGAGAAGCTCAGGAGGAAGTATGGTGAATACGAGTTTGAGATAAACGATAGACAACTCGCCGACCCAGAGGAAGTCGAAGTTGAAAGGGGTGAGCGTTTTGAGGAGAGGGCTCTAACTAAGCTTGCAGCCGAGTTCCCCGTCAAGGTGGAGCCATCCTTCATCCAGCAACTCATCCACACACTTGGGGAGGAGCAACCTGAAGGGATGACAAAGGCTGACTACGAGGAAGCGCTACGCTCAAAGTGCGCCCAGCTATTAAGACACAAACTTGGAAACCGAGTCTTCGAATAGGGTGGGGACGCACACTGGGCTACATGGTAAAGAGAGTCAGGCTTGTGAACATAAGAAGTCACGCGGACACAACAGTTGAGTTCTCAACGGGCGTCAACCTGATAGAGGGCGACGTGGGCTCTGGTAAGACAACCATTCTGCAGAGCATAGAGTCCGCGCTCTTCGGCTACGAGATAAAGAACATGCTTAGAGTTGGTGAGAGCTCTGGTGAGATTAGTGTTGAATTCGAGCCCCCTTTAAAGGTTGGTTGGAGGATCACGCGTCAAGGTGTGCGTGGAGGCTACATAGTTCAGGACGGGTCTAGGTCAGAGCTAGCCGCGGGGGAGATAAGAAGCTTCTTCGTGAAAAAATTCGGGTTGGGTGACAGCCCATCCCTCAGGAGTGAGCCAACCATATTCAGGCTGGCCGTGTATGTGCACCAAGAAGAGCTAAAATCCATACTGAGGGGGGGTGCAGAGGTTGAGGAGCTTGTGAGGAGAGCCACAGGTGTGCGGGTCTACTCTATTGCCCGTGAAAACGCCAAGTCCATTCTCCGACCATGGTTAGCCAACCAGGTGGAATTGGTCGACCAGAAAATAAGGCTACTAGAGGAGAGGGTTTCCCAAGCGAGTGGGGTGGAGGAGGAGTTGAACAGAACAGAAGCTGAGCTAAATCAAGTAACAAACGACCTCGAAGCCGCCGAGAAGTCGTATCAGGGGGTTTCTCAGGAGTTTAACTCAGCACAAGAGAGAGCTTCGAGTCTTGAAAGCCAGATAGCGAGGATTGAGGGAGAGCTCTCTGAAACGGAGAGGAGTGTCAAGAAAATCGAGGCACAGCTTGCGCAGCTTAGCGAGCAGATACTCGATGATGAAAACAGGAAACTAGAGCTAGAAGGCCAAGGCTTTACGGGGCAGACGGATGTAAACTCTAAGGTGCTCGATGTCAGGATGAATGAGCTCCTTACACAGATCACTAGGCTCACCGATAGGAAGACCAGGTTTGAGCGTGACCTTCAGGCTGTGGATGAGCACAGGGCACGTATAAGGGAGCTGCAGGAGAAAATTGGCTCCGAGCTCGACTACGATGCATTAAGCGGAGAACTCCGCCTAGTGGAGAGGAGGCAGAGGGAGCTATATGAGGAGCAAGCCAAGATGGACAAGACCCTGTCAGAGTACAGAGAGATAGCTGAAACGGGTGTGTGCCCAGTGTGTGGTAGCCGAATAGCTCCTGACGAGTACAGGCAGCACTTAGCCGAGTTGGAGGAGAAACTGACGGGTTTACGGGAGGAGGTAAGAAGCCTAGAGAAAAGAAGGTCGGAGCTTTCTAGGCTCATGGAGCAGGCCAAGGTGCAGTCGGCTCTAAAGAAGGAGATAGAGAAACACGAGCACGAAATAAACAGGATAACTGCGCGCCTCGAGTATGAGGAGTTCGACGAGGAGATTGATAGGGCTAAGAGGGAGTTGGAGGCAGCAAGGAAACTAAAGGACTTACTAGTGGTGGAGGAGAGGCTCAAAGGGGAGAGATCACAGTACCAAGAGCTGAGCGAGGAGCTCGAAAGGCTCACAGGTAAAGCCCAGTCTCTCAGATTAAGAAACCAAGAGCTGCAATCAGAGCTGGATGCACTCAAACCTGTACTAGAGCGAATACGGCTAGATGTAGAGGCATTAGAGAAGCGGACAAGGGAGCTAACTGGTTTGAAATCCTCGCTTGAAAGCAGGAGGGAGAGCCTCATCAAGCTACTTACTCAAAAAGAGAGGGATCAAGCAGAACTTGAGGAGTCGAAGTCTAAACGCGCAGCGCTCGTGAATATACAGAACTATGTTGTCAACGCTTTAATACCCACCCTCGAGCAAATCGAGGTGGAAAAGCTTAGGTCGGCTAGGAGGGAGCTTTTAGCTAGGACTAAAGAGTACTTTGCGCTACTCATGCAGGATGATGATAGGGGTATAACTATTGATGAGGATTATTCGCCGACCCTGCAGAGGAGGATAAACGGTGAATGGGTGGATATTCCTTCACCAAGCGGAGGTGAAAGGTCGGCTATGGCGCTTTCATTCAGGCTAGCACTAAGCGAAGTAGCCAGATCCAAGCAGGGCGTCCAAGCTGACTTTATAATGCTTGATGAACCAACCGACGGATTCAGTGAGGATCAACTCACCAAGTTCCAGACACTAATAGAGAGGTTGGAGATCCCTCAAGTCATCCTAGTAACACACCACAGGGCTTTCGAGTCGCTCGGCTCAAATATAATAAGCGTGGAGTATACTCAGAACGGCTCTGTGGCTCGAAGGGTGGTATAAATGATAATTGATAAACCAATAGAAGAGTTACTCTTGGATGTGAACTCAATCAACTTGGAAAGCTCTGAAAGAGTGGACGACCAGCACACGGTGCACGCGGGCAACATTAGCTTGGTGGACGACAAGAACTACGTTTTCTCTGAGATAAAGAGTGTAGCCGAACCACACCCACTCTCCTGCGTCGACGGCGGTAACGCACCTATAATGAATTATGGTACCCTCGTGATTGAGTTGAACAAGGTGATAAACGTGGACTGCCCGGTTCAAGGTGAATCCACTAGACTTGGACCATTCAAATTTCTAAGCCTCACCTACACTGTAAATGACAGTGTTAACACCAAACTTTACCACACCGAGGCCGGACTAGCCTTCTCCCCTAGGCAACTCGAACCCAAGGAGCTTAGGGGGCAATCGCAAACATATGTTCTAGCGGGTAGGGCTAGGAGGGTGATGGAGCTCCTCTTCGCAGCCCACATCATATCTATTAGGAGGCCAAGGGTGCTCTTGCTTGACGGAAGCCTAGGTCACACATTTGACAGGGCTGAGATAAATGCGCTTGACACCCTACTCGAAACAGCCTTAAACTCGGGGGTCACCCTTACAGCACTCACTAAGGTCTCCTCCATACTATACAGGGGGGAACCGATAACGCACCATGTTAACAGACTCGCTAAACGAATAGGGCTAAAGCACTTCTACACCATGGTGGGTACCGCTCATCGGGGAGGAAACCACACTGAAACCCAGCTCTACGTTGTGAGGCTGAACTCACTAGCCAAGAAACCCTACCTCTTAGAGGTCTATAACTCTGGAGATTCAGATGCAGTTGCCCGCCTGATGTACAGCCTGGCATTCAACTCTAACAACATAGCGCTTCCAGGCTACCCTCAAGGGCTAGCCCTAGCCGACAGGTATGCTCGTGTAACCGCCGAGGAAGCCAACACCGTGAAGACGGTGCTCAACAAACACCGTGAGATACCCCTAATCAGCGAGGCATACGCCCATGATCTCCTTGATTACTGGTAGTCATGCTTAGCGCACAACCATAACATACCGACTACAAGATAGCAAAAACACGCCGCCGGTCATTTGGTCACCAAGTGGAGCTCCATTTCGGCTCGCAGAGTAGGAATATGCCTTTACGGGCTAATTCAGGCTGGGTTGAGGTCGTCGAGCTTCGACCCCTCCAGTTTAACGGCTAAAACCCTCGCCTTCCTGTGCGTGTTCGTCCTAAAGCTACGGCTCCTGTGTGAACGCAGCGAACCATTGCAGCCGTTGGGGATGTGTGTTAACTCGTGTATTACGACCCTTATCTTCTCGGCTGACGGTAAGCCGTCGAAGAGCTCGGCGTTCACCTCTACAACATAGCACACGTTGGTCTTGAGAGCCTCCCTTATGGGCCTAGACAAACCAAATATCCTCGCATAAGACCTGAACCTTGCGTTAAAACTCCTTATAAATCTGACCCTGTTTAGGTCCACATGTTGCACAACACCTTCATCTACAATCAATTTGGCCAAGGCTTCAACATCAGGCGCATCTAAGCTATTCGTCATCACAAGTATTAATGAAAGACAGGCTATAAGCTTTCTTAGCAATAATCAAACTTCTAGGTTAATCTCTAGACCAACCTTTTTGTTTATCTGTATTTATCACAATAATAATATATTAAAGGCAAGGTAAAAAGCAGGTTTGAGCAATCCTTTAATAAATAGACGTGAATGTTAAATGGATGATGACAGCCCTAACCCCTAACCCCCACAACACCATTAATTCATCATTCAACCGTGTAGCACTCCCGGAGAATAAGCGCTTCGAACACACATATGATTTCTGCGACCCCATGATTGTTGGATATTCATCGTGGGAAAGATTCATTTGTCATAAGAAGTATTTGGTTAGGGATTTTGTGGTCAGGTGGGGAGAGTAAATGTGTGCTGAATGTGATGGGCGGCACGTGTCAGTCGTCATACCAACACTCGACGAGGCGCTGACCATTTCAAGTGTGATACGGGATGTGAGGAGAATCCTTCCCAAAGCCGAAATAATAGTTGTTGACGGTGGGTCAACTGACAACACATATGAGGAGGCACTAAACGCTGGTGCAAAGGTGTATATCAGCGGGGAGAAGGGCTATGGTAAGGCGATTATCCACGGCGCCACCCACGCTACGAGGGATATCGTTGTTATGGTGGACGGTGACAACACCTATGACCTCTCAACACTAAAGCAACTCGTAGCGAGGGCCTCCGCTGGAAGCGTTGTCGTGGGGTGTAGATTCCATTCAAAACCCCAAGGCATGGACCTTATAGGCTTCGTTGGAAACTGGTTAATATCAAGGATACTCAACATCGTTTGGGGTATAAGAGTGGTTGACTCACAGAGCGGCCTGAAGGTTTTCCCCCGCGAACTCGTGGCCACGTTTAGGCAGGGCGACATGACCTTTAGTAGCGAAGTGCTCTTACGAGCAAAACAGTTTGGAATACCCATATCTGAGGTGAGAATAGGTGACTATAGGCGCAGGGTTAAGGGTTCCAAATCCAAGCTACGAAAGTTGCCGGACGGCTTCGCTATACTACGCTTTATCCTTAAAGAGCGACTTACAAAACCGAGAAGTGCTTGAAAGTGAGGGTCGCCTGCGTGGTGGAAGCATACCCCCCACACGTGGGGGGCTCGGAGACAAGGATGAGTGAGCTACTCATAAGGCTCCCAAAAAGCTGGGAAATACATGTTATAACACCCAGATTCGACGACTACCCCCCCTTTGAGCTGAGCACGAATATAACGATCCACCGCGTGGGAAACTATGATTCCAAGCGATACTTCCTTAACACTGATAGACCCATCAACGACTCAGTAAAGTTCGGCATACAAGCCTCAAGGGAGCTAAAGAAGCTTGGCGGGTTCGATGTTAGCGTCTTCGGTGAGTGGAATCTCCTTCACTACGTTATATCGGAGAGAAGCGTTGACACTCCAAGGCTTGTGGACTGGTGCGAGGTTTTAGCGCATAGACTGAGGGGGGTGAAAGGGTTGGGGGAAACACTCCTCGAGACGTATTTAGCGAAGAGGGCGAGTCACCACACAGCCATAAACACCAAGGTTGCCACCGACCTAACCCTCATCCACCGTGTACCAAAATCCCGGGTGAGCGTTGTGCCAAACGGTGTACACCGGGAAATCCTCGCAGATTCTAGACCTGAAAAAGACTACGGGAGAATACTCTTTGTTGGTAGAATCACACCACACAAGCAGCCAGAGCTATTAATCCAAGCTGCAAAGAGCCTCCCAAACTGTGTTTTCGTATTCGTGGGCTGGGGTGATCCATCCTATGTGCAGAAGCTTAAAAGAATAGCGCCGCGCAACGTGTATTTCCTCGGCGAACTCAGCAGGGAGCAACTGGTCACGGAGTACCGAAGGGCCTGGGTGTTCGCCCTACCAAGCACGAGGGAGGGCTCATCCATCTCCGCGCTGGAAGCTATGTCCAACTATACACCAGTGGTCACAGTTAACGCACCGCTTAACTACTCGGTTTACGATGCTGTCCAGGATGGGTTTAACGGGATAGTCACACGAAACGACCCCAAATCCCTAGCTGAAGGCTTAAAGAAAACGCTTAGGGATGAACAACTATACCAAGAGTTGTCCCACAACGCCTATGAGACAGCCAAGCGTAGATGTTGGGATGTCTTAGCGAAGAGGTTCACGGAGGTACTGGAGGGTGTCGCTATACAGAAGCATATTCAGGAGAATTAGAAGGTTCACGCTCTTCACAGGCTTCGGTGGAGTTTCATTCGCAGTATCGGAAGCAATAATCGCGTTTGGCTACACACTACTGGGGAGACATTTGATACTGGGTATTGAGGTGACAGCCGCATTCACAAGTGTAACCACAGGCTTCATCTTAAACGAGAAGATAACGATGAAGGGAGTAGGCGTGCACGGAGGCGGCCTTAAGGGGTTGGGTATAAGGCTTGCCAAATACCAACTAGTATACCTACTCGGCAACGCAATATCCATAACCACCCAGCTAGCCCTACTATACACGTTGGGCATAACTCCAGCCATCGGCAACATTCTTGGCTCAGCGGTGGCTCTACCAGTTAACTATACGGTGAGCTCTAAATTAGTCTGGAGGGCGAAGGCCTTCAATGAATGAGTACACAGGCAGTCGTAGCCACCCCCACCATGAGCCCAACGCCCCCAAACACACCGTTGCAAACGCTGTTCTCCACCCATCTACATTTGGTAACCCTAGGCAAAATACACCCATGCTACGCGCGGAGGGTTCAAACCAAACCCAAAAAGAGGGTGAATGGCAAGGGATAAAACAACCCGTATACCTCCAATGGAGTGACAGGCGAATACTACTCGTTTTAGTCCTGTCCGGAATCCTCCTCAGGGTCTTGGTGTTTATTTCATCCCCCCAGTTCATAGCGGTGGGCGACGCGGCCGAGTACGTGGCCCTCGCGAGGGAGCTCGCAGCCAACAACTTCGCAGTACCCCCACACAACACCCTCTACTATCCGGGCACACCCTGGATATACCCACCACTCGGGTTAGAACTACTAGCAGCCATAATCAGGCTCACCGCGTCAAGTGGGTGGGAGCCGTTCTACACACTCACGGGTTTAATGGTTGTGTTCGACTCCCTAACGGTGATACCAGTATTCCTTCTTACAAAGAGGGTCTTCGATAGGGGTGCGGCACTCGCAGCTGGATTAATATTCTCATCTTATCCCCCAGACCTATACGCATTAAGTTGGAGCGCCTACCCGCAGATAGTGGCCACATTCATAGTAGCATGGGTCTTGTTGCTTTGGGTTAGGGCTGAAACCGACCCGCACCCACTAAGGTTAAACGTGTTTATGGGTCTCCTAGTCGGTGTAGTCGCCCTAGTACACGACCTCACAGCCTTAATACTCGTGGGTGTCCTCCTAACCTACGCGGTTATAGGGACAATAGTAGGATTCGTGGGCCGTAGAGGACTCTCTAATACGACGAATGCTGCCTGGGTTTCACTCGCTGTGTGCTCCCCATTCATGGCTTACTGGTACGCTCCGAGGCTATGGTGGGTGGAGTATGCCGCTTCATCCGCCTCCACGCCCCAAACACTTGTAAGCGGGGTCAACCAATTTCTTCAAAGCTTCGCGATCCCCGTCGGCGTCTACTATGGGTACGTGATAGTGTACGCACTACTACTCATCGCTTTCACATACACCATGGTAACCGACTTCAGACCCACAACACTAACACTCATCTGCTTCGGAGCGGTGCCGGTAGCAATCATGGTATACAAGTCCACGGACATAACACTCCTAGAGAGGCTTCCATACTACACGCTTCTCCCAACAACTATCTTCGTAGCCAAGGGACTAACCTACACGTGTACAAGAATTGAGAAGGCAGTCAAAAGCTTCAGACCGAGCTCTAGACGAACATGGGCTTACACCCTAGCGATACTCCTCGCGTTCACGGCGTTCACCGCGCTTTCAACTGTGAGCTACTCAGCGTCAGCACATACCTACTACGCTCAATGTGACTACTGCAACAACAAGGCCGAGCCGCTCACAGACCTATCCATCTACGAGTGGATAGAGACCAACACCCCCACAGGATCTGTTTTCGCCGCGGCGGGACACATCGGCTACTATATAGCAGCATACGACGGGCGGCCAACCATAGTCTACCACCCACTCGACTACCTAACACAGCCCTCTGAGAGATACGAGAGCCTCGCAGCATACACACTCGTGTTCACGCCGGACTACAACATCGTGGAGACACTCACATATATTATCCAGTACAACGTGTCATACATTGTGGTGTACAACACCTACAACATAACCGTCCCATACTTCTATAAACCAGTTTACAGCGACAACTTGGTCACACTCTACCAAGTCAACCTCAAGCAGATGAACCAGGTGTAGTCAAAACCTTTTTCTCCACTTCATCAATCCAATATCTAGCTATTTCCTCTCTAGTGGCCACCCAGACATCATCAAAACCCTTAACGTACTCAAGGAAACGCCTAAGAGCAACTATTCTCCCCGGCCTACCTATAACCCTGCAGTGGAGGCCAACACTCATCATCTTAGGCGAAGAGCGCGCCTCCTCCCTTAGAACATCCAGCGTATCCTTCATGTACTCATAGAACTGGGAGGCAGTGGCAAACCTGTTCATGGGGTATTGGAAGTGGAAGTCGTTAACATCCGGAGTATAGGGCAAAATCAGTATACCGCCCCCAAGATATCTGTATGGTAGGTCATCGTTGTACGCATCCGAGTCATATAGAAAACCCAACTCTTGGGCTATCCTGATCGTGCTCACACTTGGCTCCCTTGCGTAGAACCCGACGGGTTTCTTACCAGTTATGGACTCGATCACCTCAACCGACCTCTTCATAGATTGCTTCTCTTCTTCATAACTTAGACGATAGTGCTCCGTCCAGATCAAGCCGTGGTCACATATCTCATGCCCACCCTTCACTATGGCTTCCGCTGCAAATTTGTTCAGCTCGAGCGCACGCGCCGTTGCAAAGAAAGTAGCCTTGAACCCATACTCCCTGAGCGCGCTAAGTATCCTCCACACACCCACCCGGCTACCATATTCATACACACTCTCATTACCCACATCCTGTGTGCGCACATCCACGGGCGAAAACTCCCCCACCGACTCCACAAGCCCATCTGTGACCACCGAATGCTCTGAACCCTCCTCGAAGTTGACCACGATAGATAACGCCAAACGCTTCCCACCAGGCCATGTGAACTCTAGGCTTCGACCAGCGTAGCCCACAAAGTCTCTCATACTAAACACCAAAAAACAAACACTCACCAAGTATTATCCCTATTGCAAAAAACATTTAACCGGCACCATCAGCGAGCCACGGTTCAAATTCTAGGAAAAATTAGACCACACATAGAAAACCATTACAGAGTTTCAGACCCTCAACCTCACCGTGTACCCAAAAATCGCGTGTTGAACACAGTCAGTGTTTGCGCGGGTTTGACCAACTGTACAGGCTGGATCCATTGGCCGGAAACCAGAATGTGACTCGTAACTAGAGCCATCAGTAGCCGCTGCACATAAAGCAAGAGGACATGCATCTAAACACCCTGGGGAAGAGCTGCCTCGTTGGAAGAGTTCGAGTCAAGCTGAATAGGCGGAGAACCCAAACATCCGTGGGGCTCTGCCTGTATCATTCCTATGAGGCTTTAGTGTTTTAATTTGATTAACGTTTTTGTGCGGATGACCCGAGTTCCCTGAGTTTGCGACCAGCGTATTCTGCAATCTCCGTGTCTGCCTTCTTGGCCACCTTTTCAAGGTGTGATACACTATCCTCACCGAAGTTAAGCATAAGATCGACCACCTTGAGCCTCACCTCTACGGGTAGCTTCTTATCCAACGCCTTCTTGGTGAGCTCCTTAAGATTCATACCGTTGAACATTTCCTTTAAAAGGTCACCCATACCGTCTATGAAGTAGGCCACAGTATTCACCCCCACTTAGCTAGCTAGTCTGCTGGCCCTCCGTACCCTTGGCGCGCTCAGTGAGTTCCTTCACACCGAAATAGCCATAAGGTGGAACACTGCCCGACACACCCACAGGAGGCATGTTTGTGGGTATAAGCATAATGGTGTTCTTCCCCTGTAGGCCGAGTTCATATACAATATTCATCCACCTCAACTGGAAGGCTATGTTGTTCGTCTCATAGTATTTGGCTGCCTCAGTCATCTTCTGGGCGGCTTCGTACTCAGCTATCGCGAGCGTAACCCTAGCCCTACGCTCCCTCTCAGCCTGGGCCTGCCTTGACATGGCATCCTGTAATGCGGGAGGGATTATAACATCCCTGATCTCGGTTGAGACGACCTTGATACCCCAAGCCTCCGTCTTACTATCGATTATCTCACGTATCCTTGCACCTATCCGCTCCCTCTCAGAAAGGATCTCGTCGAACGTGACCTGGCCTATCACCTCCCTAATCGTCGTCTGCGCCGCGAACTGGGTTGCCAGCGCATAGTTCTCAGCCCCAAGAACAACCTTCTCAAAGTCAACCGGCTGGAAGTACATCACGGCGTCCACAACAACTGGAACATTGTCCTTTGTGAGCGTCTGCTCAGTCTTGAACGCCATGGCCTGCAACCTCGTAGAGATCACGAATGGTACCCTGCTAATAAAGGGCACAACGTAGATAACCCCAGGACCCTTAAGACCCCTATACCTACCCAGAGTGAGAACGGGCGCCCTCTCCCACTCCTTTAAAATCTTGATGCCGCTCAGAAAAATAGCGAGCACAACCAAGAGTATGAATGCACCCACCGCCGTGAGTATGATGTTTGCCATATTTCAATAACCATACTCCAAAGCAAGCTATTAAGCCTTATTACCGAGTTTTTGGCTTTTGCCATCACTAATACTGTTGAAACCAACAGCGAATTATACATCAAACTTCTTACAACCATTCCAACACAGTTGGAGCCGTGAGCCTCAACATCTGCACTTAAATAGTTAGTGCTCCTATATCCCCGTATGTGGGAAAAATGGGTTTTCCACTCAGATAAGAAGTTGACTGATTCTACGATGATTATATCACTTTCAACTGGGGCTCCCCAATACTTCATGCTTTACTCGCAGGGCCGGGAGCTTGCTAAGTACTTCTTAGAACACTTTGAAAACGAGAAGCTCGCATCCTACTATGCTTCCACCATGGAGGAGTTCGTATTGGTGAACGACTCCGTAAGCGAGCTAACTGGGTACACCGTTCATAGATTGGCAATACCATCAAACACCGAGCAGGAAATACTGTTGTTCTCAGGATACTCATCACCACGTAGCCACGTTTACGAGTTCTGCGACAGCATACTAACCACTGCGAAGGAGAGGTGGGGGGTAAAGCAAGTAATATCCATAGGGGCTCGTTGGTCCGAGGAACCAACGCAGCCAGTCATAGAAGAGTCCAAGGTTTACGGCTTTGTAGGCTCCAGCGAAGATACCTATCTGCTGAGAAAGGCGGGTGTTGTAGAACACCCATCCGAAATAGCGCCCTACTTCGCCAACATAGTGGTGGCCATGGCACCCCTCTACGGTATGTCTTCACTAAAGCTATCCGTGGACCACGGAGAGGTCAGACCTCACCCAAAGCAGCTAAAAGCGCTCATACAGGCGTTGGGAAGACTCTACAACTTCGAAGTGGACCTCAAAAACCTAGACGAGGAAGCCGAGAAACTCAAGGTTGACGTTGAGCTAATATTAAAAAACCTTCGAAAAGACGGCAAGCAGGACGAGGGGCAAAACCAGATGTTCATGTGAAAACACCTCAAAAAACACTAGAATACTTCTGTCGACCGAGTGAACTCACACTCACCCAATAAACCCCTTGATATCCACCGCAAAAACATTGCTTTC
>Ga0208151_100259_pt1 | contig 26148 bp, 15 predicted proteins | sample ECH_Bhost_MetaG_FD_187130 | JGI IMG/M metagenome (GOLD analysis project Ga0208151, IMG submission 187130) | Hot spring microbial mat communities from Yellowstone National Park, Wyoming, USA - ECH_B host_MetaG (SPAdes) (version 2) | ecosystem: Environmental > Aquatic > Thermal springs > Hot... | reverse complement strand
TTACGACTTTATCAATAAACATACCACATTCACCTTTCAATTCCTCATTAAAGGATACACATGCTCGCCCGTATTTTTTACAAGGGTGAGTAGCATGAGCGCTTTCAATTCCTCATTAAAGGATACACAGGAATACCAGTTTTCAGTTAGTCCAGCAACACTTCTTTCAATTCCTCATTAAAGGATACCGTGTTATTGCTAAACCCCAGCTACCTGTTGAACCCTTTCAATTCCTCATTAAAGGATACCCGATATTTTTTGTTGTACGCAATTTGGAAATATCCCTTTCAATTCCTCATTAAAGGATACAGTTCTTTCGACTGTCGTTATTTTCGTGTCTTAGTCTTTCAATTCCTCATTAAAGGATACTCAATATGAGTTTAGTAAGGCTAGAGCCAAAGAGCATTACTTTCAATTCCTCATTAAAGGATACGAGCGGGTTCATAATTAATTTCCCGTTCTCCGTATTCTTTCAATTCCTCATTAAAGGATACCAAGCAAAACTTGAGGAATGGATCGTATCAACGATTCACTTTCAATTCCTCATTAAAGGATACGCTCTGAAGGGCGAGGCTTCTTAGGGCGTCTTAGGTGACTTTCAATTCCTCATTAAAGGATACACCCCTGTTGTGCTCACTGTTATCGTCATCCCAGTTGTGTCTTTCAATTCCTCATTAAAGGATACCCGAGGAAAACGACCTTATTCTCATTCGCCCCGTAGGCTTTCAATTCCTCATTAAAGGATACTGAGGGGGGTGGAGACGTGTATGTCTATCTAGCGCAGACCTTTCAATTCCTCATTAAAGGATACACACAAAAAAGCGCAAATCGGCGACAAGTTATACCCTTTCAATTCCTCATTAAAGGATACTTGACACAGATATAACCAGAAGGACACTGTGAACTCTTTCAATTCCTCATTAAAGGATACAAATACACGTTTATGTCCTCCCCACCACTTACGCGGTACTTTCAATTCCTCATTAAAGGATACCATGAGCGAGAAAATAGTTTTCCGCAAAAAACGCAAAACCTTTCAATTCCTCATTAAAGGATACCAAGCCGGCTACAATTCAGGAGCTTCGAGTTTTAGGCTTTCAATTCCTCATTAAAGGATACGAGCCCCTATGCCGGGGGGCGAAACTCCACCTTTTTTTCTTTCAATTCCTTATTAAAGGATACACAGTGAAGAGGATGAGAAAATGATGGGCATCCTGACTTTCAATTCCTCATTAAAGGATACCTTCTGGCACATCTTCAGCGTCAAGCGCGTTCTGTACTTTCAATTCCTCATTAAAGGATACCGGTGTATTCGAGAGGTGGCATCCCTTTCTCGATTCCTTTCAATTCCTCATTAAAGGATACTCGACACCAACTCAACGGTGTATGAGTTGGCATCAAGCTGCTTTCAATTCCTCATTAAAGGATACATAACGCGTGTTTGGCGGAACAAGGTGTTGCGTCTTTCTTTCAATTCCTCATTAAAGGATACTTACTTGGTGTCGGGGAGTCAGACCTCGAGGCCATTTACGCTTTCAATTCCTCATTAAAGGATACTTGCATAGAACACACTGAACTGTGGCTTCTCGTTCTTTCAATTCCTCATTAAAGGATACATACAATGACGAAAATGAAGCGCGAACAAGTGTTAGTTTCTTTCAATTCCTCATTAAAGGATACCAGAGGCTCATAGAGAGCTACTACGAGTGCGTTGAAGGAACTTCAAAACTTTCAATTCCTCATTAAAGGATGCCGGAATTAAATCTGGTTAGCACCCTATCAGGGTCAACTCTTTCAATTCCTCATTAAAGGATACAGGTTGCACTAACGCGCAGTGCAACCACAACAGTCACTTTCAATTCCTCATTAAAGGATACAAAGAGAAGGATGGAAATTCAAACTAAAAATGAAACAAATCTTTCAATTCCTCATTAAAGGATACCAAAAAGTTTTGGGGTCAAAACTTGACTTTTCCATTTTCTTTCAATTCCTCATTAAAGGATACTATATGCGTTTTAAGCGAGAGTATATTAGGGAAATAAGACTTTCAATTCCTCATTAAAGGATACGAGGTTATTATGAATGGTGGTGTCAAAAATGAGTGACTTTCAATTCCTCATTAAAGGATACACAAGGTGGTTTATGTAAAAGTGCGTGTCAAGGAAACTTTCAATTCCTCATTAAAGGATACCGAGGTAAGTAGGTAACCGAATACTTTTTTCCACACACTTTCAATTCCTCATTAAAGGATACCTAACGGCTACTATCCCAACCCGTTCAAGGTACTAACTTTCAATTCCTCATTAAAGGATACTAAGGAAATTTGCACTCGGATTTGACGAATTGCTCACTTTCAATTCCTCATTAAAGGATACCAATATTTATAGCTAAAGAAATACGGCGCACATGGCCTACTTTCAATTCCTCATTAAAGGATACGTTCTTAGTCCACTAGCGTTTTTGTTGCTTGTTCTCTTTCAATTCCTCATTAAAGGATACCATGTAGAAAGTGGGAACATATACGTATATCTGGTCAAAGCCTTTCAATTCCTCATTAAAGGATACGGGTCGAGAGTGAAAATTATTTTCCCGATTGGTGTTATAATCTTTCAATTCCTCATTAAAGGATACCATGCTTTGTAACAAAGAATACGGGTTTTATGTTAAAACTTTCAATTCCTCATTAAAGGATACGGGCGGTATTGCTTACGTAGTTTACCGTATAGGCACTTTCAATTCCTCATTAAAGGATACCTTTGAATGGCTTGATGGTATTGTTACATGGGACGTGATCTTTCAATTCCTCATTAAAGGATACGCGCAATCTTTTTGTTTGGCTTGCTTCTTCTTTTACACTTTCAATTCCTCATTAAAGGATACAAGAGCAAAACGTTTTAAACACTTTTTCTTTCAGCGTCCCTTTCAATTCCTCATTAAAGGATACTAAACACCTCTGTACGCCCAATCCGAAAGCGTAGACTTTCAATTCCTCATTAAAGGATACAAGTGTATGTCTGCTCGAGTTGCGGCTCGGTCTTTCCTTTCAATTCCTCATTAAAGGATACATGAGGACACTCTTCCTGGTAAACCCTACTATACAACTTTCAATTCCTCATTAAAGGATACAGACCCGTATAAGCCCACATTTTGCTTATTGTGTCGAATTCTTTCAATTCCTCATTAAAGGATACACTAGCATAACAGAAATAGAATTTGACAACAACTTTACTTTCAATTCCTCATTAAAGGATACAAGCTAATACTATGGTGTCTTCGCCTATGTCTACGTCTCTTTCAATTCCTCATTAAAGGATACCCGAGGGGCGAAGTTTTGGAAAGTAGCTTCGCCCAAAACTTTCAATTCCTCATTAAAGGATACGAGTTTCACAACAAGTATACGCGTTTGAGAAGTTTCTTTCAATTCCTCATTAAAGGATACCGCGTCCACGTCGTAGAATAGAGGTTTTTGAAGCCTACTCTTTCAATTCCTCATTAAAGGATACCAAGCGGTTAGAAGCACAAGGGTACCACCCAGTCGTGAAGCTTTCAATTCCTCATTAAAGGATACCAAAAGTTTTGGCTGTCTCATCAGCATGCTGAACAGCATCTTTCAATTCCTCATTAAAGGATACCTTAACGCGTAGCTATTACCCATCAACACTTTTAGAGCTTTCAATTCCTCATTAAAGGATACTGAATACCAGCACCCGCTCCGCCTAAAATGCCTGCTACTTTCAATTCCTCATTAAAGGATACACATCCCGAATGTTGGGTATAGCGGTACAGTTATCGGTATCTTTCAATTCCTCATTAAAGGATACCAGTGGGTGTGTTTGTTGATTTGTGGGCTCACAACTATCTTTCAATTCCTCATTAAAGGATACGCGCTCATAGACACAGATGGATACTACAATGTCCCCTTTCAATTCCTCATTAAAGGATACCCCTCCTGCAACCACGACGACAAAATCGAGTTAATCGCTTTCAATTCCTCATTAAAGGATACCTGCATGACTTAGTGAACGCGTTTACGCAAAATATGCACTTTCAATTCCTCATTAAAGGATACTTGACGCGGTTCTGAGAATCCATTGTTGCTGTGCTTCTTTCAATTCCTCATTAAAGGATACCTCCACGATTGTTTAATGCTAATCTGACGATTCTAGCTTTCAATTCCTCATTAAAGGATACGTGCCCCAACTCGACCCCATTTTTTCCTACCACTCTGCTTTCAATTCCTCATTAAAGGATACCGGTTTGGTCCTCAAAGACGTGTTACAAAGCGAAGCTTTCAATTCCTCATTAAAGGATACGTTCGAGAAACTGCTCTGACATACTTCGATAATAACTTTCAATTCCTCATTAAAGGATACTAAGTATGGCGCATCGAACATTGCGCCGACTAAAGCTTTCAATTCCTCATTAAAGGATACAACCGTGTAGCTTCATGGAGCGGGGTACAGCAATTTTTCTTTCAATTCCTCATTAAAGGATACTTAATGCACCCGAAGGACTTCTTCAAGCGAGCCTTGAACTTTCAATTCCTCATTAAAGGATACTAGTGTTGGAAGTTGAGTATTATTGCGACCGTGTATTCTTTCAATTCCTCATTAAAGGATACGTCTACAAAGGACAGCTTTCTCAAGTACTTTTACCCTTTCAATTCCTCATTAAAGGATACCTCGATCGGGAGGAGCTCAAAAAAGCGATACTCGCCTTTCAATTCCTCATTAAAGGATACCAATCGTTCGCAATCGCAAAGCCCAATTTATCACACTTTCAATTCCTCATTAAAGGATACTCTGCTTTTCCTGAGAGCTGTAAGAGCTATTCGCTACTTTCAATTCCTCATTAAAGGATACGCGGGCGCAACTGCGTAATACGCCCCACCTAACCCCACTTTCAATTCCTCATTAAAGGATACCATCCCGCAAGACCCCTTTGCCTTTCTGAAACAATTCGTCTTTCAATTCCTCATTAAAGGATACGTGTGTTTAAGTTGGTCAAAAATGGCCAAAACTATACTTTCAATTCCTCATTAAAGGATACTGGAGCTTTACAACTGCAGGCGGTCTACTCATACAAGGTTTCTTTCAATTCCTCATTAAAGGATACGCGACGCTTGAAAGTCTTTCATGATTTCTTTTATTACTTTCAATTCCTCATTAAAGGATACGCGCTTTGGGCGGTTCTCAAGGTGTAATATCAACAGTCTTTCAATTCCTCATTAAAGGATACCAGCTTCGTTTTGACAAATCGAACACTTAGTCGTTTCCCTTTCAATTCCTCATTAAAGGATACATGTCTCCTGACCCAGACCCAAGAAGGAGAAAAAGACTTTCAATTCCTCATTAAAGGATACCACCACTTTCGAGCCTTTTACCGAATAACTACTAGGCTTTCAATTCCTCATTAAAGGATACTCTTTCACGCACCACCAGCTGGTGTGCCACCAGCACCCGCTTTCAATTCCTCATTAAAGGATACCCAAACTCAACGCCATTGGAATCATTCGCAGGTGCTTCTTTCAATTCCTCATTAAAGGATACGCTTTGACTCCAAACATATTCACGGTGACGGTTAGCTTTCAATTCCTCATTAAAGGATACAACACGTCGTTTATGTGCTAAGTAAACTTTTTGTTGCTTTCAATTCCTCATTAAAGGATACACGTCAAGGACCCTTATACCCTTGCCGTTCTGTGTTACTTTCAATTCCTCATTAAAGGATACGACATACGAGGCTAGGGAGTAACAAGTGAACCCGCTTTCAATTCCTCATTAAAGGATACACACTGTCGAAACTATGATAGAGAAGAACAAGGTTCTTTCAATTCCTCATTAAAGGATACGCACAGGCCGCACTTATTTTACCGCTACTCTTAGGTATCTTTCAATTCCTCATTAAAGGATACCTCGACCTTGTTCGCTACTTTGGGTTTTTTCGGGTTTCTTTCAATTCCTCATTAAAGGATACTAGACGTGTTGCCGACATGCTACGTGAGCTCACAGCTACTTTCAATTCCTCATTAAAGGATGCCAAAGACTTTGCGTCGAGATAATGAAATTCCATTGTCTTCTTTCAATTCCTCATTAAAGGATACGGGTTCCATTCTCCTTTTGGCTCGCATTGTCGTTGTCTTTCAATTCCTCATTAAAGGATACGAGGTGAGTAGCATGAGCGAATATTGGGGCTCGTGCGATCTTTCAATTCCTCATTAAAGGATACATGATTTCCATGTTGTGTGCAACGTTTTTCCACTTTTCTTTCAATTCCTCATTAAAGGATACAGGTGCGCACTATGATGCCAATGGCTATTTATATTACAACTTTCAATTCCTCATTAAAGGATACCATTTGATGGAACAAAAAGCTGTTACAAGAGAAGAAACTTTCAATTCCTCATTAAAGGATACAGGCGTAGAATATAGTATCTACTTCACTGCGCCAAGCGCCTTTCAATTCCTCATTAAAGGATACAGGCGATAAAAAACGGCATTGATTGACTTCTCAACTTTAACTTTCAATTCCTCATTAAAGGATACTTGCAACGTTCGCATTAGTGATTGCCGAAACTGCATACTTTCAATTCCTCATTAAAGGATACATGATTCCACCCGAGATTGCGGATGTAGCGAAGAACCTTTCAATTCCTCATTAAAGGATACAGGTCTTCACGTGATCAAACGATGTGAAAACTGCAAGAAGCTTTCAATTCCTCATTAAAGGATACGTGGTGTGCTAATACTCACACCTTCGACCGTAACGTAACTTTCAATTCCTCATTAAAGGATACTCTGATGGAACTCTTCTGATATAGCACCCTGCAACGCTTTCAATTCCTCATTAAAGGATACGTGGAACACTCTCGCCTAAGCGAACAAGGCTGATACCCTTTCAATTCCTCATTAAAGGATACGGGCAAATGGCATATTGATAATCTGGTGGGGTGACTGAGACTTTCAATTCCTCATTAAAGGATACACGAGCGCGAGCGAGAATTGCCGCTAGGATTTTGCCTTTCAATTCCTCATTAAAGGATACCATTTCGGCGACCATTTTCGCAAATCAAGGGCATTTACCTTTCAATTCCTCATTAAAGGATACTTGGTGTATAACTTAAACGACTACGTGCCCATTGACTCCTTTCAATTCCTCATTAAAGGATACTGAATGATTGAACAATGAGACTTTTGTAAGCTTTGTGTAACTTTCAATTCCTCATTAAAGGATACGGGGAGTGCGCATAACGGTTTTTGACCCCTACGCGTCTTTCAATTCCTCATTAAAGGATACCAATATAGGGGGTGCTGGCGAATACGGCGGTGGCGGAGGCTTTCAATTCCTCATTAAAGGATACCACATACACGTAGAGTACATAACCCACAGGGTAACCTACTTTCAATTCCTCATTAAAGGATACATAACCCACCTGAATACGACTTATTCAACTTAAACAACTTTCAATTCCTCATTAAAGGATACGATAGACGTGCGGGATCGGGGTATCGACGTGTCCTATGGCTTTCAATTCCTCATTAAAGGATACGAGAAGTTTGAGTTGATACGTAGAATACACCTCAACTTTCAATTCCTCATTAAAGGATACGGGAATAGTGTTTCCTAAAGCATCCGTGGTCGGCTTATTCCTTTCAATTCCTCATTAAAGGATACAAACGCGAGGTAAGCGCGCGTTATTTCTTCATCGCTCACTTTCAATTCCTCATTAAAGGATACCAAAACACGATATTTTGAAGTAAAAGAAGAGCGTTTCTATCTTTCAATTCCTCATTAAAGGATACTGAGTGGAGTTCAGAAAGTTTTAGCTAGACATGGGCAACTTTCAATTCCTCATTAAAGGATACTTGTTCCGCTTAGACCTTCATGAAAGTTTGGTAACTTTCAATTCCTCATTAAAGGATACTACGTAGGACCCACGTGTGTTGGCTACGACCCTCAACTTTCAATTCCTCATTAAAGGATACTAGAGGACGTGTTAGAAGGTAGACGTACGCTTTAGTCACTTTCAATTCCTCATTAAAGGATACCGCGAAAACCCCCCGTTCTTTTCTGTGTATTATATACGCTTTCAATTCCTCATTAAAGGATACCCGTCAATCGTTAGGTTCACTGATGGTAGATTAATCCTTTCAATTCCTCATTAAAGGATACCAACATTTTTGCTCGCTCAGGACGCACACTTTGCATCTTTCAATTCCTCATTAAAGGATACTGGGTGAGTAGAAATGAGAACACGAAACAAAGTGATTATCTTTCAATTCCTCATTAAAGGATACAAGAGTTCAAGGTGTTCAGGAGTCTGTGGCGGACAATTGACTTTCAATTCCTCATTAAAGGATACCCTTGGTGTCCACAGGCGTAAATTCCCCGCGCACCGCCTTTCAATTCCTCATTAAAGGATACTCACCTGGCGTTAAGTTGTCGCTAGCTAACATTTGCTTTCAATTCCTCATTAAAGGATACACGTTCACACAGAACTACGCGGTTGCACCAGTGGGCTTTCAATTCCTCATTAAAGGATACTTGGGGCACGCTGAGGCTTTTAGCCGTAGCCCCACCGGTGTCTTTCAATTCCTCATTAAAGGATACACAGTCAAGGTTTCAGGGGAGTGTTACTGAGCCCACTCTTTCAATTCCTCATTAAAGGATACCACATCTTGGCCAGCGTGGGCGATATAAGCACTAAACCTTTCAATTCCTCATTAAAGGATACATAGCACGCCACCACCCACAGTAACCACAAAACCTATCTTTCAATTCCTCATTAAAGGATACAGGGGTTTAGGGCTGGTGTGCCAGACTACTTAAATTTCTTTCAATTCCTCATTAAAGGATACATTTATAGCCAAGGAAATACGACAAACGTGGCCTACTTTCAATTCCTCATTAAAGGATACCATTTGGTAGAGCGCAATACAAAGTGCGTGAAATTGCTTTCAATTCCTCATTAAAGGATACTTACATAGATGTGGGTTGTGCTCGCCTTGTGACCAAGCTTTCAATTCCTCATTAAAGGATACAAGCTCCTCGTGCAGATTTACAGTGATACCCACGAGGCCTTTCAATTCCTCATTAAAGGATACCATAGTTACCCCTACCCTTATATACTAAGCGCTTAGCTTTCAATTCCTCATTAAAGGATACCCTTGTCGACTTGGTTATGTTCTTCCCAAAACCTTTCTTTCAATTCCTCATTAAAGGATACAAACATAGCACCAACTAAAGTTGTTGGTGCCTTCAGACTTTCAATTCCTCATTAAAGGATACTAACTCCTCCCGCAAGCAGACCAATTGTTGGCAACAGCTTTCAATTCCTCATTAAAGGATACTCCACTTTTCACTCAAGAAGCGCAAACCGCAGAAACTTTCAATTCCTCATTAAAGGATACCCAAAACGGCTTGTTGTAAGAGTTCAGCCAATCTATTCTTTCAATTCCTCATTAAAGGATACCGGTGCATCAAACTATGTAGGCGTAGACCTAGTGATTGCTTTCAATTCCTCATTAAAGGATACTAGCGCGGCTAATGAAAACAGGGTGTTAGGGCTAATACGTCTTTCAATTCCTCATTAAAGGATACTAGACTTTGACACTGAGCTGTTTGAGCCTGAGACTACTGCTTTCAATTCCTCATTAAAGGATACCGACAATTATGTCAGCGTCCAGTTTCGCGTCACGCGTAACTTTCAATTCCTCATTAAAGGATACCGGTTGGATCATAATTGCTGGATATTGAGTGGTAAGAATCTTTCAATTCCTCATTAAAGGATACCAGTGATGGACGAAGTTCTCAAGCAGATCAAAAGAGTGGAACTTTCAATTCCTCATTAAAGGATACAAGGGGAGATGAGATACCCGACTGGAATAAGAATGCACTTTCAATTCCTCATTAAAGGATACGCTTTTTTCTCTTTTGGGTGTAAATAATCCTTTTTAACTCTTTCAATTCCTCATTAAAGGATACCTCAACGAGTGAAGGTGGGTAGTAACTACTTCGCGTATGCTTTCAATTCCTCATTAAAGGATACAGCTCACAGTTGACCAAGCGATTGCCTCACTTGTAAAAATCTTTCAATTCCTCATTAAAGGATACACGTTTTGGCAGTGCAAGGCAGTAGCGGGAGCTTGATTCTTTCAATTCCTCATTAAAGGATACAATACAAGTGGGTAAGCGTGATAAAGACCGTAGAGCTTTCAATTCCTCATTAAAGGATACGCTACTATCTACTGCAGTGCCCAGACTGCGGGTTTGTCGTCTTTCAATTCCTCATTAAAGGATACTCAGAATTTATTAACAACATTGTTATGCCCGCTATTAATGCTTTCAATTCCTCATTAAAGGATACTTCGGCGCTGAGCGGGTGCAGGTGTTGCAGAAAATACTTTCAATTCCTCATTAAAGGATACCGTCTTTTGGAACAAGTTTAATCCAGGGTGAAGCGCTTTCAATTCCTCATTAAAGGATACGCTTATAATTGGAGCAAGAGCGCGGGCTGTCTCTTCCTTTCAATTCCTCATTAAAGGATACCATATGGTCTTTCGCTTCAGCTGGCGGTCTGCAAATATCCTTTCAATTCCTCATTAAAGGATACTTTTAAAGGTGAGAAGAAAATGAGAACTGATAAGTCTTTCAATTCCTCATTAAAGGATACCGAATGGCGAATGAAAATTGACGAATTGCGCATTAATTCTTTCAATTCCTCATTAAAGGATACGATGAGTTTGCGCTGGCAGCGTGGGCATATCCAGAAGTCTTTCAATTCCTCATTAAAGGATACGCAAGCAACACGGCAGAAGCGAACTTTGCAACTGCGATGCCTTTCAATTCCTCATTAAAGGATACTAGTCATAAAGGTAAATACACAAGGTAGTATAAAACTTTCAATTCCTCATTAAAGGATACCAGTACAGTATAGTTATTACAAACAACGGTTCAGCGAGCTTTCAATTCCTCATTAAAGGATACACGACAAAAAGGTGGATTCCCTTATTTCAGACCCAAAGACTTTCAATTCCTCATTAAAGGATACCACCAAGCAGGGCAGGGTTACCAAGCGATTCTTTCGCTTTCAATTCCTCATTAAAGGATACCAAATGTCGCAAAAAGGAAATTACGATACTTAACAATCTGCTTTCAATTCCTCATTAAAGGATACACATCAACAGCTTATCCTTTCTCATTCACGGCATCATTCTTTCAATTCCTCATTAAAGGATACCGTAAACCTCGTTTTGAAGATTGTGGTCAAAAGTAACTTTCAATTCCTCATTAAAGGATACTTCGGGGGTAAACCCTCAAAGCGTGCCCCAGACCACTTTCAATTCCTCATTAAAGGATACCATGAACAACACAAATTCAGTCTAAGACGTGCATTGGTCTTTCAATTCCTCATTAAAGGATACTTTTGTGGTAGCTCGTATGATCGCTCACAGCATACCTTTCAATTCCTCATTAAAGGATACTAAACGCTCTAATTCCGTTTCTAATGGGACAGATTCTTTCAATTCCTCATTAAAGGATACCGGTTCGCACGGCATATATTCCCAATATCTCGTTCAACTTTCAATTCCTCATTAAAGGATACTTCGCTTTTCAATCGAAATATTTTGGAAGAAGAAAAACTTTCAATTCCTCATTAAAGGATACAGCAACTCAGGCACAAGTGCGGCGAATGTCACGACTTCCTTTCAATTCCTCATTAAAGGATACCGAATCATATACCGATTCTGAAATTTTAGCTTATTTTGAATACTTTCAATTCCTCATTAAAGGATACCGTACCTACGAGTGATGCGATTGAATTGTCAGCATATTCAGCTTTCAATTCCTCATTAAAGGATACCGATTGGGTCTTAAATGGTCTCTCAGAGAGCCTAGTCTTTCAATTCCTCATTAAAGGATACTTACGAATACTCCTGCTGTTTTAGTGAACACAACTCTTTCAATTCCTCATTAAAGGATACAGGAACAACTCTGACTTATGCAAGCTTTAGCAATCAAGTCTTTCAATTCCTCATTAAAGGATACAAGCACTACTCGTTATTATTCACAATCAGATGCACCTTTCAATTCCTCATTAAAGGATACTTCTAATTGCAGTTATCACAAGCGCGGAATTAGTTAGTGCTTTCAATTCCTCATTAAAGGATACATAATAACGAGTAGTGCTTGCGTCAAATGTCGCAAAACTTTCAATTCCTCATTAAAGGATACTCGGTAGTTTGACAACTAGCCAAACAAGCGGAACCGCAACCTTTCAATTCCTCATTAAAGGATACTAAATAGTATTCAGAATACTGCTAGTAGTGCGATAAATGCTTCTTTCAATTCCTCATTAAAGGATACCTAATGGTATCGGGTATCATATTCACGCTCTAATAATCTTTCAATTCCTCATTAAAGGATACGGGTTGCGCGTTTGTTCTCATGTTTCTCTTAATGTTCTTTCAATTCCTCATTAAAGGATACCTACTCACCTTTTGCGAATCTCGCCAATAAAAAATCCTTTCAATTCCTCATTAAAGGATACCAGGCTTCCAACATCTCTACCACCTACGTTACCTCTCACTTTCAATTCCTCATTAAAGGATACACCATGGAAAAAAACCTGAACTCAAATAGTGACAACAGCTTTCAATTCCTCATTAAAGGATACGCGTAGAGGTGGCGTCCAACGTGGAGGAAAAAAAGAGGACTTTCAATTCCTCATTAAAGGATACACGTGAAGCCCGTAAATATGGGCTTCGTCCTGGAAAACTTTCAATTCCTCATTAAAGGATACAAAATATCACGATACTTTTAGATTTCAGTCTGGAGGACTCTTTCAATTCCTCATTAAAGGATACGAACTTATGAGCAACATAACCGACCAACGCTAAGCCGTCTTTCAATTCCTCATTAAAGGATACCTGGGTAAACGTTTGGTATTTCTGAATCAGGAAAGATTTTCTTTCAATTCCTCATTAAAGGATACAAATTAAGAGCATATTCAAGCTGCTTGAAGAGCCCGACTTTCAATTCCTCATTAAAGGATACAAGTTACAGTTACAGTCGCGCTCATAGTTTCACCTTCTTCTTTCAATTCCTCATTAAAGGATACCTCTGTGAATGCCAGTGAATGCTCGGGCATTAATTCTTTCAATTCCTCATTAAAGGATACAGTAAGCTGATTTCACATTTGTTATGTTTCTCGCTTCTTTCAATTCCTCATTAAAGGATACTAATTAGTGACGCAATCGAGCGGTTTCAGGATGAAAACGCTTTCAATTCCTCATTAAAGGATACAGAGATACTATTTTACTCAGTGAAATCAAGCGAACCAGTCACTTTCAATTCCTCATTAAAGGATACCAACATACCTGTTATACGTATCGGAGAAAGTGCAGGTACTTTCAATTCCTCATTAAAGGATACCACTCAGGTTTAGCGTAAGCCCTGTGGTTCCCGAAATGGTCTTTCAATTCCTCATTAAAGGATACCCTTATGAGTTGTGTCAGCGTTCTGTTTGTTTTTCAACTTTCAATTCCTCATTAAAGGATACTGGGACTATGACAGTGGCGTTCGACTGTCCTTCGTAAAGCCTTTCAATTCCTCATTAAAGGATACCTATACTAGGCAGTACGAAAGTGCAAATATGAGGGTCGACTTTCAATTCCTCATTAAAGGATACTCCACCTAAAAAACGTTCTAGAAATGCCTGAACTAACTTTCAATTCCTCATTAAAGGATACATAAATACAGTTTATATACAGCCTGACGCTGAGGTCTTTCAATTCCTCATTAAAGGATACGGGTCTGTGGTGCCAATAGCGGCAGAAACAAAGTAACCCTTTCAATTCCTCATTAAAGGATACATGTTTAATAAGCGCGGATAGTTGCAAATAAATGAAAAACTTTCAATTCCTCATTAAAGGATACCCAAAAAAAGAAAACAACAGTAGAATAACAATCGTTACCTTTCAATTCCTCATTAAAGGATACAGAATTTCGCTATCGGAATAAGACAAAGCCAAATCACTTTCAATTCCTCATTAAAGGATACTAAAACCATACGTAGTCCTGAAACTGCGGTCAACAATTCTTTCAATTCCTCATTAAAGGATACGCCGACACGTGAGTAGGTGTTACTAGTATCATTACACAACTTTCAATTCCTCATTAAAGGATACAAGGTAGGGGAAACCACCTTTTTGTCTTATTGCTTCTCTTTCAATTCCTCATTAAAGGATACAAGAAACAAAATGTTCAAAGTGTTTAAACGAAGCAGAAATTCTTTCAATTCCTCATTAAAGGATACTAGCAATCCACGCTTTTCTTAAATCAGCTGGTGCGCCTTTCAATTCCTCATTAAAGGATACCGTCTTGAAAAGAAATGTATTCGCTTGGCGCGCAACCGAACTTTCAATTCCTCATTAAAGGATACAACATGTGTGAGCTTTGTGTTTCCGAAACCGCGTGTCTTTCAATTCCTCATTAAAGGATACTGATGACTTCTGTTGCTAACCAAAACACGCTATAATCTTTCAATTCCTCATTAAAGGATACGGGAATCATGGGGGCATCCAAACCATTATAGCTTATGTTCTTTCAATTCCTCATTAAAGGATACCGGTGAATGTTACGGCTTCAGGAACGTTCCAATTCCCACACTTTCAATTCCTCATTAAAGGATACTGATTTTCACTTCATCAAAAGTTCCGCCTTCATCAACTTTCAATTCCTCATTAAAGGATACTGGCACTTGTGGATATGAAAAACGTAGTGTTTTCTGCTTTCAATTCCTCATTAAAGGATACAAGACTATGGCAAAAAACAAGTCCGTATCTGTCGGTATCTTTCAATTCCTCATTAAAGGATACCTGCGCGTTAAGCGTGGTCTACGCGCGCCAAATCCAACTTTCAATTCCTCATTAAAGGATACTTGGACAACAAACGCGTTATTCGGTAAAACCATTCAATCTTTCAATTCCTCATTAAAGGATACGCGTACGGCTATGCCGATATCGCGGTTGGCACACGTCTTTCAATTCCTCATTAAAGGATACCTCGACTTAAGAACCTCTGAATGAGGAGCTGAGCGATTTCTTTCAATTCCTCATTAAAGGATACAACTATTAGTAAATACTATTTACTATTAGGGGTATATTCTTTCAATTCCTCATTAAAGGATACCTTCACGTAATCAGCAATTTGCTGTGCCGTGAGATTTGCTTTCAATTCCTCATTAAAGGATACCTTCTGCGAGAGCAACAAACGGGTTTGGCGTGTCTCTTTCAATTCCTCATTAAAGGATACTATAACAAGCTACTGCCACCATACCAAGCCACACCAGCTTTCAATTCCTCATTAAAGGATACAGGCTTGGTAAATTCGACACGCGTGTGACCTACCGTGCTTTCAATTCCTCATTAAAGGATACCAAAAAGTTTGGGGAAAGTGCATTTTTATGAAACTCAAACTTTCAATTCCTCATTAAAGGATACAGAATAAACACAATTTTAAAATGGGCATTTAATCATCTTTCAATTCCTCATTAAAGGATACTAAAAGTAGCGGGTGATGAGAGTGGTCAAGCGAAGGGCTCTTTCAATTCCTCATTAAAGGATACCGCATAATACTCGAGCGCTTCATCGAGAAATTCACTAAGGCTTTCAATTCCTCATTAAAGGATACGAAAAATTAGCAAAGAAACACTGCTTCAAGCGCGAATACTTTCAATTCCTCATTAAAGGATACCTTAGGTGTGATTGTGATAAGTGTTCGGCTTGTCACTTTCAATTCCTCATTAAAGGATACTTTATTTCAAGAGGATCTTTCCAGCAAACATAATCGCTTTCAATTCCTCATTAAAGGATACCAAGCACCACCTTTGGTGAGAAAAAAATGTCATCCAAAAATATAACTTTCAATTCCTCATTAAAGGATACCGAGACACGCTATGTTACCCGGGAAGCTGAGAGCAACTTTCAATTCCTCATTAAAGGATACACGAGAGCGCAAACATGTGTGTTGCTGGTTTTTCACGCCTTTCAATTCCTCATTAAAGGATACGGGGAAACGCATATACCATTCACACAGGTGTATCCAGCTTTCAATTCCTCATTAAAGGATACCGGCTACGACTACGGCTACCACCATCTGGGTTGACGCCTTTCAATTCCTCATTAAAGGATACATTAACCAATCCTACGTTGTTGTTATACCCAAACATGCTTTCAATTCCTCATTAAAGGATACTAGTTCATCCCAAAAAGTCTGATAGGTGTTCCGTCGACTTTCAATTCCTCATTAAAGGATACCGAAAAAACTACACACAAAGAGCGAAGGCAGGGATTACTACTTTCAATTCCTCATTAAAGGATACAGTGTGCAAATTGTGAAGCAATTAATGCGAAAAACAAAAGCTTTCAATTCCTCATTAAAGGATACCAGACACTCACATCCCAGAAACTCAAGAACTTGTTTGCTTTCAATTCCTCATTAAAGGATACGAAACAGAAGAAGAAGAAGAGGAAATAAAAACACAAAGACTTTCAATTCCTCATTAAAGGATACCTTCCGCTTTCGCCACACTCTTTTCCGCAGTGGGTTGGCTCTTTCAATTCCTCATTAAAGGATACTCCGAAAACCCAAACCTTACGGGTTTGAGCGACAGCTTTCAATTCCTCATTAAAGGATACGTGAAAAACATCCTCACCCGCGGGTTTACAAGTGCCGTCTTTCAATTCCTCATTAAAGGATACTCGCGTACTGTGTTGCGCTCCTTTTTCAGTTGAGAAACCTTTCAATTCCTCATTAAAGGATACTGGACGAGCTTGACAGGGTGGCCGTGATCGTACAACCTTTCAATTCCTCATTAAAGGATACACGGAAGGACGGAAGAAGGTGCGCAGACTCTTCTCAAACTTTCAATTCCTCATTAAAGGATACGTCGGATTGGCTAACTTAGCATGGTGGCTTCCGAGACTTTCAATTCCTCATTAAAGGATACCGAAGAGTGGTTGAAGCAAGTAGGAGCAGTCAAGGTGAACTTTCAATTCCTCATTAAAGGATACCAGCAAGTAGTGGCCGTTTGGAGTTCTTCCCGCAAAATTAAGCTTTCAATTCCTCATTAAAGGATACCGATCGCAGTCGAAACGCTGACTAGCGAAATTTGGTTGTCGCTTTCAATTCCTCATTAAAGGATACTTGTTGGGGGAGGGTAACAGGGAAGCCATCCTAGACGCTTCTTTCAATTCCTCATTAAAGGATACGCGCTCTGCTTTCCAGCGACCCTCGGTGTCGTAACAAGCTTTCAATTCCTCATTAAAGGATACTTGGACACGGCATACACAGGTGTGAAGGTTAGTGTTAAGACTTTCAATTCCTCATTAAAGGATACCTTATGTTCACTTCGCCGTGAATGCTACGATGCTGCTTTCAATTCCTCATTAAAGGATACGGGAAAAGAGCCAAGTCTTGGGTTCAAAACCTTGTGGGCTTTCAATTCCTCATTAAAGGATACTGCCACGTTTAACGCCACACTTGAGCACGCCATAGAGATCTTTCAATTCCTCATTAAAGGATACCAGTATAGTTTGTACCCAAATTGTCCGCAGGCGTATATACTTTCAATTCCTCATTAAAGGATACAGGAACCAGCGTTCGCAGCTGAAGAAAGTCGCAGTATATTCTTTCAATTCCTCATTAAAGGATACCAGGTGAGTGGGTCATGAACAACATAGCTTGCTACGTTTGCTTTCAATTCCTCATTAAAGGATACCGGGTCTTCACGTAATCAAGAGATGTGAAAACTGCAAGAAGCTTTCAATTCCTCATTAAAGGATACCACTACAAGGGTGATAGCGTCTTCAGGCAGGAAGGGAATCTTTCAATTCCTCATTAAAGGATACCCTTAAAGGGCACGTGCACTTTGTAGCCCATCAACCACGTCTTTCAATTCCTCATTAAAGGATACGGAGGCAAAGGTGTGCGTGTCCACTATCCACAGTTTGACTTTCAATTCCTCATTAAAGGATACTAAAAATCGTAAAAAGTGTTGAATGGCAGGAAAACGGTTTCTTTCAATTCCTCATTAAAGGATACATTATCCAACCAGTTGCCGCGGCAGTCATACCCGTCTTTCAATTCCTCATTAAAGGATACAAGTGGTTTTAAGTGGAGAGAAATAACACGCCTAAGTAACTTTCAATTCCTCATTAAAGGATACAAGGGCTTGTTCTTACGTATTGGAGCCGCCGATGACGACTTTCAATTCCTCATTAAAGGATACGCTCGCATCGTAAACACGGGTTTCATCTAGAGTACTTTCAATTCCTCATTAAAGGATACCTAGGCGAAGGTATTAGCGTGTCGGTTGGTGCAATAGCTTTCAATTCCTCATTAAAGGATACCACCTTTGTGTTCAACTTGCACTAACGGAAAAGGGTTCTTTCAATTCCTCATTAAAGGATACTCTCTCAGGTCTTATTTACGAGACCGCATTGAAGACTTTCAATTCCTCATTAAAGGATACCATATATGCGTTTGAAACAGATGTTGCAACATTCTTAGTCTTTCAATTCCTCATTAAAGGATACCTTTTCTCCGCGCTCACGGCGCTACTCAAGTGAAGGGTCTTTCAATTCCTCATTAAAGGATACCCGCGACACCTATGTTCACAACCACACTGTCGTCAACAGTCTTTCAATTCCTCATTAAAGGATACACGAGAGCGAAAAGAATATTAATCCTTTCTCGTAAATTATTTCTTTCAATTCCTCATTAAAGGATACAGGAGAAGATAAGGAGACTTGAGAGAAGCCCTGAGCGCGTCCTTTCAATTCCTCATTAAAGGATACTTTAGATCTCTAAAGAATAATTCAAACGAAAAAATAACTTTCAATTCCTCATTAAAGGATACAAAACTTCTTCGAGCGAACCCTGCACAGCGATGGCTTTCAATTCCTCATTAAAGGATACCTTTCGAGAAACAAAGTAAGCCTCAAATGATAAATCTCTTCTTTCAATTCCTCATTAAAGGATACGCAGGGTTTTGGTACTATTGTCTCGGGTCTCGAACATATCTTTCAATTCCTCATTAAAGGATACTTCCGTTGGTTCATTAGCACAAGGTTACTACGTTACTTTCAATTCCTCATTAAAGGATACTGAAAAGTCTGGTAAAAGCGTGTAATACAAATCAGACTTTCAATTCCTCATTAAAGGATACCACCTCATCGAGCATTCTCGTACGCCCATGCGGTTTATTCTTTCAATTCCTCATTAAAGGATACCATTGTCAAAAAGGATAACAATTATGTTATTTGTGAAGCTTTCAATTCCTCATTAAAGGATACCTTTTTCTACGATTACGACACACAAAGTGCACAAGCTTTCAATTCCTCATTAAAGGATACCAGCAAGTAGTGGCCGTTTGGAGTTCTTCCCGCAAAATTAAGCTTTCAATTCCTCATTAAAGGATACAACTTGTAACAACCAGAGGTACCCGTGATGGTAGGTGGCTTTCAATTCCTCATTAAAGGATACGTATACGTTTGGTAAATCACTGTCATAATCAATTGCCTTTCAATTCCTCATTAAAGGATACTGAAATGGGCATTTAATCACAGTGCATTTGTAGTGGCTTTCAATTCCTCATTAAAGGATACAATGTGCGGTTTGACGTCAACTTCTTCGTCACCCGTTCTTTCAATTCCTCATTAAAGGATACATAATGCGTTTAATACTATAATTAACGCGCTTACACAGTCTTTCAATTCCTCATTAAAGGATACGGTGCTGGTAGTTGTGATAGCACGCCACCACCCACCTTTCAATTCCTCATTAAAGGATACCTCCACCCACGGAAATAGGAAATGGGATATCTCCAAGTACTTTCAATTCCTCATTAAAGGATACGAAAAATTAGCAGTAATTTTGGCTGAATTTTTCGATAGCTTTCAATTCCTCATTAAAGGATACCATTCAACCTCATCTGCTTGTTTATGAGTGGGTTCCTTTCAATTCCTCATTAAAGGATACCATAACGAGCCTCCACGCGAACAAAGGCAAGTACACTTTCAATTCCTCATTAAAGGATACAAAGCAATTTGTGGGCAAAACAGTGAGACTGAAAGCGAACTTTCAATTCCTCATTAAAGGATACAAAGAAAACCCAATCAAGAAAGAAGAACCAAAAAAAGCTTTCAATTCCTCATTAAAGGATACGGTGCAGGGGTTTGCGCAACTGTTTCAGCCAATTATTCACTTTCAATTCCTCATTAAAGGATACCTGCATCAACCGATAAGGTAGGTGTGATATACGCATCTTTCAATTCCTCATTAAAGGATACCGGAAAAGAGTTAGGTAATACTGTTGGTTTTATTGAACACTTTCAATTCCTCATTAAAGGATACCAAAACTATTAGTGTTGCTTAACCCACAAATCACAAGAGCTTTCAATTCCTCATTAAAGGATACTTGTTTGCTGACCAATGCCCACTCGTATCAAAATGAACTTCTTTCAATTCCTCATTAAAGGATACGGAAGCCCGCGGTTGTAGCTCTTAATGACGTATTTACTTTCAATTCCTCATTAAAGGATACCATTCACAGACCCCCACGTCTTTCTTACCCACCTAACCTTTCAATTCCTCATTAAAGGATACAGCTAGTCACCTGTGGTGCTCACGGTACATGTGTCGCTTTCAATTCCTCATTAAAGGATACAGGAGGCAGATTTTCAACCCCTTCGATGACGTCTTCGGCTTTCAATTCCTCATTAAAGGATACGAGTTTGTGAGGATTTTAGCTGTTGGGATTGTTCCATCCGTCTTTCAATTCCTCATTAAAGGATACTGTGGAACTTTACTACGGCTGGTGGCTTACTTGTGCCTTTCAATTCCTCATTAAAGGATACAATCATCTATGAAAGATGGTTTGATATTGTGAACTACCTTTCAATTCCTCATTAAAGGATACGTGCTACTCGCTTTTACGGAAAACATATTTACTGTAACTTTCAATTCCTCATTAAAGGATACAGCGCGCCCCTTTGCGACTGCCCATGTCATAACAACTTTCAATTCCTCATTAAAGGATACACACGTCAAGAATCACGCCTTCCTTTTTCGCTTTTTCGATCTTTCAATTCCTCATTAAAGGATACAGGAATGTAAGCGGTTCTTACTGCATCAATGACTATACCTCTTTCAATTCCTCATTAAAGGATACAAGGCATACGGACGCTACGGTGAAGCGTTAGAAGTCAACTTTCAATTCCTCATTAAAGGATACCCGTAAAGGGTGGAAGCACTTGTTGCCCTTCAACTGCAACTTTCAATTCCTCATTAAAGGATACGCGTGCTTGATCTAAACTGCGCGAAAGACTCGGAGAACTCTTTCAATTCCTCATTAAAGGATACGAGCCAAAAAAAGAAGACAACAGTAGAATAACAATTGTTACCTTTCAATTCCTCATTAAAGGATACCAGGCGTGATAAACTCAATATTCCTTTTCCTGTCAAAAGATCTTTCAATTCCTCATTAAAGGATACTTGTTGGCTCGTGGTGAAGAAATTGTTAGAGACTCTAGCTTTCAATTCCTCATTAAAGGATACACGGTAATCAACACGCGACAGTACCACGAGTAACATCCTTTCAATTCCTCATTAAAGGATACTATCATTTCTGCTTCATTAGAGCCTCCGAATTCCCACTTTCAATTCCTCATTAAAGGATACTTGAGGCATGGTATTCGCATGGTGAAATTTATCCTTCATACTTTCAATTCCTCATTAAAGGATACGTATAAACCAGCTGATATATTCCTTAAAATTTCTTCATTCTTTCAATTCCTCATTAAAGGATACTTTTGAATAGTAGTTATTAGCTCTGCCATCGCTTCGCTTTCAATTCCTCATTAAAGGATACCTGTATTTTTCTTTAATTTCTAATAAGTGAAGAAATTCTTTCAATTCCTCATTAAAGGATACTTACGAACCGTTTCGTGTAAGAGAAGCGATTATGAGACTTTCAATTCCTCATTAAAGGATACTCGACAATGAGAGACAGGCGTACACTAGTGTCATTAACTTTCAATTCCTCATTAAAGGATACTATGTCGTTGAAGAACCTTCATTTGTACAGCTTAGTACCTTTCAATTCCTCATTAAAGGATACCACAGGTGCGATTGATGCTGTGGATGATACAGTACCAGACTTTCAATTCCTCATTAAAGGATACGAGCAACCAGATTTTGAATGGCTTGAAGGGGTTGTAACTCTTTCAATTCCTCATTAAAGGATACTAAGAAAAAAGAAAATGAAGAAATGACTTTATGGGCCTTTCAATTCCTCATTAAAGGATACAAGTATTGTATTCAGGATTGTAAGCTAACAGCTGAGTTCTTTCAATTCCTCATTAAAGGATACCAGGAATTAGTGAAAAAGAGCCAACAAGCCATACGGGAAAACTTTCAATTCCTCATTAAAGGATACTGTATCTTCTCACTTCTTTACGAGTTAGTGGTTTTTTCTTTCAATTCCTCATTAAAGGATACTATGGAATGGCATTGTCTCAATTGCTATGAAAAAGAACCTTTCAATTCCTCATTAAAGGATACTTGAACACTGGTTTTTACGTTACCAGAAGCGTCAAGCTTTCAATTCCTCATTAAAGGATACCAAACAAGGTATTCAGTTAAGCCTTATCCATTTGAACTTTCAATTCCTCATTAAAGGATACCAATCGGTACAATATTGGGGAATAAAAATAGTGTTGAACTTTCAATTCCTCATTAAAGGATACCTGTGGTGTAAATAATTCGACCCACGCTTTTAACTATCTTTCAATTCCTCATTAAAGGATACCGTAAATTTCTCTTCAGCAGGAACACTAACAAATTTTTTCTTTCAATTCCTCATTAAAGGATACTAGAGGATGCTGAAGTTACTACTGAAAAAGAGGATACTTTCAATTCCTCATTAAAGGATACCAAACAACTTATACTGAAACCACAACTGCAACGTCATTTCTTTCAATTCCTCATTAAAGGATACAAAAGTCTTTTAGAGGCGGAATTATTCGATTATTTGGGTCTTTCAATTCCTCATTAAAGGATACCAAACCACCATTTGATTAACATAATCGATAAAGTTATATACCTTTCAATTCCTCATTAAAGGATACGCCCCAAAATGCATTTGACCTTTTAAAGCAATATGTCTTTCAATTCCTCATTAAAGGATACCTTGTTATCAGTTCTAAACGATTTTCCCCTTCTTTCTTTCAATTCCTCATTAAAGGATACTTGTGCCATTCGCAGAACGGTATCGTGCCGTAACCAACTTTCAATTCCTCATTAAAGGATACTGAATGTCGAATTCAAAGACGTTCGTTTGCTCAGTCGTCTTTCAATTCCTCATTAAAGGATACTTTTAGCAATCAGAGATTATCCCACTTTTCCTAGTAGCTTTCAATTCCTCATTAAAGGATACCCGTATAAAAATTGTAAGAATAGCGAGAAGCAAAAAGACGCTTTCAATTCCTCATTAAAGGATACCCATTTGACTTTCTATTCGCAATCGTTGGTGCTGGTATCTTTCAATTCCTCATTAAAGGATACTAGTGCTGGTGCAAGGTGCAATGACAACCACAATGGTGACTTTCAATTCCTCATTAAAGGATACCTAGTGTTTTTAGGCGATGTAGAGTATGGCGAAAAACTTTCAATTCCTCATTAAAGGATACGAGCATACTTCGACGAACACGGCTGGTTAATCTACAACTTTCAATTCCTCATTAAAGGATACAGGGCTTTGAAGCGCTTTTGGGGTGGGCAACTGTCCAGACTTTCAATTCCTCATTAAAGGATACGGACCCAGTCAAACTCTATGAAAAAGCTTTCTTAACTTTCAATTCCTCATTAAAGGATACCGGATTTGGCTCGAGCTTATTCCATGTTTCTCGAATCCAATCAACTTTCAATTCCTCATTAAAGGATACCAACAATGGCGTCTAAAGATGACATAATTTTGGCTATAATCTTTCAATTCCTCATTAAAGGATACACAGACTTGAATGGCATAGTGGTAATCGTTGAAACTATGTTCTTTCAATTCCTCATTAAAGGATACCGAACGGTCGTAAAGCTCCCACTCGTCGCGTCCGTCGAACCTTTCAATTCCTCATTAAAGGATACAAGCGTTACTAATCTTTGCTATCCTTCTCTCTCTTTTTTCTTTCAATTCCTCATTAAAGGATACTAGACGTCCAAAGGTCGGGTGACGTTAAAGCAATTGGCACTTTCAATTCCTCATTAAAGGATACTAGTTACACGCTTGAGAAACTCACGTGCAAAACGATATTTCTTTCAATTCCTCATTAAAGGATACGCTGGTTATAGACCCTAAACCTTTCTCGTCGGCAACTTTCAATTCCTCATTAAAGGATACCAGCATCCTCTAATGATGTTAATTGTGAAATAGCGTACTTTCAATTCCTCATTAAAGGATACCGTGGGCGAGCCAAAGTCCTTGGCTGCACCAGCTATCAACTTTCAATTCCTCATTAAAGGATACATACCTGCAAAGACCAGTTATATGTGAAGCAAAAATAAAATCTTTCAATTCCTCATTAAAGGATACATAAATTGGTCTTTGGGGCTAAGGTCTTTCTCTCTAAGTCTTTCAATTCCTCATTAAAGGATACTCGCGATCAGTGAAGGGTTTTGCGAGATACCTCAACTTTCAATTCCTCATTAAAGGATACTCTACTAGATGCGAACGGGCGGGTGAAGGCTACCACGCCTTTCAATTCCTCATTAAAGGATACACGTCTAAACCACCGCTTTACTTTTTGCCTGAAAGGCGGCTTTCAATTCCTCATTAAAGGATACCGCCCCAAGTAGTGTGCGACTGTCCATGCCATAGCAGCTTTCAATTCCTCATTAAAGGATACAAGAATTAGTGAAAAAGAGCCAAGAAGCCATAAGACAGAACTTTCAATTCCTCATTAAAGGATACTTGTTGGGTTTGTTAGTAGTATAGTTTCAGTTGGTCACTTTCAATTCCTCATTAAAGGATACTTGATGAAAACATTTAGAAACGCTGATATAAGCGCTTTCAATTCCTCATTAAAGGATACCACAATGTATGCAAACAACATTTTACTTGCAGATTAACACTTTCAATTCCTCATTAAAGGATACCAGAAAGCACAGCTTATCCTTATACGTTTTCTGCTGGCTCTTTCAATTCCTCATTAAAGGATACCAGAGCGTAAACGCGTTTATACAAGGTTTTGAGTCGTTCTTTCAATTCCTCATTAAAGGATACTCCTAACTGTCATCATTTCCGCGCATTCTATAGTATCACTTTCAATTCCTCATTAAAGGATACAATGCAACTATGAGAAACCCTATTTTCATGGTGTAGTTCTTTCAATTCCTCATTAAAGGATACTCGTAAAGCACGTGTCTGTGCCCTACACGTGCTGGTACTTTCAATTCCTCATTAAAGGATACTTGATGGTGTGTTCGCCTCTGTTACACAGTACATTACGCACTTTCAATTCCTCATTAAAGGATACCGTAGTATTTCCGAATAGCGGAATGGTCGGCGTCCTATACTTCTTTCAATTCCTCATTAAAGGATACCATCCGCGTCCGCGACCGCGTGACGCGGTCGATTAGTCTCTTTCAATTCCTCATTAAAGGATACCAAAACAGCTTGTTGTAACAATTCGGCTAACCTGTTTTGCTTTCAATTCCTCATTAAAGGATACCACCTTGCAACAGTGTTGGCGCGGAAACAGTGAATGTTGGCTTTCAATTCCTCATTAAAGGATACCTACAAATAAATGTAGTGTTTCCAAACGCCGGAATGATCTTTCAATTCCTCATTAAAGGATACCGACATATAAGGAGAGGCTGGAAGGAAATGAAATCTGATACTTTCAATTCCTCATTAAAGGATACTGAGGACGATGCACGATAATCGAAGTGTTGCCACACTCACTTTCAATTCCTCATTAAAGGATACTAACCACCGACACAGAGTTCTATAGTGTTCAAGAGTTCACTTTCAATTCCTCATTAAAGGATACGAGCAACGCCTCGAAGCCATGAGGAAGGGTCTCCTAGCTT
>Ga0208151_100258_pt1 | contig 26223 bp, 25 predicted proteins | sample ECH_Bhost_MetaG_FD_187130 | JGI IMG/M metagenome (GOLD analysis project Ga0208151, IMG submission 187130) | Hot spring microbial mat communities from Yellowstone National Park, Wyoming, USA - ECH_B host_MetaG (SPAdes) (version 2) | ecosystem: Environmental > Aquatic > Thermal springs > Hot... | reverse complement strand
TATCCAAACCTAAATATTCTAGATGTAAGCTTTTATAGCTTTTTTAATAAATTTATATGAGTGTTGTGGAGGCAGAGAGAATTTCCAGATTAGAAGGAAAGGTTGAAGAATTATCTAAAAGAATGGATGATTTTAAAAGCGATATTAATGCTTTGCGAAACGAAGTAATAGCTACAAGGAATGAACTTAACACCAGAATAGATTCTTTAAGAAGTGAAATGAATAATAGAATGAATGGAGTTGAAAATAGAATAAACAGTATTGAAAATAGAATAAATGGGATTGATAAAAAAATAGATAATAGATTTCTTTGGATTTTAGGAGTTCAAATAACAACATGGGTTACTATAATTTTAGAGACTTTGAATAATTTATATATTAAATTTTATTAAAAATAATAGATAGGTAAAATGGATGAAGAAGAGCTAGAAAGATTAAAACAAAATTTGATAATTGCTCAATATAATAGAGCTGCCTATGATTATAGACTATTTGATCAATTAACGTGGCAAATTCCATCTGTTGCAATAACGGTAACTTCTGTTGTTTTTGGGGTATCTTTTGGTTTTATTAAGGATAATTATCTTATAATGGGCATAGTACTCGTTTTTGGAGGAATATTTAACCTTACGCTCCTAACCGCAATAACTAAATATAGGCTAGCGGAAGATTTAAGAGCAATATGGATGGAAGATCTTGAAGGAAAAATGGGAATAAACCATATTCCGACAGAGACTAAAAAAGTCATTCATTTTCTTGACGAAAGAGGATACACTCATAGAACATTTAGTTGGCTCAGAAAACAAAGTTCTTTTACATGGCTTTCTTATACTCTTCTTATCCTCTTTATCACCACTCTATCAATTGGCATCTATCTAATTTTACTTTATTTTATAACATATTAAAAATTCCTATATTTATGTAGCTGATACATTATATATTAAGAAAAATTTTCCCTATTAACTGAAAATTAAAATATATGATCGTGCTTAATATTACTAAATGTATGATCAAGAAAATTAGAAATAACTTCGATTATCGTTATAAATTCAGAAACAAACGATATACTTTAAAGAATATGGTATTCAAAGATATATGCTTAGAAGCCCTAATAATCCTTATCTCGCAGTCCACAATACTAAAAGTCTTGAATAGTTATATATCTAGTCTGTGAACTCTCGTGAATTGGTAGTTGATGTTTCTGGGATTATTTTAAGACTTACGAAAATTTGTGTCTTGGCTTTTATGAAAAGAAATAGTTAAAAATTGATAAGATAAAAACTCTTCAGAAGAATATCTAGTTGAAGAGAAGCGAAAACTAAATAATTACGGATTCTTAAGACGTATAGAACTTAAAGAAGTGAATGAAAATAAAGATGAATAAGAAATAATGCGTAATATGCGTTTGAGATCACATGCAAAAGTTTTTGTGGCTAATTCATTTTCAGAATGTGCTAAAAAGAGGTCGTTGAATAAAGGTTTATACGATTAAAACATGTAAAAATATTTACTGAAAATAATATTGAAAAAGCTTACGGAGAAATTTTTGAGAAGCTTAATAAATCGTTTACAGGAGTCGCCTCTAAATAGATGGAAGATTCGGCAGAAAAAGGTTAGAAACTGCTGAGGAGATTAGAAGAGTCGGCGAGGAATTTGAAAAAGCTAGAGAGTTGTACAGATCATAAAAATTATCGTTATTAAACTATTACAGAATTTTTAAATTTCAATTATTATATAGTAATTAAGATGAAACAAATTGTTATATGTCCATATTGTCATAATGAATTTGATTTTAAATATGTTGGAGAGATATCTAGGATTAGTTACATAATAAAAGATATTGGAACAAGATGCCCTAAATGTAAAGGTTGGTTTAAATATTATAAAGGCAAAAATTATGAACTCGGTGTCTGGGATTAGAATAACACCGAAGTCTGGGATTGAAGTTACTTTTAACATAATTTTTAATGATCAATGATCAGTAGTGAGAAGAGATTTAAAAGGAAGATTACTGCTACTAAGACGCACTTTGATATTTATAGACTTACAAAGTATTTACAAGAGTTGATTTTAAACTAATATTTGAAATTCTCTGAATACTTAAATAGTTTTTTGTATTAATTGACTAAGGAATGGTTAAGTGCCCAAATTGTGGTGCTGAAGTTGGAGCTTCATCAAAAGAATGGAATTATGGCATTTTTCGCGCAAAAAGATATGATTGTTCCAACTGTAAAACATGGTTTAGAGAATACTATTACAAGGATAAGCTAAGCTTTGTTCTAATGCCTGTGAAGGGAAAAGGTATAAGAAAAATTAGTAAGGCTTAGATTTTTAAATCTCACAAGAAAATTCTACTTTCAAATATTTCCATATCAAATATTAAACTGTTTCAATTTTCTTCTGGTTTTATATAAACTCTAATCGCATGGTTTGAGTTATAAAAAATTGCTTTTAAACCTTTATCTTAAAATATAAAGAAAATATCATAATAACTAATAGTTTAGCGGTATTAATAGAATTGTTTTAGAGTTGTGTTTATTTCCATTGAACAGGCTATACGAAGAAGTTAAACAGAGGTATGGTTTATAAGTATTCGCTATTACTAATGATCTCTTATCAAATTCTTGAAAAGCATTTCGGTTATGAACCAATATTCTAATAATTTTTGTTCATATTCTTTGTAATTTGGATATTCTTGACTTATAGCTTGCCAAAATGCTTGATTATGTCTCTTATGTTTAAGATGAGTTAATTCATGAAATATTATATATCTTAAAATTTGATCTGGAAGACATACAAGTTTTAGATTCAAGGTAATGTTTTTCTTTCCAGAGCAGCTTCCCCATTTTGTTTGTTGTCTTTTTATCAGTATTTTGTTTATCTGTAACCCATATTTTGAAGTATATTCTGCGATTATTGATTTAACTTTCATTTTTAGAAGTTTTTTTAGCTGGTTTAGAATTAAATTTGAATGTTTAAGATTTTCACGATCTAAATATATCTTTTTCTCTGTAAGACTTATTATTGGTTTTTCTATTGTTTTTGTTTTCTCTATGAGATAAGTTTCTCCAAAAATCATGAAATCTTTTGGCATGCCTGCTTTCTTGATCGCTTCCTGTATTATGTTCCATTTTCTTTGAATCCATGCTTTTCTTTTCTCTATTATTTTCGACGGTTCTTTTATTTCAGGTGGCAATATAATAAGTAACTCCAAACCTTTAAACTCTAATCTTGGGTATTTAACTTTTCTATATTCTATTTTGTATGGTATCTCCATTTTTAGCCTACTTTTATTAAATTCTCCATTATTTCATTATAGAGCTGCTCTCTTTCTTCATATGTAAGTTTTTGTTTTCTTAGGAAGGCTCTTATTTTTTGGCCAACTTTTTTTATAGTTTCTGTTTTTTGATTCCATCCTTGGAAGAACATTCCATCTTTTTCAAGCTCCTTTACTAGAGATTTTACTGAATCAACTAATTGTTGAGATTTCCCAACAACTTTTTCAAGAGGTAAAAGAATACTTAATTCTCTGCCTGTGAGTTCTTCTCTCCTTTTTTGTATTTCATTAACTTCCATTATGATTTGGATTAGTTTTTGATAGGCTTCTTCTACTTTAATCTTTCTTTCCTTAATATCTCTAAGAATTTTATTTACACGTTCTCCGATAGTTTCGAGATATGGTGTTCTTGATTTCTCTACATATATGAACCTTCTTAGATCGAATATCATGTTATAGACTCTTTCATTGGGATGTGGATATACTTGTTTAAGCTTATCTAAATATTTTTCATCTAGAGTTATAGCCGGAAATAGTTGTCGTATTTTACCAACGTCTATCGTTTGTTGTATAATTTCTAAGGTTCTTGGAAAGTATTTTTTGGCATACGTTTCAATTTCTTCAAGTTCTTCAAATTCTCTATTTCGATGTAAATAGGTACAATAAATCTCTATTAAGGCTGCAAATCTTTCTCTATATTCAAGGCTTTTAGGATGTCCACCAAGAAATTCGAACATCCGTCTTAAACGTTTGTAGTTCGTTAGAAATTTTTCAGCTTTTTCTTCATCTGCAAGTAAAGGATCTGTTAGCTTTTTTAATGTTTCTCTATCAAACTTTAAAGTTTTAGCCATTTTGGCTTCCTTCTTTAATATATTTATCAAGTTGGATCAATTCTTCAGTTTCTTTAAGGAGTTTTTCGAATTCTATTGCGAATTTTTCCAAGTCTTGGAATGATTGAGATATCATTGTGAAATCTTCTCTTTCATAAAATGCCAGAGCTTTCTCATAATCTTCTAATACGCCTACGTAGTCAACTATTAAACCCACCTCTTTTTCTTGGGCTGGACGATTTGTTCGTGCTACTGTTTGAAGCAACATGTGTCCTTTTAAAGGTTTATCGAGGTAGATAGTCTGGAGTTGTGGATAATCGAAGCCTGTTATGAGCATATCTGTAACTATGACAATTTTAGGATAATCTTCTTCCTTGAATTTAGCTATGATTTCCTTGTTTATTTCAGATATATCTTTACTTTTTCCAAATCTTTCTTTTAATCGCTGATAATATAATGCAATTTCTTCAGGATCGTTTTGACTATAAGTCATCACGATTTCAGTATATTGCTCAGGATTTGTTACTCCCATTTTTCTGAATATTGAGTCAAGAGCTCTTTTGTATCTTACACATGCAAGCCTGCTTGCTGCTACTATCATGGCTTTAAATTTGCCGTCAACATATTCTTTAAAGTGTTGAGCTATGTCTTGGGCTATTGCTTCAATTCTTTCAGGCTTTTCCATGAAAACCTTAATCTTTGTCATTTTGTTTTTGATGTTTTCTCTAACTTTAAGGTGATACTCTTCTGGAACCTCTTTTAAGGCTCCTCTTTCCACAAGGAAATCTATCAGTTCTTTGTATGATGTTGGATCCAGCCTATCTTCAGTATCTTCAAAAGTTTCCGCATCAAGAAAATCTTGATATTCTTGTCTTATTTCACTGTTATATTTTAGTCCTACTTTGTTAAGCAGTCGTGTTGTAAAGGCTATAGGAATAGTATGCTTGTCCTTTTGAGATTCGGTTATGAAGTATCTATGTAGATAATATTCTCCTTGTTCAGGATAGGCAAAGTAGGCATATGTATCCTTTTTCCCTTTAGCTATTGGTGTACCAGTAAAAGCAATGAAGAAGGCATTTTTAAGAGCACATCTCATGGCTGCTGCTAAAAGTCCATACTGGGTTCTATGACCTTCATCTATAAATGCGACTATATTCTTTCTTGTAAGGATCGTTTCTTCCTCAGTTGACGCCGAAATTCTCTCAAGTTCTTCGATAAGAGTCTTTATTTCTTCAGGTCTAAATTTATGAATTAAAGTTAAGAAAACTCCTCTCTTATTAAGTTTTAAAGTTTCAAGTAAATCTTTTATAGTTTCTATCCTTTGAAGATTTGGAAGCTCTGTTTCTAAAGCTTCGTATTCATTTCTTAGTTGTTCTTCAAGTTCTATCCTATCAACTATGTAGAAAATTGTAGGATTTTCAAGAATATTCAGCGTCCAAAGCTTATTTGCTGCAAAAATCATTGTTAAGGTTTTGCCGGAGCCAAGCCAATGCCAAATTAATCCATTCTTCCTTTCATCTTCTCCTTTCAGATTCTTTATTACCCTTTCAATGATTTTGTTTGTGGCTTGGTATTGCATCCATCTCGTTATAATTCTTGTGTATTCACCTTTTACCTCTCTAACAAAGATGAAATGTCTAAGCAAGTCAAGAAGCGTTGTCTTATCAAGCATTTCTATTACAGCATCAACTTCATCCTCGATACCTTCAACCCTCCATTTTTCTTGTGGCGTATCTTTGCCTTCTGTAGTGTTTGGGAAGTAGTTGGCATTCCATTCTGCAACTATGCTGAATTGAACATACTTGAACAGTTCAGGAACAGTTCGCTCATATCGCTTTACTTGAGTGTAAGCCTCTTGAAGAGTTGAGTAGGGTTTTATGGGAGTCTTGCATTCTATTAGAACTAGGGGTATGCCATTCACGTATAGGATTATATCAGCTCTTATTTCTCCAGCTCCTATAAACCTAACTTGTCTACTGACAACGAAATCATTGTTTTCAGGGTTAGCATAATCTATAAGTCGAATATATTTTACTGTTCGCTCTTTCTCTAGCTTAATTGGAACACCTAGCTTCAGACTTCTTAAAACATTTTTCGCTCCTTCCATGTTTGATGGAGAAAGCTTTAGTTCTGAAAGGACACGATTAATATCACTTTCAGTAAGTTCAACATCGCTATTAATTCTTTTAATAGCATCTATTAAATCCGGAATTAAAAGAGACTCATTTAAATTATCCCTCCTAAGTCTAATAGATTCAACGAATCTCCAGCCCTTAATGTTGACCAATCGATCAACAATATAATCTTCAACCAAACGTTTCTCAGACATTAAGTTTCACCAAAAGACCTCGATCATCTTTTCACCTACCAATTTTTAATGAAGAATGAATTCTTTCTAATATTGCTCTTATCTCTCCGTCTATTTCCTCTATACTCATATTTTCTGCAACCTTTATTCCGATATCAACTTTCTTACCTTTAGAGAAACCTTTACTCTTTAAAAACTCTTCGATTTTCTTACTTCTTGGAATTTCTACGATACGCTTTCTCTCTTCCTCATTCAGCTTTATTTCGCATACAGATTCTATTGCTTCAATTAATTTTTCGCTAGGATAATAATCCTCAATAGACCCTTTCTGAAGAATAAATAGATTTTTGTTCAACTCTAACTTCCCTTTATCTACATATTTTTTCGCCTCTTGTTCTGCATCTTTATCTAAAATCATGAAGTAAGGAATGTTCGCAACAGATGATGCATCCAACCAAACATCTAGCATATATCTTCCACGTTCTTTTCCATGAGTAGGAAATATTGATACTTCAGGAGGCTCAACACGTATACCGATTTTTTTAGCCCAAATGGTAAGTACTCTTCTATCAGTTTCTCCTTCAACAAATATTATAGCGTTTGAGAAGAAAATATCGCTAGGTCTTATCCCTAGCTCATAAATAAGGTCCTGAAGCTCTTTTGATTTCTCTACCCTTAAAACTCTTGTTTCTTTACCTTCTCTTTTTACAATCCAAGTTATGCCTATATCTGTGTAGTCAACAAATATAGGTGAATGCGTTGTAATGAATATCTGTTTACCATTTTTAGCGAATGATTTAAATATATCTAAAAGTTTCCTGGCAAGAGCAGGATGGGCATGCAATTCCGGTTCTTCTACTCCTAATATTGTTTTTTCTTCAACAAGAAAACGTAATATAAGCAAGAGTTCTTGTTCTCCTCCGCCTCGATGATGTATTGGTAAAGGAAGGTCTTCTTCAGTTACTCTAAGATAATTTTGGAGAGCTGAAATTCTTGCTTCAGGAAATGCTTCATTAAAAATTCGTTCAAGCTTGCTCCATTTCTTTTGATCCGTTCTTATTTCACTAATTGCGATACTCCTAAGAAAGTCGTGAGTTGGTTGATCTAAAAAAGTAGATCGCTGTAAAAAACTTGGAGGCAAAGCATCTCTTGCGGCGGGTAGTAATCTGAATTGAGATTTTATTTCTTTCTTAATTGCAGAAATTATATTTGTAATATATTCGGGTCTAAGCCAAGCAGCTTCAGGCCGAAGGTGTTCTTCACTTAAACCCTGATTAATTAGCTCATAACCCTCATCAGCAATATATTTCCTCCAATCTGTAGTTTTGTCGGAAACATTAAACCACTTAACTTTCCCGCTTCTTACGAGCTCTTCGGCATAAGGACTCATAAAATATGCCTTCTTAATAGGTTTTAAGAGAACTAATCTATCACCTAGCATATTAGCTGGCGATGCGCCAGGCGTGAAAAACACAACTTGAATATCATCAAATGAGATGTATTTTAAAGATAATGCCGTATCAAATTGTTGAAGAGATATAAGTTTTCCATCATCGATCAATGGTATCTCAGCCCATTTTATGCTTTTATCTCGCCATCCTGTTGGAGGTTTTATTATTTCTCTGCAAATTGTAAGTTCATTTGCTTTTTTTGGAAATTTTTCTTTCACCAATTTCAAAATTTCGGGAGGAAATATCCTGTTACATTCTTCTTCATCTAATTCTAGAATTAGAGTGATTTCTATTGATATCTCCATATTTCCATCGAACCAAGAATATTGATCTATACCTGGGGTTGTACCTGTTGCATCTATTTCTGCGAAAAATCTGTTTAATAATTCCAAAAGATTAGTTTTACCAGAACTGTTTCTACCTATTAAAATGACTAGATTCTCTAAGCCTTCCAGTTTAACATCACATAAACTTTTATAATTCTTAATATGAATAGATTTTATTCTCATTTTACGCCCTCTATACGGACTCTTATTTTTCCAGTAAGAAGCAAATCCATCAAGCCCTGTTTGATTCTCTCCAGTTTTGCCTTTTCTTTTCTTTCAATTTCGAGCTTTTTATCAACTGTGGAAAGAATCTCGGCAATCTTTTGCTGTTCTGAAAGAGACGGAAGCAGTACAGGAATTCTTTTTAGATCTTCTTGAGTTAGTTTTGGTCTTGTTGACCCGGTAAGAAAGGGGACTAAGTTCATGAAATTAAGATAAAACATCAAGAACTCATTAATTAAAACTCCCTCGATAGCTTTGAGAATATGAACGTGGTTATTAGCCCAGAATCTTCCCCGCATTATATATGCACTATTTTCAAAAGACCCAAAGAAGCCTCCATCTTCTGCAAGAAGAACGAATTCCCCATCATGTGTATATCCATTAACATAATCAATGATACCATTTGCTCCACAATATGGGAAAGACCCGGGCTTTCTGTCTTGTTCTTTAACCGGGATTCTGTATTTATCCCAAATTTCGATAACTTTCTCAAGCTTAACAACCTCCCAGTCCTTAGGTATTCTCCCTATTTCAGTATCCTTAAACTCCTTATGTCCTATTCCTTTTGTCAAAAGCTCCTGCATCAAACCCTTCTTCAAACGCTCAGTCTTAGCTATCATTTCATCAATTTTCTGAATAGCTTCATCTACAGTAGAAAGAATCTCGGCAATAGCCCTCTGCTCATTCAAAGGCGGAAGAGGAATTTTTGTGTTCTTAACCATCTGTATGTCCAAATGTTTTAGAGTTATTATTTTCGCACTTTTAAATTGGAAAGAAAAATGCATTAATGCATAATGCAAAAACTCAACATCCACATTTTCTCGATTAGGTATTATACCTGCTATATTCTGACTAATTGCTGTTGCAATCTTATTGATAACAATTTTTCCAATAGTTCCATACATGGATAGAAGAATAGAGTCTTTAGCGACCAAAAAGGTGTTGGAATTTTTAAGGGCAAACTCTGTTATTTTACTTTCTGTGTCATAAAGATATTTTATGGTTTTAGTCATGTCTCCTATTGTTACGAAGGGAATGGTTCCATTCCAGTAATCAACTTTATTTCTTGATGGAGTACTTCCAGATTTTATAAGGTATGAGACTTCATTATCTTCAAGTTTAACGACTTTCCAGTCTTTGGGTATTCTACCTATTTGCGTTTCTTTAAAGTCGTTTTCTTTATAGAATTTCATTTTATTCACTAGTTGCTTGAGTAATTTCAGAAATGTATTGTTCTAATTTACTTGCAATCTCTTGTTTCTCTCGTTCCAAACTTTTTATCTTATTCCATTCTTTTATAATGTCTATTTGTTCGCCTTCCTGAACAGACATGACATAAAGTGTAACGGTAAGGTTATAGTCATTACTTTTTACTTCTTCAATGTTGACAACTTTGCAGAAACCGGCTATATCTTCAAATTTCCTGTAAGCTTCTGCTATGTGTTTGATGTTTCCGTCCGATAAGGAATTTAGTTTTCTAACTGTTGGATGCTTAATAAATTCGTTTGAGGCATTAATGAACAATATTTTGCCTCTCCTCTCCGCTGGCTTGTTCTTTCTAAAAACTACTATTGCTCCTGGAGCCCCAGTATTATAGAAGAGTTTCTCAGGTAAGAGCAAAACGCATTCCACTAAATCAGCTTCAATAATTTTCCGCCTAATTTCGCCTTCCTTTCCACCACGGAATAGGCATCCATTATCTATTACGATGCCAATTCTTCCTTCTTTATCTTTCGCCATGGCAAGCATGTGCTGTATCCAAGCCCAGTCAGCGCTCTGTTGAGAAGTAAAACCATATGGAAAGCGTTGTCTCCATAAATCACCTTTCTTTAAAACATCCTCATCATAACCATCCTGATTCCAAGGAGGATTGGCTAAAACAACGTCAGCAAAGCCTAAGGAATGCTTGGGGTAAAGAAGCGTATCACCAAGCTGAATATCCGCATCTTTAATGTCATGAATGTATAGATTCATCTTGCAGTAAGCTCTTATCTTCGGATTAGCCTCTTGCCCATATAAGAAAAGCTCCTTTGCTTTGTCTTTTCCATAAATATCTTCAACATGCTTATATGAGAGGATAAGCATACCTCCAGAACCACAGCATGGATCATAAACCTTCTCGCCTGGTTTAGGATCTAGCATCTCAACCAAAAGTCGAATAACTTCTCTAGGAGTATAAATTTCACCTTCCTTTGCTTTTTCTGGAGCAAAATATCTCAAAACCCATTCATAGGCATCTCCTAAAATATCGGGAGTAACATCATATAAACGCTTTTCGCTAAAAAGCTCGACAAGTTGCCTCAAAATCTCTAAGTTTTCACGGCTTTCTGCAAACCTAATAAAGTCCGCTCTATCGACAACTCCCTGCAATTCAGGATTCTTTTCAGCTAAAACTTTCAAAGCTTTGGAAAAATTTTCAGCTAAACGTGTAGGATCTCTTCTAATATTATCCCATAAACATTCGTCAGTTAAAACGAAATCATGGTACACTGCTGAACGCGCTTCCTTATCAGCCTCTTCAGGACTTAAACCATCAGCCAAAGCTTCCTCATAAGCCTTTTTATATTCTATAACCCATTTGTCGCTCACACGCTTGAGGAACAAAAGAATTAGAATAAACTCATAATCAACACGCGTTCTAATCAAATCAGCTGCCCGCTTCATCAAATTCTCCAGATCAGCTCTAGACATGTCTTTTTCAGCTAATAAGTCTTTTAACTTCTTAGGCGCTTTCAACATGTATATCTTTCTACGAGCATCCAAAATATCTGCCTCAACAGTAAGTAAACCAGCTTTATGGAGTTCAGAAAGCAAAACATTTAAAGCTTCTTCACTAAATGCACTGCCTTCAACCTGCTTTAAAGCTTTTAAAGCTTCTTCTCGCGTAAAACGTTTGTTACCGAAGATAGACCATAATTTTTCATAGCGACTCAAAACCCAACGCTGAGATTCCAAACCATCCACCTTACTATACTATCAAGCTGCTAACTATTTATATTTTGTGCTTATCGAATAAGCTGATATATTTGAGCTTATATTTTTGGAATGGAGGTTACTTACTCTATTACAGTTTTCTGAAAGATGGCTTAACGACCAATCCATAGATGTTTGGTTTAATTGCTTTTAATAAAAATATAGAAGATAAAATTATTCGTAACTTTACATAGCCTTATTTTTACTTAACTATTTTTCAAGAATCTACTCCATTAAAACATCGAACCAATAAATAAATTACGCTTTTACAAATCCTTTACCTTTTTCATACTTTAAAGTGAAACTATGCTTTCCGTTCCTATAATGTTACCTGAATTGTGCATTGCGCTTTTGGCATGCATAAGCATTCTTAAATAGTTAATAACTTAAATAATTATAGTGTTTAAAAATGATAAAATTAAGAGTAACAAATTGGCGTTGTATTGAAAATTTAGAGCTAGAATTATCGAGAATAAATATATTTATAGGTCCAAATTCGACTGGCAAATCGAGTTTAGCTTATGCGATTTATTTTACTTCCAAATCTAGAAATTATGATCCACATTATTTGGCTATTCAACTATACGGACATGGTTTTGATAAGATCGCCAGATTGGTAGAAAATAGACCTCAATTTCCTATATCTATTAATATAAACGATTCAAAGTTTTCTGTTTCAGAAAAAAAGAAAGAAGTTGAAACATTATTTAAAACAGAAAAGCAAGAATTTGAAATAAATAGAGCAACAACCTCTCCATGGACAGATGAATTTTTACTTCCTTCTAAAAGAGTCAATTATGTCCAAATTGTGATGTTGTTACCAAAGATCATAAGAGAATTAAGGAGTCAACCACAATCTACTTTCCTTTGGATGTTTGCTGGAAGCCTTTTTGAATTATTTAAGACCATTCCTATTTTACCCCCATTTGGCTTATTTGCTTCGGATTATACAAGAGCAATGACAGGTATAAGACTCGAATCTTTAAAAGGAGAAGTAAAGGATGTTGGCTCTTATTTAGTAAACATTCAGCCACTATTTTCTCTAATAGAACTTACTATGCATGATCCCTTCACCAAGCTGCATCTTCCCGTAGAGTTAGCTCCTGATGGATTACTTGACTTCAGCATATTTGATTCGATGACGCAGAAAATACCTGAAAATAGCTTGGTGGTAATAGAAGAACCAGAAATTTATAAGAATCCTTTAATGGTGAAGGATTTTGCTGAACACATAATAAAAAGAATTCTTGATAAAAGACTTACATTAATAATGACTACTCATTCAGATATTCCTATTATTACAATGGGAAAACTTATAACAGAAAAAGTTTTGAAACCTGAAGAGATAAAAGTATATTATCTCAAACGTGACCCATGGACCAAGGTTTCCGAAATTAAAGTATATGAAGATGGAACTTTCGAAAATCTACCTGATACAGAGAAACTAATATCTTCCCTCTTTTGAGTTGGCACAGTTTGGCTTAGTGTTAGATGTTAGTGCATTAATACCCTGCGGCGATAAACCAGAAGAGGTAAAAGAAGCGATAAGACAACTAGGATATATACTCTACAATCTTGATTGTGTTACCATTTATTTTTCAGCCTATTTAATTAAAGTTTACCATTCAATATTCTCAAGAGAATTAAACTATCATCATCCACTCCCTCCTTTCCAAGCAAGTCTTCTTATACTTTTACCAACTCTTATTAAAATTATTAAGACCTCAAGAAGCTTTTTATGCAAGATTAATCAAACAGAGAGCGGTATTATGTATCACGTTTTAGAAACAACACGTGTTAAAGATTATAATGTTAATAATGCAGGCTTAACGGAAGAAGATGATAAAGAAGTTCTTAGAATTGCTCTTGCTGCAGCGCCAAGACACAGAAAAGTGTTTATAATATCAGCAGATCGTCATTTTCTTGAAAATGTTAATCGAACAGAATTATCAAGGAGATATCGCAACGAAAGTCAAAAAATAGATATAGTTGCGCCGAATGACACTAATTTTATGGTTCTCTTAAATAGAGAATGCAGAAGCAATGATTGAAACTATTGCTTTATTAGCAATTTAAATTAAGATAAAATATATGTCAAATGACCAAACCATAGAAATGCTGAGAAATAAGATGTAGCCATGATCTCTATAATTTTGATGAGAATAATATATTTCTTCTTAAATATCTTAAACTTTAAAAAAGATAAAAATTAGATTACATAATTAAAAACTAAGAGTCTTACAAAAATTTATTAGCGATTATTATAAAATATTAGATAATAAAACTCTATAATTTTCATAAAATTATTAAAGTTAATTTTTAAAATGTGGTGATCTAAAATTTTATGATTTTAAATCATAAAATTTTCAATCATAAAGCTTGGGTTCGAAGTCGATATAGAAGAAGTTCAAGAAACAGAATTGAGTAAGCTTGCGATAAGGCATGATGTCTTGTGGTATACTAAGCAACCAGATTGGATTAGTAATTATTTAACATCTTACTTTCAAGAAATGACTTGAGTCCTAAGTATAGGAAGCTTATAAAAAGAAAAGCAAAAATTGACAAGGTTAATTTATGCAGCTTTCGAGATCGTTGGTTCAGATGAAACAACAAAAGCTATGAAAGGTACAATTTCGAATCTTTCTAAACTTCCATATGGAGTAGTTGTTGTTAAAAGAGGAAGAAAAGGAACTATTAAGGAAGGATTAGAGCCAATTCGTAATCGATATGAAAAAGCGCTTATATAATTTAGAGCTTTGTATGGACCTAATAATGTTATAGTTGCTTCTTTTTTGATGATGTAAAGAAACAAGCCGAAGAATTAGGAATATAATGAAATATACCTTAGAAGAATTTAAGGAAAATTATTCAAAGTTATTATCAGAGTTTAATATAATACTTCTCCTTTTAGCATTCGAAATCAAATGAATATATAGAAATTTAATATTAAATTAAGTGAAAATCAAAAGACATGCTTATATACATGCATATAATAAATTAAAAATTTTTATAAATCTTCTACCTAATATTTTGTGAAGTAACATGTGCGAACTTTTTGGAATGTCATGTAACAAGCATGTTACAATAAGTTTTAGCTGGCGTGGCTTTATAAAAAGAGGAAGAGAAAATAGACATGGTTGGGGCGTAGCATTTTATCCAGATGGCTTTTCTACATGTATAATTAAAGAGCCTAGGCCCTCGACTGAGAGTCCCATGGTTAAATTCTTAATGTCTACGAATTTCATTAAAAGCAAGATTGTTATCAGCCATGTTAGATTAGCAAGCGTAGGTTATCCTTACTATTACAATACACATCCATTCGTTAGAGAGCTATTTGGCAGAGAATGGGTATTCGCACACAATGGGACAATTAGAGGAAAGATGTCGAATCCAAGATTCTATGAGCCAATTGGCGAAACAGATTCTGAAAGAGCATTCTGTTTAATACTTGATAGGTTAAGAGAGCTTGGTAGAAATGCAAGTCTTAATGAAGAAGCTAGAGTTATCGAAGAGGAAGCGAGAAAATTTAGTAGCATGTCACATGTATTCAACTTTCTTATGAGTGATGGTGAATATCTTTTTGCCTTTAGATCTGAAGACGGAAGACTCAATTATACTATTAGGATTCCACCACATAACGTTATCGCCCGTCTGACTGATGAAGATTTTGAAGTTGATCTAAGTAGCATGAAAGGCAAGGATGAAGTTGCTACAATAATAGCTACAGAAGAAATAACAAGTGGGGAAAACTGGGTAGAACTTCCTTCAAATAAGCTAATGATCTTCAAGGATGGCTTGCCTTACTTAAGTAAAGAGCAATGGAATATTTTAAAATATGTTAGGAGAAGTCCGCATAGGGCATCTATAAGAGATATTTCGAATAATGTCGGTATAGATATTGATGAAGTTGCAGAGAGTGTTGTTCATCTAAAGGAAATAGGAATGCTAATACAGGACAACAGAGACTTAGTTCCACCAACACATCCTGATGCAACTTTTTACACGAATCCGAACATAAGGGGAACAATAGATGCGATCTTAGATTGGTTAGGCTAATACCTTACTTCTTGGCTTAAGTCTACAATATTATATAAAAGTCCTTTGTGCAATGGACCTAAAGTTACTGATGGGCTTTTTAATGTAACGATTTTAGAATTATAAGAGTATTTAAACTGAGTTTAGAGATATCAATGAACTTAAATTAAAAGAGACTTTACTGGTCCTGTATATGAATGGGACGTTCATCTTAAAAGTTGCTCACTACAGAAAATATGTAAAGAAGAAATAGAACAATATGAAAAATTTCTGAACATGAAGAAAAGCAAAAGAAGTAAAATAAATTATATTTTTATCTGAAAATTGCGATGAATTTAGTGATAAATTTTTGACATGTGTAAAAAAGAAAAAGACAGGTCAATTATTTTTTGATATATAATAATATAATTATGTTCATAATTTATTAAATTATGAATAAGCATGCCATTGTATTAGCTGATGAAGAGTGGTGCAAAGTAGCTTCTGCTGGAAAGATTAAAGTTTACGATTTTCTGAAGCGAAAACGTGGTATTTATGCCCTAAAACCTGGTTCTGTATGCGTTGTTATGACTAAAGCAAAAATGGGAAAACAACCTAGAATTTTTGGTGAATTCACAGCTGTTGAAATTAAAAAAGTAGATTTTAACGAATATAATGAATTAGCTAAGAAGGGATATATTTATAATCCTCAAAACCTAAAATTAAAAGAAAAGAGATGGATAATATTGTTCAATAACTTCAGAGAATACCCAAATAAAGTTTTAAAGAAAGATCTTAAAGACATTAAAACCTCAACAAGCAAAAAGCCTATATCTGAATGGCCAATAACAGGTTTGAGCTATATTGATCAACAAGCTTTGGAAGCTATAAGAAAAACATCAGGATTTACTATGGTTGCTATGCAATTACCACAATTAACTACTATAAATGAGATTAACAAGGTTGCAGAGTCGATTGAAAAGTTCCTTGAATCAGTTAACTTATCATTCTCTATAACACATGAATGTGTTGAAATGATACTAATAAAAATGGTTAAACAACTTAGATTTCAAACCTATACGGCTGATCCCTCAAGGGAATGTAGTGGCAAAAGCCTTAAAGAGTTTGTTGATATGAGTAGGGATGAACTAAAACAATACGCAGGCGAACAATTCCTAAAAGATTTGATTAACGTAGATGTTATATGGTATTCACAACATCAAACTTTTTACCTATTTGAAGTAATTATCGGTGGCGATATCAGAGATGCATTACTAAGATTTTTAAATATTGGTGGACTTAAAGCAAAGATGTTTATAGTAGCAAATGAAGATAGAAGGGATGAATATGAAAATTTAATTAAAAAATTTGCTTTTAGAGGATAAAATGTATCTTCACACCAATATCTGAACTAATTAAAATGTATGTATTAACAATAGTATGGAGACAAAGTACAGACAAATTCATTCCGCTTTCGTAAGTATTGAAAATAAATTTATATTTTTATTGTAATTACAAATAAAATAAATAATCAATAATTAATAATTTAATTAATAATATTATGCAACACTATGCTAAATCATGTCAGCCAAAGAGCAAGATATAATTAGCATTGCCATAGATTTAGCTGAAGAAGCCTATTGGGATTTGCAACTAGCAAAAAGGCTATTTGAGAATTTAAAATTAGACACTTGTATGAATAACGATGAGGTTTTCTACATTGGCAGGAGAATTCTCTATTTGCTACAACAAGCATCTGAGAAAGCAGCTAAAGCATATCTTTTCGCATATATCAAATCGTGGATTGAACCTCTTGTGATATTGGTTGGTAAAGTAGATAAAAGTAAATATTTAATATCTAGAATACATGAAAAACTTAATAGCCTAAACAATAGATTAGAACCTAAACGAATAGGACATAAATCACACAAAGCTTTTCTAAACGCTATTTGTGACATCTATGAAGTTTTCTACAAAAATAAAAAATTTACAATTGAATATATGCGGTATTTCTCTGACAAATTTTTACAGAACTTAACCGAAGAATTGCCCAGTATCATTAAAGAATACTTTAAAAAAAGTAAGAATAATTCGCTTCAAATGTTAGAAAGCGAAAAAATGATTACCGATGTTATCAAGAATGCAATTGCAAACGTCCTACAAAATACTATTATAGGTTACCTTGAGAAGTTAGATCTAGCAGAACATACACGTAAAAGTATCGAACGTATATGTAAGGAAAAAAAGATGAGTGAACTATCTCTTCCGTGTATAAATGAAGAATTGCTAGAAAGTCTTAAGCCTTTGAAAGAAAACTACTATAAGATGCGATTAGAAATAGAAAAGCAAGTGAGCAAAGAGCAAGTATATGAACATATTAAAAAATCTAATATAGAAACGCAAATTATGGGGATCGTCAAAGCATTTGGAAATATAAATGAAGATTATGTAAGGAATGTCGTAGAATTGCAAGCAGAATCATACCTAAAGTACATTATAAGTGTGTTTTCATCCGTTTATTTCTCTGACTATTTATTTACATATCTCTCCAAAATGTATCCATGCCTTGCAAGATATGGAACCCTTGGCAGGTATCCTGAGTATGATATCGATAGTAGAAATAGAATATGCCAAGATATCGAAAAACTTAAGCTTATTGAAGAAGAGGTAGAGTTTCTAGTTAATACCATCAAAGCTGGTGTGGAGACAATATATCCCTTCTTAGCTAATTCATTATAGTAGTAGCTCATATCCGTGCCCACATAGTAGCGGAATTAGTGCAAGAGATTTTAAGAATTCAGAATTAAATAAAATTTGTTCATATCGTTGTTTAATCCCTTAATTCCTTTTACTTTAATAAGAAATCCCTTAATTCTCTGCTAATAACACTTTCTAAACTCTGATTAGATGCATTACTTATTATATAATCAATGAGTTCTTCGTAGATGATACCTTTCTTTAAAGCCAAACCTTTCAGAAGAGAACTACTTTTATGTGTATCTATTTTTTCCCAACCGGCCTGATTAATATGTTCAGCAAGTTCTCCTAATTTTAATCCAGCCCATTTACTTAAGTTTTCATCCACATCTATTAATTTTAGGCAATAGTCTTCCATTTCAAATTTATTTATACCAATTTGTTTTAACTTTTCATCATTATAAAGTCCCATCGGAATTAAAGTTATTTTTAAGTTCCCCTCCAATTCAAGAGTGTTATCCTCTTGACTTTTGATTTTGCTTTTTAATGCATTAACAAGCTTTTGGATAAGCTTCTCTTTATCTTCTTCGTCATAATCCATTGTTACAATTATTTCTTTTTTAGTTGGTAGTAAAGCTGTTAAAAATGTTGTCACATTCTTCTTTCCCTGTACATTAACAAAATAACCGAGTTCTTCTATATTCTTTCCATATCTTTTAAAAAGACTTTTTAAAAATTGGATATCGGTATCACCCTCCACTATAATAAACTTTTTGTAAGCTTCCAAAAATCTAGGATCTACACCGAGATCTAAAAGGATTTTAAAATCAACATTTCTTCCTAAATGCCTCACATCTATATATCCGTTTTTATTCTCAATATAGAAAAGGTTTATATCGTACTCTTCTGGTAGTTGAGAAAGAACGTTCAGCACCTCAATACTATGAGTAGTTAGAAACAGCTGAACATTTTGCTGATTGGCAATCTCTACTAACTTAGGAATGAATTTTTTTATTGCTCCACTATGTTGGTGAGATTCAACTTCCTCTACAAGAAAAGCAGTATCTTTAAGGAGGTAGCATAGAAAAAGAATCACCATTGCATATTTCGTCCCGTCACCCATATCATCTATGTGAAGATATAAGTCCTTCGTCGTTACACTAAGTCTAAACTTCTGCGGGGCGGATGGTAGAGGAATATATATTAATGTCTCTGCTTCGACATTATAAACCTCGTTTAATTTTTCTGCTAATCTTTTATCACGTCTTTGCTCATATATTCTATTAAATACATTCATTTCTAAGAGTTCAAGCTTTCTTGCTAAATAATCATCTATTATTACAATTTCACTTAAAAAAGTATTAATGTGTGGATACCTTTCAGCAATACCCTGGATATTTCCTTGACGTGATATCATGCCATCTGACCTTATAAATGCGCTACCAAAGTACTTTCCTTCAATAAATCTTCCCATCATACCTGATGGATCTTCAAGAAGAATATCAAACTCGTTGTCGTTTATAAATAGTACTTCAATATTTAATTTTTCACCACTTTTGAATTCTAGATTAAATTTTATTCTTTGGGTTGTTTCATAATTATACCAGAAGTTTCTTAACATATACATACTTCTTTCTATAGCTTTTCTTCTTAGAAGAAGATTTGGTACAGGCTCATTAAATAACTTGGGATTAAAGGCGCTTCTCAGAAGACAAACCGCATCTAAAATAGATGATTTCCCAGAGTTGTTCCTGCCAACAAAAACATTAACTTTCCCCAAATCAGAAATTTCACAATATTTAATTCCCTTAAAATTTTCAATTTTTATTCTGGTTAGCATAATATATTGATTACTTTTTTATTTATTTATTTTTAATTACTATACATGGTGCTAAAGAGTTTATAAGTTTAACATGATACACGATCAAGTCTTAGGAATATACTATAGAAAATCAGTTAGATAGAGTGCGATTTGAAATTTATCTAATGTTCTTAATAGTGGTAGATTTGACATAACTGCCGATGTTGAATATTGGGCGAAATCTAATAATAAGAAAATACCTTCTAAATATGTACAAATACCTTCATAGGTCCAGGAGCAGATACAGCATTTTTGGTTGCTGAAAACAATGTCACTAATGCTGAATGGCTATTGAGTACATAGTTCAAAAATATATCGGTGTAAAGAGTTTTCTTATATTTTACTACCGTTATACCTAGAATGAAAAGTTTCTATCGTGTAATACATTCTATAAAACCTTTATACTCTATGGTGACGAGCCTGAACCTTAAATTGAAGTTATAGAATATATTTTGCATTAATGTTGCTTAAATTTCAACTTAATGTCTTACTCTTCTCTCAAGTTTTCTTCTTAGTGCTACTATTAGCATGCCTAGAATTGGTATCGCTGTTGATCTTTCAATTATATTAATATTTCCTGAAACTGATCCAAGACCAAAGAGATCAATGCTTTTCAATAACTCATTGAATATAACATTAGGGTTAAATTGAAGCACATAAAGCCTAATAAAAAATGAAGTCATCACAATTGCTATTAACGCTAAAAGAGGACGAATATAGCTCTCGCCATAAAGTGCAAGTGCTTCATACAATAACATAACGATCTTCTCACCTGATAATTTAGGAAGAGTTTTCCTCTTAAGCTTCATCTCGTTTAGGAAGAACTTTCCAGATTCTTCATACTTCATATAGTAATCATAATTTTCTCTTAAATTTCTATAAACTGTTAAGGCATTATCAAGAGTAAGATCTTCAAATTCAAAATATTTAAGAGTATTAATCTCGTTTTCTACGTCTTTATCAATTTGATTTAATTTATTTTTTAGTTTATTAATATAATCATTATAATATTGTTCCAACTTATTCTTTTCATAGTTATACTCTTTCTCTTTATTCTCACCTTTATATTTCTTCATTAATTTTAATTTTTCATAAATTGTTGGTTCATAAATTATCTCTTCCACCTCTTCGCTTATTTCCACATTTCCTTTCTCAAAAGCTTTTATTACTTCATCAAGTTTCATAGATTCTGCAAAACTTATTATTTTCCTAAGAAGATCTTTTTGTTCTTTTATAAACTCTTTTTTATTTAATTTAAGTAAGAATAATTTCTCATCAAATATTCTAAAATCTTTACCCCATTTTGTATTTATGAATTTTATTCTGCTTATATCAGAATGTGAGAAAGACACTCTTTTCATATTGCAACCATCAAATATTACTTTCTCGGGTTCTTTAAAAGTAACACGCCTAAATGATATATAATCAGTGTATTTTGAATTATTTATTGAGCCAATTAAAAAGATTGTATTCTTAAAACTTATTTCTCCAGAAAAGAAGGAATCATCAAATATTGTTTTGTTACGAAACTTTGCTCCATCAAATGATGCTATATTATCAAATATTGCTCCATTAAACCATGTTTCTTCTTTAAATGTTACATCATTAGCATTGAATTCACCATGAATCTTTGCTAATTCCATATGAAGCGGTTGTTCAATAACTTCTGGAAGTTTTATTGATGGAAGATGAAAACCTACAAAGTAACTTTCTCCTTTATTTAACTCTTCTAGGAATTTTTCTCCAACTTCCTTTTCATTAGTTTTCCAGTAATCTGGATCATGAAATATGCAAAACTCCTTTCCCTCAATAGCATCAAATCTGCAATTAGCTTTATCCCCTAATAGTTTTAAAAAATGTTCTATCTTAGCAATTCTCCTATTTAATTCCTCGTCATCTTTTATTTTATTCTTTATCCACTCACTTTCAATCTCAAATATTTTTTCGTCTTGATAAGCGCATTTCCTTGCTCCCATATTACTAGTTTATTTAACTTTTTTATATTTAAAATTTTTGTATTACATTATTATTTTTTCAAGAGAATTTTATAAAATCTAATGAAAAAATTAATATAATCTATTACATTAAAAATATTAAAAACTACTTAAAAATTCCATTTACTACAAATTCTGAACAAATATTATCTGTTGGCGATACTATTAAACATAGAAGAGGAATGCGATGCTTTTTCAAACATAAGAAGAATTATTAAAAGAAGTCTTATATTCACTAAATATGAAAGATTTCTCAAGATTATTAAACATTAATGAAAAAAGTTATGGCACAACATTGGTATATCACAGCGAGAAATATCACCTAGATAAATAGGCTATGAATTAGAGCTAGTGAATACAAGTAATAACGCATAAGTAAAGAATGCCTTTTATCATTTGACACTCTTCAACGAAGTCCTGTAGCGTTTTATCTCTCGTCAAGATTTCAATGAGGGGATTGAACTATTCTTCAATGTTTTTAAACGATTTTTAAATTAAAAATTTTGGAAAAGATAAAATAAATACCCACTTAATAACTATAATAAATGGAGTAATCTCTCGAGCCTTCTCAAGAGCAATTACTTATATTTAAAAAGTTAATAATTTCAGTAAATGGAGAAAATTCAAGTAGCAACATATTTCCTAGAAGTTTTGGTAAAAGCCTTAATTCACTATACATTGTTGTTAGAGGCACTCGTTTTAAAAGCAAGCGGTTTAGAGAAATGGAAAGGTCTATTAGAGAACTCTTTGAAAGGGTAAAGCGACTTCAGCCATGTATTGTTCATATAAAAGTCATAGATTCAATTGCAACTAAAAATGGTAGTGAACATTTACATGGAGTAATTTTAGAAATATTAGAATATCTAACTGAGTTTAAGATAATAATGTGAAAGTACTTCTATTATGTTCAGCAACAAATGGTATGGCTCCGCAAATTAAGGATCATTTTGAAGAGTTAGAATTAAAATCTACCAAGCAAACATAAATTACTTTTGTCATAATACTGCCTTTAATAACCATAGATAAACATCTTTATATTTATTCTAAAACTAAATAAATCGAATCTTCGGAAACAATCTAATTTTAAATAAACTCATATATTAATTTTTGGAAGTTTTTATCCTAATTATTAGGCAATATAGATCTCCCTCGCTAGAAAAGAGAAGAATTTTTGGTCTTTTAAAATACTCTATCAGCTTAGAAATTTATATGTTAACAATTAAGTAAAAATATTTAAGGTAATATGATTGATTACATAAAAAAAGAAAATGGCAGAGCATAACAGTTTTCTTGATGAAGTTCTTGACGAGATCGCTGCGGATCCAGAATTATATTTATTCTTCAAAAGACTTTTTGAAAATCCATCCTATCAGCGACTCTTCTTTATTCATAAAGACATACTATTTCCTATATGGAACAATACAAGAATTCCATGTTTATTCTGGAACAGCCTAGAAGATCCTTTGAAGGCAGAAGAACATCTTCGCCTTATATCTACATCAATGGAAATCCAAGAAATAAAGAGAGAACAAGTTTATAACTTCCTTACGTGGTCTTTTCTTAGTGCTAAGGATGAGATCAAAGATCTTATCGTATATGGTGTGATAAGATTCGTTAGAGATAATTTAGAAGTCAAGGAGCTTGTTAATTCTGAAGAATTTTCCTTTATTAAAATGAAACAAATCCTAGGTGACTACAGTCAACTCAACTTAAAAATACTTGAAGAGTTACCATTTGATGAAACTAAGATAGAGACAATTAAAGATCCTATCTTAAAATCGAATCTTAATAAGTTTATAAAAACAATAAAGCAAGGGTTAAATAAAATCTCAGGTGAAATATTCATATCAATTATTCCGGATGTATTTCCAGATTTACTAACCTACATTCACATAGGAGGGTATCACCATCTCTACAATCTTTTTCAGATATCTCATCTTCAGAAACACGAGTATGAAGAATTGCTCACCGAGCTTCATTCGTTGAAGTTAATTTCCAATCTTCATAACATCTTTTGGTGCGTTAACTGTATTGATAATCCAATAATCTTAAGAACAAGATCAGAGTTAAGTCCACGTCATCTTAAGATGTCCTGCCCTAGATGCGGCAAATTGATGATGATGAGTACAGCATATTATCTAGATAGTATACTCGAGGAGAGCATCCTATCTAAGAACGGATTGCTTGGAGTAGCGGTAGCGTGGCTTCTCGAAAAGAATCAGCTTGAGTATTTGGCAGAAGTATACAATGAATACGAATACGATTTTATTGTTAATAATAAGATACTTATAGAATGTAAGATGCACCGCAACGATAATATAAACGAAAGAAACGTTAGGATGTGGTTTGAGCAGGATATTAAGCAACTTTCTAATCATTTCGAGAAAGCTAAAAATAAGGGAGTTAAATATGCCATATTAGTATACAATTTTGAAGTTACATCATATAAAGCAATAGCCGATGAAATCGTTAGAAAATCGTGTCCGGGAGCTATAATCACAGATTACACACATCTTCCAACTATTATCGAAGAGTTAAAAATTAAATCCTAATTATAAACGCTAAAAAGCTTAAAGCCAAAGGGACACAGATTTTAGCATCCCATAGATCTAAGCTTAATCAAGCCTACATGCCAATGATGCTAATAGCCAAATTTCATTAATCATCTCGACTATACTAAGTTAATCATTATTTTAGATATTTTTAAAATATTAATATATTAAAATGTTTTCAACATTATTGAGGTAGAAGTATGATGTATGCTCTTTTCAAAACGGAAGAAGAACTTCTAAAGGAAGTTTATCGTTCGTTAAAAGGTAAGTGGGTATATCCAAGAGTTACAGATATTGATGGAAACAAAATATGGCCCTGCATAGACATATTGCAAATAAATGACGATCGAACCCAATTACTAGGCTTTGAAATAAAACTAGTACAATTTGACAAACATACGAAGAATTGAAAGATACAATTTTGTTTCTTCATTAAGCAGATAAATAAATCGGGACAGTTTCAAAATTTTACTAATTCAATCAAACATCTTCATTATTTTATCGTAATTTTGATAAATCATTTTATCAAATTCGACTCCAGACAAATTTAATGGTTTGCAAACTTTCGATAACAACTCTTCCTCAACCTTATCATACAATTTAGGATTACTTTTTATTCTCTCAGGTATATTTATCCCAATTTTCTTAAGAACATTTTGAAGTCGCACATCCAATGCGATAGCATCACGAACCAATTCAAGATCCATCAGGAAATCACGAGCACCCTTACTTTTGATGTACTTAAATTTGCTCATAACATACTTAATCTTCTCCTTATCTGTACTAAGCTTTGAAATTTCTTCCAAGAAGCCCTTTGGGCCATCCTTATATTCACTTAACACTTTGAAGTTATGAACAAGAGCTTTGGTCTTTCTGCATTTTTCAATTGATTCACTGGCATACCTAGTTTTAACTGCTCGGAGTACCTCATGAATGATTTTCTTTAATTGGTTTTCATCATCTTTAATTTTTAAGAGTTGCTCATAAGAAACTTTCTCTTTTAGTTGATCAGATTCTTTAAATTTATTTGCGGGAGATGAGCTACCAACAAGCATCACTTGTTCAATTACTTTAAGCCAAATCTCATTATTGCACAGACCCTTCCATTTATCTGGCTCAGGCAAACAAGTTTTCCCGAGAAATTTCTGTTTTATAAGCTCCAATTTAGCTAGATGGTCTCTTGTGATATTAATCATATTCTTACTTGATATATCGTTATTACGATAATTCATTTTTATCATTAATTATTTTTAAAATATAAAAATTTTTAAAATGATTGTAACTTAAAGTAAATTTATAAAATTAACAATACTAACATAAAAGGAATTTAAATGAATAAGTTGAAAATAAGAAAGAATGTTATAATAAATTAATACTTTAATTTAAATTTTATGATTTTTTTATATGCATGTAAATAGAATAAGAAACTTTATCTTTAAAGAGAAAGAAATCCTAAAGCATTAAAAAACATTCCAATAATCCATGGAATAAGGATTGTCAATCTTATTATTTTCATTCTTCTTTCAGCTTTCTTCCCGGCATCACCTGGTGGAATTTTTTCCTTTTTAGCTATCCGATTAGCCATTTTCTCTTTACTTGGCAAAAAAGATTCAATAAGAAAAGTTAGAAAACCAGCTAGAACAAAGAAAAAGTTAGCTAAGGCAAAGAAAAATTCATTCATCTATATCACCGTAAAAACTGCAGGAAAATTCGCATAG
>Ga0208151_100251_pt1 | contig 26642 bp, 28 predicted proteins | sample ECH_Bhost_MetaG_FD_187130 | JGI IMG/M metagenome (GOLD analysis project Ga0208151, IMG submission 187130) | Hot spring microbial mat communities from Yellowstone National Park, Wyoming, USA - ECH_B host_MetaG (SPAdes) (version 2) | ecosystem: Environmental > Aquatic > Thermal springs > Hot... | reverse complement strand
TGGAAGCCCTCGGGCTGAATAGGTTAACTTTGCTCGAAGAATACATCTACCATACTGCTGATGGTAGATACCATGACCTCTACCTGTATAGAGGTCTACGTTTAGACGCTGTTAAAAAGGCGCGGGAAAGACTCATCCACCGCGACTATAAAATTGTGGAGCCGTGAGTGTCTAGTCGCACCACTATGCCCCCTCTAGTGAGGTTTAAATTTTGACACTAGCACTTAAAGATTATTAAGTCTTCAATTGCTTGTATAAATGCTTGATTTTACAATTATTTTAAAGCATTTTTATGATGCAGAGTAGTTTGAGGTATGGAAAAACGCTAATGTTATATTTTAAATCAGAGTTAGTGTTCCCTAGATATGGAAATAGTTGAATTAACGGATAAAGACGTTGAGCAGTATCTAAACCTACTCAACGCGGAGGACAGTGTGAAGGACTTATTGAGTAGACTGGGATTCCCACTCAGCAAGCAAGAGTACTACGAGAAAATCAAGAGTTTTTCTACTTGGATTAAGGCCTACGTGGCCAAGCAAGGTGAGGAAGTGGTTGGCGCCATCACATTCACAGGTGCTGAGAACCTTGATATGAAGGATGCGTGCATAATAACGGATGTGTCCGTTAGAAAAGATCACCGTAATAGGGGCCTAGGTACAGCTCTCGTAAGAACCGTCCTTGACTTCGCAAGAAATCAAGGTATAAGGAAGGTTGTAACAATAGTGAGCGAAATGAATGTCCCAGCACTGGAAATGTTCCATAAAGTCGGCTTTAAACCCTATAGAGTATTAAAAGACTACTATATTCAGGGTGAAAATGCTGTAGCACTTGAATATGAGCTGGTGTAGCTTGAACGCAATCTAAGTCATAGAAACTTTTGGTTTTTAAATTATAAGTAGTGCCAGTAAAACTGCTATAATAAGAATAAGCCCAGCAAAAATAGAATTTATAGTATACCTCGATATTATATCTACCAACTTTCAAATCTTTTTCGTTTAGCACGTAGATCACCAACCCATATACGATTACAAGTGCGCCAAGCGCTATCATCGAGACCCCAAAGATCTGTGAGTGTCCGCTGCTCTATACACTTTTGATTAATTCTAAAAAAAGAGTGAATTTGGCAATGACAAAACCAAAACCTACAAGCGCTATGCCAGTCCTTACCCAAGCAAGAAACGTTCTTTCATTAGCCATGTGATCGGAGGGTGATGCCACTATTCTTTTATTTAACGTATTAAAATAAGGGTACCGTAAAAGGTACAACTAAACTTATTCGTTCGTAAGAATTCTTAGATGTTTGAAGTCGTGTTACTATGTGAGGTTAAGATCATAGTTTTAGCCATGTGAGCGCACAGCAGTGGGCATATACTGTGCGGTAAATAGATCATTCAAACTTAATGCTTGTAGAATGACCTTGAAACTTAATTATCATCACTGGTTTTGCTTTTAAGATAAGCTGATAAATACGAATAGCGAAGTAAACACATGCCTATCAGGATTTGTATTAACAGTCAAACACCGTTTCTCAGGTTTAAGCTCAGCTACTCTGAGTTGGTTGAGAAGTATGGTGTTCTTGATGATCCACTGGATATAAGGATGCTTGAGGAGGGTGTTGACTATGATTTCTCCCCAGGTGGTGTGACAGCAATGGTTTACCCGCTTATTCGAAACCTTGTTAATGAGGGTTATGTTTCGGATGCGTATTGGGTGAGTTTGGGGGTAGATTACCCCGCGAATGTTAAGGTTGACGGTATACACGTGTCCCACATCGAGTTGGAGGATAGGTATAGGCGTGATTACGCTTCGTTTAAAGAGAGGCTTTGGGCTGAGATCCACGGTTTAGGTCAACACGATTTCCCAATAGCCGAGTATAATGCTTATGTGCACTACAACTCTATTAACGCTCAGAAACTCCTCGAATATGTTGGTAAAGTGGACGTGTTTGAAGTTGAAGATTTCCAGCAGCTCCTCGTGGGGCAACTTATAGGTCCCTCCGCTCCAGCCATCCTGCGCTGGCACGTACCCTTCGTACCAGAACACTTTGAAGGCGTTCTACAAAGATTCGTCCTGAAGGCAATAGAAGGCTTTGATGCGGTGGTGGTGAGCACGAGGAGAGATTTGGAGGGGCTTATTCGAAGCTCGTATCATGGTAGAGCACACCAGATATACCCCTTCGTAGACCCCTCTGAGTGGTCTGAGCCGCCTAGGTCGTCCAAGCAGGAGTTTCTAGATATGGTTGGCTTCAGAGAAGGTGAAAGGCTGCTTGTAATGGTGGCTAGAATGGATAGGATCAAGTCTCAGGATGTGGCGATAAGGGCGTTGGCAAGGCTTAAACAAAGAGAGAATCTACGTCTGGTGCTGATAGGTGACGGTAGCTTTACGTCGAGCGGTCGAGGCGGCCTTGCCCACGGTAAGGCTTACGGATGGAGAGCCGAACTCGAGGAGTTAGCCGAAGGCTTAGGCGTCTCCGACAGGGTGGTGTTTCTAGGCTACCTACCCAAACGCTTGGTTGAAGCCGCGTATAGCTGCGCGGACGCGGTGCTCTTAACCTCTAAAATTGAAGGCTTCGGGGTTACGGTGCTCGAGGCTTGGCTTTACAAGAAACCAGTGATTGTAAGCACTGGTGCGGGTGTATCCGAGCTCATAGTTGATGGCTCTAATGGCTATACGTTTCCACCTGGTGACGATGGGAAACTGGCTGAAAGGGTTATGGAGGCTCTGGGCGCACAGACTGAAAGGCTTGGGGAAAATGGGTATGAGACCTCCAAGAGGTGTCACCTCAAGGTTTCCGCGGATAATATGAAGAGCGTCTACGAACAGGTCTCATCACTATACGCTCAGGTGGGTAACACGTGAACGACCCTGTCTGCGGAAAACAAGTGGACCAGAAAACAAAATTTCGGGTTGTCTTTAAGAAGAATGAGTATATATTCTGCAGTATGGTCTGCGAATCGGAATTCAAACGTAGCCCCGAGAAGTATCTTACAAAGCCTGCCAATCAAAAATCTGGTGGAGCATAAACTAGCACCCTAAGGATTTAGGTATTGACTACTGAGTCTAAGAGTGGATAACTTATCTATGTTGTTGGGCTCTGCAACGCGAACCTTCCAGAGCACCCGAAACCTAGCCTATCAAATAAAGTGGGCCACAAAACCCAATTGCTAAGTGATCCCTCTGAGTAATGGTTGTATGAGCCTATGACGCGTGAAGGATAAGACTTAAGTATGCAGGTAGCGGTTGAAGTATCCCTATTATATAGTTGTGATTTGAACTAGGCGGCTAAGGGGAGAAGCTACGTGATTTATGGTGAATCGAAAGACCATAATCTGGCTTATTTTTGACCCACTATGACTAAAACACTCCTACGGTTAAACCTGCTTGTTATAGACAAAACGGTTTAAATCACGGTTTGGGTGTGTTGAGATGAGTGGATAGTGGTGCGTACACCTCTCTACCCTGTTTACGCGGATAGGGCTCACTTTATAGATTTTTATGGTTGGGAAATGCCTGTGTGGTTTAACTCTATTGAGAGAGAACATATGGCTGTAAGGAGAAATGCTGGTGTTTTTGATATTTCACACATGAAGAGAACTTATGTGCGTGGTAAGCGGGTCACTGATTACTTGGATTACCTGTGCGGCGCAAGACCTTCAGCTCTGAAGAAGGGTAGGTTGGCGTACACCCACGTTTTGAATGAAAGAGGAGGTATTATTGATGATGGGATAGTCTTCAGGCTAACAGAGGACGAGTTTCTGTTTGTTACCAATGCTTGCACCACCCAGCGGATGTCCAGCTGGATGGCTGAGGTTGCAGCGCGTGGAGGTTTCGAGGTCGAGTTGGAGGATCGTGGGGGTAGGGAGGCTATGATAGCTCTCCAGGGGCCAACTTCCCTTTCTGTTTTAAAGGATGCCACTGGTCTAGATATGGCATCTGTGAGGAAGTTTGAGTGTGTTCTCTATGGCCGGCTTTTAGTTAGCCGTAGTGGCTACACTGGCGAGGAGGGTGTGGAGATAGTTGGTCCAAGTCAGGATGTGCTTGAAGTTTTTGAGGGGCTGCTGGGTAAGGGTGTAGAGCCCTGCGGTCTCGGCTCGAGGGATACGCTCAGACTTGAAATGGGATACCCACTCGCATGCGTTGACTTCAACGAAGAAACCAATCCATACGAGATGGATGCCCAGAGGTTTCTGGACTTCACGAAGAAGTTCATAGGAAGGGAGGCGCTCGAAAACCTGAAGCCTACCAGACTTCTAAAGGGGGTTCTCACGGATGACCGAGTTGTTCTCAGGGGCGGATACACCGTTGAGTGTTCACCCAATGTACGAACCAAGCTCACATCTGGTACACTTTCACCGGTTTTGGGGAAGGGTATCGGGTTAGGGTTCTTCCCCGTCAGCGTGGAGGCGGGTAGCCGAGTAAGTGTCGAGGTTAGAGGTAAAAAGTATTCAGCCACAGTTGTTAGGCCGCCGTTCATAAAGAAGTAGACTTATAGGGTTCGGAAGAATAGGTGGCTTAAAACACGCTTAAGTATATGGAGGGCTAGGAAATTCAGGATGTCCGCCATACCGGAAGGTATACTATATAGTAAGGAGCACGAATGGGTTAGGGTTGAGCAGGGGATATGCACTGTGGGCATCACCGACTACGCGCAGTCGAAGCTTGGGGACGTGGTGGTCGTAGACCTACCAAAAGTGGGCGCTAGGCTCGAGTACATGAAGCCAGCTTGCAGTATTGAGTCATTCAAGGCCGTTTCGGACGTTTACTCCCCCCTGAGCGGCACAGTTGTAGAAGTAAACACTGAAGTATCAATGGACCCAGGTGTAGTGAACCGTGACCCCTACGGTAAAGGTTGGCTGTTTAAGCTTAAACCCGAAAGGCTCGAGGAGGAAATCAAACTACTGCTCAAACCCGAAGAGTATCGCCGGCTCATAGAAGGGTTGAGTGATGCCTGAGCCAGAAGCAGATAGCTTCAGCCATCCCTACCTGGGGCTCACACCTAATGATAGACGGGAGATGCTGAGGGAGCTTGGCATAAGCTCGGTCGATGAATTATTCAGTGATATCCCCGTTAAATCCGAGTTCCACGGCCTACCTAGGCCAACATCTGAAGCCGAGGTTTACCGTGAGCTTTTCAATCTGAGCTTGGAGAACTCTAACTGCATGGAGCATCCATGCTTTCTTGGAGGATACCACATCCACTACGTTCCAGCGGTGGTTCAGAAGATCGCTGAGAGAAGCGAGTTTTTGACATCGTACACACCATACCAACCCGAGATCTCTCAGGGTCTGCTACAAGCGTTGTTTGAATACCAATCCCTGATGGCTGAGCTCACAGCCTTGGATGTCGTTAATGCATCCCACTATACTTACGGCACCTCACTCGGGGAAGCCGCGCACATGGCCCATAGGGTTACGGGTAGGAGGAAGATTGTGGTGTGCGGCGCTGTGAACCCAGAGAGGCTTCAAGTGCTCAAAACCTACGCCTTTGGACGTGACCTCAGCGTAGTTGAATGCGGCCACGACGGTGAATCAGGGGAAGCAGACTTGGAGGGAGCCCTTAGCGAGTTGGACTCAGACACAGCGATGGTCTATGCGGAGAGTCCCAATTATTTTGGTGTGGTTGAGCCCCGCCTAGGAGAATTGGCCGAAGAGGCCCATAGGCGTGGCTCTCTGTTTTGTCAGGGTTTCGACACGATTTCGCTAGCGATATTTAAGCCACCCGGCGAGGTTGGGGCCGACATCGCTGTGGGGGAGGGAGTTGGAGCGTATCCGAGTTATGGTGGCCCAACCCTAGGCGTCTTCGCGGTTAGAAGGGAGTACGTGAGGAGCATGCCGGGTAGGGTTGTGGGCGCCACAGTCGACCGCTCCGGGCGTAGAGGGTTTGTGATAACGCTTCAAACTAGGGAGCAGCACATAAGGAAGGAGAAGGCTACATCCAATATTACCACTAACAGCGCAATACTCGCCCTTCAGAGCGCTGTGTACATCGCCTTAATGGGGTACGATGGTCTCAAACGCTTAGCGCACACCGTGCTTTCAAACACTAAGTATACTCAACGTAGGATTTCTGAGGTTAAAGGCGTCGTTAGCCCACGCTTCAAAGGGTTCAGCTACCAAGACTTTGTGGTAGAGGGTAACATCAATGCTTCGGTTTTTAAACGGAGCTTAAGGTCACGAGGTGTGCTTGGACCAACACAGATTAACTACATGGGTGTCTCAGGGTGGCTTGTTGGGGTGAATGAGTTGATAACTCCAAAACACGTAGACTTACTTATTGAGTGTTTAAAGGAATCAGTGGAGGTATGATGCGTTTGAAGTATAGGCAGGCTGTTTATCAACACTCCGATAAAGTCAACGAGCCTCTTCTAGTGGAGCTTGACCAGCAATCTAGACTTCCCCCACCAGTACCAGACGGCTTGGGTGGCGGTGTGGATGTCCCAGAACATCTAGCACGGATGCGTAGCCCAAGGCTGCCAGCCATCTCTGAACTCGACGTTGTAAGACACTTTGTTCGGCTGTCACAGATGAACTTTGGAGTTGATAACGGCTCCTACCCTCTTGGAAGCTGCACGATGAAGTATAATCCGAAGATAGACGATGTGGTGGCTGGCCTGCACGGGTTCTCTATGCTCCATCCAGCGCAGGATGAATCAAGTGTTCAGGGTGCTCTGCGCGTTATCTGGGAGCTCCAGTTATTCCTAATAGAGCTCACAGGTATGGATGCCATAACACTGCAGCCAGCGGCTGGTTCCCAAGGGGAGTTCGTGGGTATGCTTGTGGCGAAGGCCTACTTTAAGGAGCTGGGTGAGCTAGATAAGAGAAGGAGGGTCTTGATACCTGAAACTGCTCATGGGAGCAACTTTGCGAGCGCCGCTATGGCTGGGTTCGAAGTGGTTCCTGTGCCCATGCGGGACGGAGAAGTGGATATGCCCTCTTTTAGGGCGCTGTGTGATGATAGGGTGGCCGCGTTCATGGCTACAGTGCCGAACACACTTGGCTTGTTCGAGCAGCGGATCTTAGAGGTCAGTGATACTGTCCACTCCTGCGGGGGGCTTATGTATTTTGATGGCGCCAATATGAATGCGCTTATAGGCGTTGTGAAACCCGCACAGCTTGGTTTCGACATAGCTCACCTAAACCTTCATAAGACTTTCTCCACGCCGCACGGGGGAGGTGGGCCCGGTGCTGGGCCCGTGGCCGTTAAGAAACACTTGGCGGATTATCTACCCATACCTAGGCTTAGGAAAAGTGAGGATGGCTCCTATACATGGGACTATGCTTCTCGCAGGTCCATCGGGAGGGTTAGGGAGGGGTTCGGGAACTTCGGGGTGCTTTTACGCGCGTACACTTATATACGCACACTTGGGTTTGAGGGGTTGAGGCAGGCGGCAAGGGACTCCGTGCTAGTTTCGAACTACGCGGCGAAGAGGCTTTCCCAAGTTTACTCACTGCCTTTCGGCGGTAAGCCGAGGAAGCACGAGTTCGTGATATCCTCAAAACCCACTGGGAGGAGGGCTTTCGATATAGCTAAGCACATCTTAAAGTGGGGTTATGCACCAACAATCTATTTTCCACAGCTCGTAGATGAAGCTTTGATGGTTGAATTCACCGAGTCAGAAACCAAGCGGGAAGTTGACGAATATATTCAGGGTCTCCTAGATGCGGCTAAGTCTGACCTAACGTCTGACCCCAACAACACAGCGGTTGACAGACTCGACGAAGTCAGGGCTGCAAGGGAGCCTAAGCTTACATGGAGGGATTTGGGATATGCTTAGTCGCAGGGATAAAGTCGCCACGATGAGGCTTAGGCTTAGCGCCATAGACTACTTAATAGCTGTAAAGCAAAGGCACAGGTACACTGAACTAGAGAAGTACACTGGTCTCAAACCAAGCGTCCTAACAAGATATGTTAAGGGTAGGGTGATACCCACTGAGAAAAGGGCTAAAGAGTTGATTACGATCCTATCTAAACATTTCGGCCTTACGAGCTTGTTCAAGGAATACGTGCACGTTGACCCAACGGGGATGGTGGATGACACAGAGCTTGTAGCTAACCCTTCGGTGCTCAGGTTGGCCGCCGCCGAGGCGGCTGTCAGATTCGGCGACCTGAAGGTGAACAGGGTTGTCACCATGGCTTCGGACGGTATCGCCTACGCAGCCTTTGTGGCCGACGCACTCGGTGCGAGGATGGTTATAGCGAAGAAGGAGAGGGAGAAGGGTGTGAAGAGATTCATATCTTCAGAGGCGCCCATCGGCGACTCGGGGCTCTTCCTTACAGCGTACGCTCCAGCAGCGAGCCTGCGTAAGTCTGACCGCTGCCTTATAGTGGATGACTTGGTAAGAAGTGGAGAAACACAGGAGGCTCTGACGAACCTCGTCAAACAGATTGGAGCCGAAGTACTCGGCTACTCATTCCTTATCGCGGTCACCGATAAGTGGAAATCCAAAATCGAACCCGACAAACCCCTACACATCGTTCTACCCATAAACTCGTTTTAACCCTGAACCTCACCGAACCGCTACTTTTTGATATCTTGTCTTAGTGGGACTACATATATTATTGCGAATATTGCATAGTAGATACGCGTACATTGGATTTAGTGTGTGATGCTACCGTCCCAGCCATAACCAAGCATCAAGCGAACTCGCATAAGCGGTAAACCATCATTGTGTATCTATCTGTACAAGGGGTCTAAGAGGCTACTGACAGCATATCTCCTCCATAAATGTCTTAAAACCTCGTTTCTACGGGTTAAACAAGGTGTAAAGACAGGGTGGAAAATTGGACATGCAGTTGGATCCTGAGCCAGCAAGCTCCAGCTACTTTGGTGGCGCTGGTCACTCATATTCTATTGTGGCTGGAGGCTTCGGGGTCACATCGTAGTAGACGTCCCTTATATTGGGGTGGATTTCCAGGATTTCCTCTGCTAGGTATTTTAGTATCGGGAAGTTTGGTCTTAGAACATCCGCCGTCATAAAGTCACTTGTTTTGACCGCTCTGATAACTATGCTGTATCCCTCAGGCGAATCATGCTTGGCCGCAAACCTAATACAAACCCTAAAGAACTCTTCTGAAGTGTTCAAAACCTCCCGTAGAAGTGTGTTAGCATCCATGTAAAGCCTGTAGGCCTTGTTGTCGAATTCTCTTGGTGACGTGTTGGCGCTTGGACCAACACCGATCAATCCCCCGTAGACCCTAGCATCCCCCTTGACGCCTGTAACCTTCTGTGTGAAAACCCAGTTATCTGTGTCGCCCACGAGTGGCTGATCGCGTTTGTTTGCAGCATCAAAGATCGCCGCGAACCACTGAGAGCCGCCGAGTCCATTCATTTTCTCCTCGACAACAGCCGTGGTGGCGCGTAGTAAATCTATTTTTATGCGGGTTACCTCACCTGGCACCCTTACGAGTAGCCCAGGACCTGGGAATGGCTGCCTTGAGATAAATGCTTGGGGTAGTCCTAGCTGCTCTCCAAGCGCCCTTACTTGATCCTTGTAGAGATAAGCCAATGGCTCGAGCAGCCTGAAACCGAACTTTTCCTCCGTGCGTATGCCCAGCTGGCGTAGCACGTTGTGCTGTGTCTTTATACCACCAGTGGTTTCTATCCAATCCGGCGCGATGGTTCCTTGTACTAGTAGTCCCACGTTCATCTCGTGTGTGAGGTCTCTTAGTACCGAGTAGAAGGTCTCCCTGAAGGCGAGCCGTTTCTTCTCGGCGTCGCTAATACTCTTAACAGAGGCGTAAAACCTTTCCTTTTCATTAACTATTCTGAGCTTACGTGGGGAGACGAGGTCAAAGCTCGATTTGACCTCTTCCGGCTCTCTCTTCCGCATGAAGCCTGTGTCTATGAAGACTGGGTGGACGCGCTCTCCGAGCGCTCTGATTGTGACCAGCGCCGCAACCGTGCTATCTATTCCACCGGAAACCGCTGCGAGAACGCTTTCTCCATCCGCCTTCTGCATCACGAGCCTTGTTAACTCCTCTACTAGCTTAGAAGGTGGAAGAGCGGAGGCTTTGAGCAACTCTTCATCGTCGTAGGGCTGGGTTGAGGGCATTCTCCACCGACCTTAATCCTTGAACCTTGATTTGTCCGCCAAACGTATCTCGTGTTTGAGTTGGTTGGAGTGGAGCGTAGCGTTAGCGGCCTCTTCTGCTGATCTGATCATGAGGTCCTTATCTGCTGATCTAATCATTATGCTTACGTGTTGCACCGTTGTGTTGAGTCTTTTTGCTATGGACTCATAATCCACATACCAATCTTCCTCGTATTGCTTTACATCGAATGGTAGCTCCTTCTTGGGCATCAGTTTTATCCTGTTAAGAGCCACCCTCCAAGCCAAAACTTCACGTGGCTGCGCCACGTGTGGTTGCTCTAAGCCCGCGAAGAACTGTGAAGCCTCAGGGTAGACCTCGGAAGCCAAGCTTATGAGCGCCTTCCACGTCATATACGTTCTCTTCTCAGTTAGATCAGCGTTCTCAGGTATACACTCAATCGTGTAGGGCATCGACTAAATAATTCACTAAATCCGTAATAGGCTTTACTCAGATACGCATGACTTATGGAGGAGAGTCTTGTTAGCTAGCTATCTGGTTGCCTCTATGAGTGATTGTAATGATTGGGCTTCGAACATGTTACCCTCAACTTTAAGTTTACCTGAAAAGAACGCTTGAACCGCGTCGAGTTGGCCTCTGAACAGCTGAACCATGTCGCCTGCGGGCATGATGATCGTTGCGACAGCGTTCGGCGCAGACCCTTTCTCAAGCTTGACTTCACCTCCCTTGATAACTAGATAGAATGGGTCAGAGTCTGTGGGTCTAAACTGAAAAACCTTGTTCCAATCCTTGGTTTTCTCCTTAAGACGCGTGTTCTGAGCGGCTTTACCGACAAGCTCGCTCAGGATTTCAAAGGGTGAATCCATAGAGAGTAGGATAACGCCGCAATCTAAAAAGTTTACTATACAAGACTTGAACATTTTCCTGTGATAAACCCGGGGAATGTTTGTGTTGTCAGATGAAGTGTTTGTATTTAATGAAATGAATTTATATATACCGTAAAACTATACAGCCTGTGGCAAGAAGAGGTTCGCTGAAAATCGATAGTGTGGACAGGAAAATTCTACGCTCGATGCTACACAATGGTAAGTTTAACCTCAAAGACATAGCTCAAAGTGTGGGTGTATCAAAGTCCACTGTGCACAACAGAATTAAACGACTGCAGAGGATGGGTGTGATAAAGAGCATATTGCCTTGGCTTGACCACGACAAGCTTGAGAACGAGTTCACCGCCGTATCTTTGATAAGGGCGAAGTATGGCCCCAATTATGCCGAGGAGGTGGGTAAGAAGCTCGCCGCCATCGAAGGAGTGTGGGGGGTGTACTTCGTTCTAGGTGATAACGACTTTATAGTGCTCAGCCGGGCTAAAAACAGAGCGCAGCTTGAACACGTCATCGAGAGCTTCACGAAGATTGACGGCGTGGAGAGAAGTAACACAGCTGTTGCACTAAAGGTCATAAAAGAAGACCCACGCGATGCCTTCAGAATAGAAGAATAATGTCCCTCTTCAAAGGCTGAAAACCGCTACCCACTTTTTTCGGTTTCTAATCCGTTATGGGCCTGGAGCACGTGGTCTCCGCTATTCGAATCAGCGTTGACTTACACACATTCCATATTTAGTAGCGCTAATATAGTTGTTGAGGCAATCATTATTTTGGTTTATAAAATGAGTGATGATGAATCCTCAAAGGATGTAACCGTCAGGTTGGGTGCTGCTGCTGGTGACGGTATACAGAGCGCTGGTGAAATTGTTACAAAAATCTTTTCTAGGAGCGGCTTATACGTCTCCACTTACAACGGCAACCAATCTCTGATAAGAGGTGGACATGTTTGGTTCCACGTTCACGCTGGTGAGAGCAGGGTTTACTCTTTGGGCTTCGGAATAGATTATCTGGTCGCTCTAACCCAGCTTGCATACGATGAGCACTATATGAATGTGAATAGAGGTGGAGCAATAATCTATGATTCATCGGTTGTAAAGGAGCACGACTTTCCTGATCACGTGATCAAGGTGGATGCGCCTCTAACGAAGATAGCGCTAAAATACGAGAAGAGACCCATAATGAAGAACACCGTAGCGATAGGCCTCTTATGCGGCCTGCTAGGCCTCGACTTCAAACTTGTGGGCGGCGTAATATCAGAACAGTTCCTTAGGAAACCGGATGTTCAGAAAAGCAACGTTGAGGCTGCGAGAGAGGGCTACGAATTTTCCAAGCAGTTCGGCGCACTGAAAAAGCTGAACTATGATTATTCGAAGAAGAGGACCTTCATGCACGCCGATTACGCGTTCGCTCTCGGCGCCCTGGCCGCAGGATGCCGTTTCTACGCAGCTTACCCTATGAGTCCCGCAAGTCCCATACTCCACTGGATGGCCTCCAACGCCAAGAGGTTTGGAATAAGAGTCTTCCTAGGAGAAGATGAGATAGCTGTTGTGAACGCCACTATAGGCGCCTCGTTAGCTGGTGCGAGATCTCTATGCGCAACTAGTGGTGGGGGATTCTCACTTATGCAGGAAGCCATAGGTCAAGCCGCCATGACTGAGACGCCCCTCGTTGTAGTGGATGTTATGAGGGCTGGTCCAAGCACGGGTCTACCGACCAAGACTGCTCAGGGGGACCTCAACATGATGCTGGGCATCTCACACGACGATTTCCCCCGCGTGATACTCGCACCACGATCGCCTGAGGATGCCTTTAGAACGGCTGGTAGGGCTTTCAACTTGGCTGAGAAATATCAGCTACCAGTGATTGTTCTGCTCGACTTCGCCATCGGTGATGGGGGGTACGCGACCGTTGAGAACCTCACCCCAAACATACCTATTGAGCGGGGTAAGATTGTTAAGGAGGCTGCTCCCGACATGCATAACGGTGTATGGTTCAGAAGGTATGCTTTAACCGAGGACGGCGTTTCCCCTCGGGCTCTGCCTGGTACGCCCGGTTTGATGTTTGTTGCGAAGACGGATGAGCACGATGAGTTTGGACACGATTTAAGCGATGTTCTAGCGGGTTTAAGGGAGGCTGTGGATATGCGTAGGAAGCAGTTTAATAAGAGGATGATTAAGCTTCAGGGTGTGGCTAAGGAGATGAATCCTCCTGATGTCTTCGGACCCGATAAGGCGGATCTAACCATAGTTACGTGGGGTAGCTCCTCTCTCCCTGTGCGGGAGGCGCTTGAAAGACTCTGGGGGGACGGTTTCAAGGTGAACAGCTACGAGTTCTATGATATCTACCCCTTCTCAGCTGATGTTGAAAGCATGCTTAAGCAGGCCAGCGACCTTATGGATGTTGAGCAGAACTATTCAGCGCAGATGGCGAAACTCATTAGGCGTGAGACGGGTGTTTTAATACAGAAATATTATTTGAAGTATGACGGTGAACCAATATATCCACTTGAGGTGGTTAAAGCCGTCAAGCAGCATATCGCTGGGAGTAACGGTAGGTGAACAAGTGTGTTGAACCCTAAGGTCTATGAGAGTGACACCAGACCCGACTGGTGTCCTGGTTGCGGTGACTTCGGTGTTCTCGCCGCCCTTAAGAATGCGCTCGTAACGCTGGAGATTCCCCCAGAGCGTGTGTTCATAAGTTCTGGTATAGGTTGCTCATCCAACCTGCCTGGCTATATTAGGACTTATGCCCATCACGGTCTCCACGGTAGGCCTCTCCCTGTAGCGGTGGGGGTGAAGGTGGCGAACCCCAACTTGGTTGTGATAGCGGCGGCCGGTGACGGCGACGAGTACGGTATAGGCTTCAACCATGTAGTGCACACTGCGAGAAGGAATCATGATGTGAAGCTAATAGTTATGAACAACGAGGTTTACGGCCTCACAACAGGCCAACTCTCACCCACGTCTAAGAAGGGCCAGAGAACTAAGACATCGCCTGATGGTAGCATTATTTACCCGCTCAACCCGCTATCCACACTACTCGGTGTGGGTGCGACGTTTGTGGCTCGTGGCTTCAGCGGTGACCCCAAACACCTATCTATGCTTATCCAAGACGCCATTAAGCATCGCGGCTTCGCTCTTGTGGACGTGATAAGCCCCTGTGTCACGTGGCACGACATATATGACGAAGTTAGGCAGAAAATGTATAAGCTGGAGGATGTGGGTCATGATCCGAGCGACTTGGTGGCAGCGTTGCACAGGGCTCAGGAAGTGGATAAGATACCGCTTGGCCTCTTTTATAGGTCGGAGGAGAAGCCCACATTCGAGGAGCTTGTGAGCACAGAGGTTACGGCCACGATACCTGTCGAAAGCGTGAGGAATCTGAGTGAGCAGGAATTCGCTAAGGCCCTAGAACCATTCCAGTAGTGTGCTGAGATATGAGGCTCAAGTATTCTAAGCTGGTGGAGTTCGTAGAGTCTTCAAATGGTGCGTACTCCCTTCAAACAGAGGGTGCGAAACTGTCGCTAATTTTCCTCTCTAAGCTTGACGCTGCAAGAGAACACTACGAGGACGCTGTTATAAAGATATACGGTACAAAGAATGATGAATATGTGGAAATAACGGGCGCGGAAATGGTTTATGGCGGTGGGGATGTGCGTAAGCTCAATCTCGAAACGTTGGTGCCTTGGTTGATGGCTGTTGACGACGAAGCATCTCCATGAAGCGTAATGAGTGATGGTTTTGGCCGCTAAGGTGTACGTGGCATTCCCAGCTGCCTCCGAGGTCAGAGAGGCTATCACCGCGGAGCTCGGAGGCATATCCAAGTTAGTGTATTCCAGCGAGACCCCAAACCCACCTGAGGACACAGAGGCCATGCTTGTGGCCTACTCGTCCGGCTCTGGCGGTGGTGACTCCCGCCCAACAGGCGTATTCCTGTCAGAGTGGACTCACCGACTGCCTAAGCTCAGGGTGATACAGACGGTTTCAGCGGGTGTAGATGGCCTGCCATTTGACTCCATACCTGCTGGTGTTGTGGTTCTCAGCAATGCTGGCGCCTACGCAGAACCAATGGCTGAACATGTTTTCGCCATGATCCTCTATTTCTATAAGGAGTTGCAGTCGAACCATCAACTTTTGAAGCGGGGCGTCTTCAATCAGAAAACCCCCACGGAGGAGTTAGCGGGTAAAGTGTTGGGTATCCTCGGATACGGGGGTATAGGGCGCGCTGTAGCGAAGAGGGCTAAGTGTTTTGCTATGACTGTTTACGCCTTGAATCGGTCGGGTAATGCCGACGCCTATGTGGATAAGCTTTTTGGGCCAAGCGCCCTTAAAGAGTTTCTGAGTGGTGTTGACATACTGCTTTTAACCCTACCTCTAACCAAGCATACAGCGGGTATGATCAATAGAGAGGCGCTCGGAGTTATGAAGGATGATGCCTTGCTTGTTAACGTTGGGCGCGCGGATGTGATCGTTGAAGAGGATCTTTTTAACCATCTTCTCAGCCACCCACGCTTCAGGGCTGCGCTTGATGTTTGGTGGGAGGAACCGAAAGGTGACTCGACTTTCCGTCCAAACTACCCATTCTTGGAGCTACCGAATGTTTTGGGGTCGCCTCATAATTCGGGTGTTGTAAAGAACTTCTTCCCTAGGGCTGTGAGGAGCGCGGCTAGAAATCTCGCCGCGTTCCTAGAGGGTAAGAACTACAGGAATGTGGTGAGCAGAGAAGACTACGTTTAGCGCCGAGCCATTAGGGCGGCAACCCGTGTTTGGGGGTTGTGCACAAAACCATAAATCACACCGTTACGTGTTTAGCAAAAATGCCCGGCATAGAAAGTGATCACGTAGAATTTGACCCTATGGGCTCGTTCAAACGGGGGATAATAGGCTCTCTCTCATCCACGCTTAGTATCGAGCCAGATGAGTTCGAGGTTCCCCCTTCACCCGACTTGGGTGACTTGGCTTTACCCGTCCACGCCGAGGCAAAACGGAGTGGTGACACGCCAGATGCGCTTTCTAGAAGACTCGCCGACTTAGTAGCATCGGCGGCGCTCGACTTTGTCGAGCGCGTCCAACCCGTGGGTGGGTATGTTAATTTCTTTCTTAAGACTGAGAGTGTTGCAGATGCTGTCTGGAGTAGCATATCTAAGCTTGGGGAAAAATACGGTGAGAACCCATCCACTCCGAGTAGGGTGATAGTTGAGCACACGAGCGCGAACCCCGTTCACCCCCTCCATATAGGTGCTGCTCGAAACGCGTTCTTTGGTGACACTTTGGCACGCCTCCTTCGAGCAAGACATAAAACGGTTACAACACACTTCTACGTGGACGATACGGGTAGGCAGACTGCGCTCGCCGCGTTGGCGTATAAGCTGTTAGGTGAACCAGAGCCGGCCGGTAAACCCGACTTCTATGTTGGTTCACTCTATGTCTTCGCCAACGCGTTTGTCGAGCTCTATGACGCTAAGGCTAGGCTTGCTGAAGCTGAGGGTGACGAGGAGGTGAAGAGGGTGCAATCGGAGATCGATGAGTGGATGGGTGTGCTCGCTGAGCAGTCTAAGAGGGATCCGGCGATGTTTGAGGCGTTGAGTCGTGCCTTCGCCGACTTAGAAGACCCTGTTCTTGCATTGAATCAGTTGATGATGGAGTATGAGGAAGGTGTGGATGTGACCGTGAAGCTTGTGAGGAAGCTCGTAAGCCACTGTTTAGAGGGATTCAAACAGACCCTTCGCCGTGCCAACGTCAATCACGACAGGTTCTATTTTGAGAGCGACCTGCTATGGGATGGTAGCGTGGAGCTATTATTAGAGAAGTTAAGGGGCTCACCGTACGTCAAGATGGAAGGTAGGAGCCTCATCTTCGATGCTGAGAGGGCCGCAAACGAGTTGGGTTTAAAGGAACTGTTTGGGATACCGAAGACACGCGTAATACCCCCACTTGTGCTCACACGCTCTGATGGTACAACCCTTTACACCACACGGGACTTGGCCTACTCTGTTGTTAAGCTCTCCGGGGCGGACTATGTATACAACATAATCGGCGCTGAGCAGTCTACTCCCCAGCTTCAGCTCAAGGTGGCGCTCTACTCTTTGGGTTATAAAAAGATTGTTAACCAGGTGCATGTTCCCTACGAGCATGTTGAGCTTGAGGGTGAGAGGATGACTTCAAGACGTGGCAGGTATATTGCGCTTGACTCTGTGCTCGATGAGGCATTCAACAGGTCTGTGGATGAGGTTAAGCGGAGAAACAAGGAGCTGGATGATGACACGGTGAAAAGCATAGCTGACAAGGTGAGTGTGGCCGCCATAAGGTTCGCGCTTATAAGCGTTAACGCCAACAAAAAAATATCCTTCAGCTGGGATAGGGTGCTCAACTTCGAATCCAATAGTGGTCCCTATGCGCTCTACACATATGTGCGCACTAGGAGCCTGCTAGCAAAGGCTGGAGACACTTCTCGGCTTCAACCAGACTTCTCGTGGCTTAGGAGCCAGGATGAGCACAGGCTAACCGTGCTTATTGCGCGGCTACCAGAGGTGGTTGGGTATGCGGCGGATAATCTGCGGCCCGAGGCTCTAGCAGACTATGTTTTAAAGCTCTGTGACCTTTTCAATAGCTACTACGATTCGACACCCGTTTTGGGGGCCCCGGACCCAGCTTTACGTGATGCTAGACTAGGCCTAGTGGTTATGTTGAACCGCACGCTTTCATCCTGTTTTTCACTTCTTGGGATTGTGCCCCCCGCGAGGATGTAGTGGTACGCTATGAGTTTTGAGGAATCTGAGAATGGTTTTCGTATAGCTGGCTCGGTAACCGCGAAGGCGCTCGTCAAGGCACAGGAGATGGTGCACGAAGGTATGCCCCTATCGGAGCTCTGCGAGAAGGTTGAAGCGGAGCTGAGGGTGCAGGGGTGCGAGCCAGCCTTCCCGCTCAACGTGTCCATTGACAGCGTAGCCGCACACTATACTCCCTCCTCCATGGATATGGATTCCGTGATACCCAAGTCGAGCGTGGTGAAGATTGACGCTGGCGCACACTACAAGGGGTACATAGCCGATTCGGCGGTAACGGTGAGTTTTAACCCTGAGGCGGATAGGATTGTGCGTGCGTCTAGGGAAGCCCTCTTAGAAGCTCTCTCTCACATCAGGAGGGATATTAGGCTGGGCGACTTGGGTGGCCTCATTGAGGCGAAAATCAGAAGCTACGGGGTCAACCCAATCGTGGACCTCACTGGTCACACAATTAAACGGTATGAGCTACACGCCGGGGTGAGTGTGCCCAACGTAGCTAATGGTGTAAGCTTCAGGTTTACGCCAGGTGTAGCTGTGGCCATAGAGCCGTTCACAACGTATGGTGTTGGGAAGATCAAAGAGGATAGTGTGGGGAAGATATTCAGGGGGCTTAGAAGGGTCAGGACGCCCACTAGGCTTGATGAGAGAATACTTGAGTATGCGCTGGGCACTAGAAAGGGTATGCCCTTTACTGATAGGTGGCTAGTCTCATTCGCCTCGAAGGAGGAGGTGTACAACTCGATTATACGCCTTGTGAGAGCTGGGGGAATCTATGAATACAAGGTGCTTCTGGAGAAGAGCGGCGGGCTGGTGGCCCAGTTTGAACACACAATCTTCATGTCTAACGACGGACCTGTGGTGACCACAAAACGTGAAGATGAGTCTCTGCCAATCTGATGGTTTTTGCAAAGCGCTTAAATCGTCCAAAAAGGATAACTCAGTGTGGAGGTCCACTAAGTGGCTATCAGGTCAACATTTTTAATTGGAATACTTATAGTTATCTCCCTACTTACGTTTGTATCACCCATCCACGCAGCCCAACCCCAGATAACCCTGTCCACTACTAAGGTGACCGCTGGTCAAGCGATTGTGACGGTGTATGGGTCTGGATTCGCGCCCAACTCTAACGTAACGATTAACCTGCTAATAAATGACACAGTTATAAGCCAACCCGCATGGGTTGTGTCCACAAACCCTCAGGGGAGTTTTTCGGCTTCCATAAACATACCAAGCTACCTTACGGCTGGGCAGTACACCATTAGGGCGGTTGACACGCACGGTGACACAGCAAGCGCCACACTGAGTGTGTCCTCAAGTACTCTTCAACCCTCTTACTCACTCTTCTATAACGTGATTTACTTTCTGATTTTCTTCGCGCTCATCTTCTTTCAACCCCAAATACAGACTATGATGTACCGCTCCCAAGTGGAGCGCGCGATTAGAACGCTCACACTAATAGAGGAGGACTCTAGGAACACTGTTAGGCAGGCCGCGCTCCAAGGGGGTGCCTCTCAGCAGAGTGTGGATATGGCGATTCAGCAGGCGCTTGAGACATTCACTATTGAGCCCGTTGACAGGGATCCGAATGGTGTTCTGGGTAGACTTGACCACATTCTTAACGTGAGGAACATTAAGAGTAGGGGTATGGCTAAGAAGATTGCGCCCAACTTTAACGGTGCACAGCTTGAAAACTTCGAGGTGAGCTTAGAGGCAGCTTGGGCTACTCACTACCTCTCAAAGGTGATAAAACACTACTACCTGACAGCCAAGAAAACCAATAACTTCTACCTCTACCTGCAGCTTAGTATGGTTGTACCGATGGTTCTCGAAGTAGCAAGAATCTATAAGCGAGCCACAAAGCAGTTCCTCATGGGTGTACCCGTGGGTGACGGTATAGGTCCGCTGGTAGCTGTGAATCTGCTGAAGGGCGCTAAAATGGAGGAGATAGAGGATGAAACAGAGTACGGTGAAGTTCAATTGGAGGGTAGAAGGATCCTAGTTGTGAAGGCGAAGGGACCGGGGGCCACTGTGGGTAAGCCAGGTAAGGCCATAGCCAAACTAGTGGAGATGAATGGCGGACGTGTGGCGAGGATAATAACTGTTGATGCCGCCTTAAAGCTTGAGGGGGAGAAGACTGGTACAGTGGCTGAGGGTGTTGGAGCCGCGATCGGCGACCCTGGACCAGAAAAGTATGCAATCGAGGATGTTGCAACCCGCTTCAGGATTCCACTTGACGCGGTGATTGTTAAGCAGAGTGAAGAGGAGGCTATAACCGCGATGAAGAAGAGTATAGCGGACTCTGTGCCAGTCGTCATAGAGTCGCTAACAAAGATAATCCAGGAAAGAACAAATCCAGGCGATATAGTGGTGGTTGCTGGGATAGGTAACACAGCTGGTATACCGTAACTAGGCAAATCAATATTCGTTATTTCCACTTTCACTGTGCGGTGGCTAGGTTTTTCACGATAAAGTACTCCCCAGCCTTGTAGGAGCTACGCACAAGGGGTCCGGAGGCCACGTATTTGAAGCCTAGGCTTTCACCGATTAGCCTATACTCCTCGAACACGTCGGGGTGAACATACTCTTTGACGGATATGTGAGTCTTAGATGGTTGGAGGTATTGTCCGATTGTTAGGAAGTCAACACCAACCCTTCTTAGATCCTCCATAGCTGAAACCACTTCCTCTTTTGTCTCACCCAAACCCAACATTATAGAAGACTTGGTATAGATTCCCCCATCCAGTTTCTTGATGTTTTCAAGCACGGCAAGCGACTGGTCATACCCAGCACGTGGGTCCCTTACAGCAGGCGTTAGCCTCCTCACTGTTTCGATGTTGTGCGCCACTACATGTGGTCTAGCCTCCACAACTCTCTTTAGGGCTTCAACGTCACCTCTAAAATCGGGTATCAAGACCTCAATGTAGATTGAGGGATTAAGCCTTCTAATCTCCCTAATACAGGCCGCGAAGTGTGAGGCTCCACCATCTTCGAGGTCATCCCTATCAACCGATGTAACCACAACGTATCTTAGATTCATTCGTCTGATTGCGTACGCCAGTTTAACTGGTTCAAGGGGGTCTAGGTAGCCATTCGGGCGGCCGCTTTTTACGGCGCAGAATCGGCAGTGCCTTGTGCACAGGTCACCCATAACCATGAATGTAGCGGTGCCCCCACCCCAGCACTCATATATGTTGGGGCAGTGAGCCTCCTCACATACAGTGTGAAGCTCAAGGCCCTCTTTTAGACCCTTGATCATAAGGTACTTTTCACCCGATGGCGGCCTGATCTTTAACCATTCAGGTTTAAGTGTCACAACACCACTATTATTAGCCCTGTTTAAAACGCTTCGGATTTAAAACAGTTGCAAAAGCTCTGTTAACTCATGTATCACGTAGTCGGGGTTGAAAGGTGCAAGCTGGTCGTATGTGTAGAAGCCCTTGGTGTACGCGGCAACACGGATACCAGCACCTCTTGACCCTTGTATGTCCTCTGGTGAGTCGCCCACGGATAGTGCGTGTGAGGCTGTTCCGCCTAGTCTACGCAGAGCTAGGAGGTGCTGATCTGGGTGGGGTTTTGGTCTTGCAACATCTCTCGCGGTAACCAGTGTGCTAACATACTTCGCTAGAGAGAGGTGCTCCAACGTTCTCTGAATACTGTCACAGAGAAGTGTTCTTGAGGTGACTATACCCAGTTTTACACCATTATTAGTAAGATGGTCTAAAACCTCGAGGGCACCCTTATTAGGCTTCGAGTACTTGTAGCCTTCAGTGTTATAGATCTCTATATATTTGTCAATCAATTCCTGCTTTATCATTGCTTCAAGTGGACCAACTAGGGATTCAACCACCCTATCAAAGGGCTTGGTTAAACTGGTGTAGAGCGATTCGAGGCTAACGTTGAAACCCATCAAGCTCAGAGCCTTATTGGCGGAGTACACAAATGAGTCTAGGGTTGACACTAGGGTTCCATCGAAGTCCAACAGTAGAATCTCATATCGCTTGTGTGCCAAGAGAAACATTAATCACACTGGTCAGACTTAAACCTAACTCCACAAGAACTCTAAACCGGGTAACCCCCACCACTACAAAGTTTTCAAGTATCAATAAATAGGGTTTGTGCCCCAAATCCAATTTTGTGGAGTGTTGACTTTCAGTTACCCTAGCGTTTGGATGAGCGGTATCCAGTTTACTAGCAAGGTGGGAGGCATTCGTGGCGTATTGGTAACAAATAATAGGGGGTTTGACGTGTATTTCTGGTGGTGCGGTAGATGTCGGAGTCAAGTGGTGGTCTCAGGTCAGACCTCGGTAACGTTGTGCTTGTTGGCCAGAAACCCGTTATGAACTATGTTATCGCTGCACTAACTCTCTTCGAACGCGGCTCTAAGACGATTGTGATCAAGGCTAGGGGGAAGTCCATAAGTAGGGCGGTGGATACGGCTGAAATACTTAGGCGTAGCTTTGTCTCCGATGCCTATGTGAAGGATGTTAAGATATCAACGGAGACATTCACAGTGGATAATAAGACAAGAAGCGTGTCCTCGATAGAGATCACCCTCTCGAAGCAGACGTGAAATCACCTAAAATCTCTTTACTATTCCACTCACACCTGCCTTATCAGCGGGTGCGAAGACTGGTGGGTCACGCCCTTAAACTCGGATATTCCTCGGTTTGGGTGAATGACACAGAACATGGGAAGCCAATAGAATTCCTCAGTGCGTTAAGGAGGGACTTCGGGAGGAGCGTTGAGCTAGGTGTAGCAGCAATCAACGTGTGCAAGTGGTTCAATGTTGAGCCGCAAAGGCTACTAGCGGGTGTGCCCCCCGACGTATCGGTCGCCCTATGTGTGGGTGACCTCCGCCAACGTTTGGCGTCGGGAGTAGATTTGGGTAGGCTAGTTGAGAGGCTCATTTTGTTCGCGAACACATCTAGGGATATGGGTTTCAAAACCCTTTTGGCCGCTCAGGGACCTAGGATCCTTGGACTCAGCAACAGGTTTGATGGGGTGGTGTTCGGCTTCCTCAAGCGAGCCCCGGTCTCCTACGCTAAGAGAATTGTGGGCGACACCGAATTCTACTCAACCGCCCCGAGTCTGGTTTATGACGAAGAATACACGGAATACGCGTATAGGAGGCTTATGTCAAGTGCCAAATACGTATACGCTGGTGCGAGTGGCCATGTGCGAAGGGTTTTCCCGAATCTTGAGGACTACTACTTAATGGGCAGCATCGACAAAGTAAAAAAGTTAATGGTGGAACTGGGGGAACTGGGTGTTCATGGTGCTATACTTGCATATCCCCAGTCGATGAATGAGGCGCTAATAACCCAGGCCTACCCACTCTCGAGATGAGGTGAGCTTCTTAATGTAGGTTAGGACCCGTAGCGTTAGTTGGTGTTGGGTTTTTACCGTCGTTTCAACGCGCCTTTAACTTCCCTGTGACGTTTTATTGATGATGGCAGAAGCCTTCTTGGATGAGGCGTTAAACCGCCTAATAACCTACGGAGTGGTTGTGACGGAGGGAGGCGGCCTAAGGTTCACGGATGAATGGGTGAGCTACTTAACCCATAAGTTGAACTATACTATGGGTAGGGAGGAAATAAAGAATCGTATCATCGAGAGTTTAACTGATTTCTATGGGAAGAAAGGGTATCACGGTGAGCTCAGATTTGACCTTGCATGGGTAAAACAGATTTTCATAACCCAGCTCAAAGGAATGGATGAAGCTCAGCGCTCGCTGCTGAAAGAGTTCATAGAGGGCGTGAACCTACTCGATGTCTGAAACCCAGCGTATAAGCTCACCTAGGGTGGACCTTATCTCTGCTTTAACATCGTGCTTGTGTATGCTCTCGAAGTTTCGTTGACGAAGTGTGAACACGGTGTCCTGCGAGAGCCTGTCACGGTATCGTTGAACCAATTCGTAGGCCATGTTTCTTACCACGTCTTCAACGAAGCGTGGTCTGGAGAAGCCCATACGCACGAGGCTTGCTTCGTCGGTCCGTTTGAGCACGTCTTGAATGGGCGCACTCATTGACTGCTCTATGATTTCGACTAGGTCGTAGACATCCACTATGCCGGGAGTTATGCCCAGAGCAACTATCGAGCCAGCACCCCTCTGAACATGTGAAGCCAAGGGGAGGTTCCGTAGAAGGCTGGCGATAAACTCATCGCCTACATCTAGGTTCTCTTGGTTGAAGAGTTCCCGGGTAACATCCTTAGTATAGTTTCTCACAACCTCCATGGCGCAGGGGCAAACAGTCATACCCACCGTCCTAGCGCCAACGGAGTACACGGTCTCATTCAAATCACGCACAACCTTCGCAGACGCGAAAACATCTATGGGCTCGCTCGTGACCCTGTTGTTAACCCTAGACCTAGAGCGTATAACCATTTTCCCACGCAACCTTGTCTCTACGTAGGTTGACCCATCGGTCACCTCAAGCGTCCTCTTAGAAATTTCCCCGCACAGCGCTTCGAAGGTCTTTATGCTTATCGAAGAAGCACTCTCAATGATATCCATTATCGCCTCGCCCGGCCTACTCATATGGAGTCCACGCTGGGTTCTGGGTAGGTCTGTATATACATCTATGGAGGCCACAACGTTATATGGTTTGGATGAACCGTTGAACACAACTTCCTTGACAACGTTGACTAGGCCAACTCTGCCTATGGGTATAGGTATGGCTGGCCGCTCAGACTGAACGTCGGGTGGTTGGTTCGACATATATCAGCCTAGGTCATCCTCCCTTAAGGATTAAGGCTTACTAATCCCGCAATCCCACCCTACTACGCGCTTTCGGCGGGAGGTGTACGTAGTCTAGCACGTGACCCGCGGCCTTGTCTAGGCTCAGGTTGTCAACGATGGGTTTGAACACACCACCCACGAGGCCGTTTGCTATTATCGCAGCCCCGATGGCTCCCTCCTTCGCCACGGACCCCATCCGATCCATGCCTAGGAGTGTGTAGCCCCTGAGCTTAGAGCGGAGGGCTTCGTTGAAGTAGCTTATACGGGGTATTCTACCTGATAAAAACAGTTCAGTGGAACTTATACCGTTCGCAGCGATTATGGCGGATACATCCTTTACCACTCCCTCCACATATGCCTCGCAGACGAGCCTAGCTCTCTCGTGCCCCTGCTCAGCGTAAACAGCGAGCTCCTCCACACTCATGTTGCCGTTACCCGCCGAGGCGAGGTATAACGCGCCCCCCGAGTATGCATCATCCTTCGAGAACTCACCCATCAGGGCGGCCACCTCCCCGTCAACGCACCCTCTAGAGCCGATGCCCAGCCAGCTGTTGGTACCACCCACCCCATCCACGATCTTTCCATTCTTAACACCTATGAAAGCGTTGAATGATGAGCCAAGCTCCGCTAGGACGAACTCGGTTTCCTCAGGCGTGATGTTCTTATTCTTCATCTGGGTGTACACTCCCAGCGCGGCAGCACACACCTTGTCAGATGTGCCAAGGTCAACCCTGTTGAGCTTTCTGTGGGCTGGCACCGTGGGGAGGTGTTTGACAGCGGGGATTACGTAGGCGTTTACACCAGTGTTCTTAACGGCCTGAATCACTCTCTCAAGCGATGACCCGCCGCCGGGTTTCAGACTCATCTCAAAGAAGTCTTCAGATGTGAGCTCCCAGATGTGTTTAAGTCTGGTTCCGAAGCCGGATGGTAAAACCAAGCTGTCGATTTTAACTCCGAGCGAGAATATCGTGTCCACAACAACACTGGGCCTCTCCTTAACGAACTTGGTGGAGAAGGATTTCTCAAGGACTATCTTGGGCTCACCGTTAGAGTCATCAATAGCGACAATATCGTAGGACACGCTTCCCTGGTCGACACCCACACTCAGAACCAAATGCACTCATCCACTAAACAAACCGGGTAAGCCACCCATAAGCATTTGCTCCCGCCCACAGTGGGGTTTCGGCTTTTCAGGATGGGTAACCAGTATACCACACTCTTTCTCTTTCTCCAAATTGCGCCCCCAGGTGCTAAGAGGGTGGCGGCCAGGTAGCTCGCCGGGTTTACAAACCGCCCACATGGGTATCCGGACACCACCCGTGTTCTGCAAGATTCTTTGTGAATAACTAAAAGTTGGATTTGAGCAATATATATATCTTAAGAGCATAATTATTATGACAAAAGAGATGCTAGCCCCCGTCTGTATTTATCATACTTCAGTTCAGGCGTTAGTAGTATACCAGCTAGCGGTTCGTCGATACCCGCGTGCGTACCGTAGGTGAAAACAAATGCAAAAGATTGGATACTTTGTAGTTGGCTTATTCATAGCGGTCCTTGTTGCGAGCGCCATCCTTTTCTATAAGGATTCAAACTGTGGTGTTCGCTACCACTCTACTATACTTCCACAGCCTGAATGGCTAAAGAACACCACATTTGAAATCGATGGCTATAACATCACAGTAGTGTACATCGAAGGCGGCAACCCCACTACTTTTACAAAAAAATGGTTCGGCTGTAACGAGTCTCAACCCACTTGATGACGTAACAATCACTGTAACTTATGGTGGTAAGACGCAAAGCGTAAGCTATAGCAATTACGCTGGCGAAGCCCCACTCTTCAGTAGTTCGTTCTTCCATAATGGTGTAATTCTAAGCACCAATCAAAACAGTGTTAACGAGATTGCGTCACAAAACGCGTCGCTTAACGTCACGGTTGGTTACACAACGTGTAAATAAGTTGCTTTTAAGGCGAGCTTCTCCAGTTTCAGGTGAAGAAGCCAACAAAGGCAAGCTTGTTATTGTGTAATCCTTAATTCGATTTAAAGCTCAACCCTAAGCCCATGATTGGTCTGGATACCCACCTGAAAAGTTTATAACCCAAGCGGGCAACCCCAGCCACAACCACCCTCACCCAACACCTGTATGGTGCCACTTGGAGGAGAAAGAGTGTATACCAATTACCCA
>Ga0208151_100250_pt1 | contig 26660 bp, 25 predicted proteins | sample ECH_Bhost_MetaG_FD_187130 | JGI IMG/M metagenome (GOLD analysis project Ga0208151, IMG submission 187130) | Hot spring microbial mat communities from Yellowstone National Park, Wyoming, USA - ECH_B host_MetaG (SPAdes) (version 2) | ecosystem: Environmental > Aquatic > Thermal springs > Hot... | reverse complement strand
GTTAAATGAGAAATGGTCTCACAGAGTAATTAACGGATACTTTAAATGCAAGGATGAATTGATGGAAATGTTCAGTAAGAGGTATCCTTAAATCTACACAGAATTTGGGGCACTATCGTTCACTTTTTTAAAGAATTTCAATAATACAATGATTGAAGTAATTTGAAGAATGATAACATATACGATAACTATGCTAATGCTGTTGAAAAAATACCCGATGAAAATGCTAGATACTAATAATCCGTATCCATAAGAGGTATTTAATGTCCCAAAAACAGAACCTCTATTTGTCTCCTCTATATAATTAGCTACTACTGATCTTGTAACTGTATCGTTGACTCCAGTAAATGAACCAAATAAAAGACCAAGAAACATGTAAATTAAAATATTGTGAAAATTAACCATTAAAATGATTAATATTGCCAATATAGGACCAATAATTATTATTTCCTTTCCAATTTTATCATATGCTATACCAAAGATGAAACCAAAAATACCTTCACCTACCATAGCAAGTGTGAATATTAATATTACCTCATACTGTTGCAAAAATCCTTGGGCTAAAACCAATATAAATGAGATGCTGAAGATTCCAGCAGCACTTAACCCTATCCCAACAAAATAATAAATAAGATGCTTCTTTTTAATTCCTTTCTCTATCTTTCTTCGATATTCAAAGTTTATCTCCTTTTTTGAATATCTGTAAGATATATATAGAAATAGAATACTTAAAATAGCAGGCACTCCTAAAAATAGAAATGCATCCCTATAACCATATTTATAAAAAAGAATAATAGAGATTATTAAAGGGCCTATTACAGCACCTGCCTGATCTAGTAAATTCTGTAATGCAAATGAATAGCCAATCTTATTTTCAGATGCTACTGTTGAAATGACATAATCTCTTGGTGGAATTCTTGTTGCACGACCCATCCTCTCCATTATGATTAAAATCGATGCAATAATGTAATTATTGGCTAATGCAAGCAATGGTACCGCAAAAAGATTGATCGTATAACCGAGAAACATCATCCCCCAGTAGTTTCTTGTCCTGTCTGAAATCTTTCCTGAAACAGATCTGAATGAATATCCCAGAAAGTCTCCAATACCTATAACGATCCCTAAGGCAAATACAGACCCCCCAAGTATATATGTAAAATATTGTGGTATCATACTTCTTGCACTTTCGTATGTCATGTCAGCGAAAAAACTAACTATCCCTATCAGAGTTATTAACATTAAGTTAGGACTTATTTCCTTTTTTCCTTTACTCATATTTTAATTCACCCAGGTTAGCGTACATTTCTATTAGATCATCAATTTCCTGCTTTTTTCTTATTTCTTTAGAATTTTTTATTTTGTTCAAAATCATATATTGAGTCACAAGCCCTGAAAGATTAAATGAAAGCACTTGATTTTCCTTTAATATTTCAATTATCTCAAATTTTAAAGCATCTATTTTTCCTTCAATTTCAAAACTTTCTTTCCCCAGGTTCCGTAACTTTTCCTTTTTTACAAGGTAATTTTTAAAATTTTTATTTACCTCTTTCTTTAATAATATCTCATTCTTGAAGGGGTATGAAAATATTTCAACTTTATCGATGCTGAGTTCTTTCATAATATTTTCAGCAAGATCATCTGAGGGAATTGATTTCATCCCCTAGCTCATCGATATACTTTTTCATTATTTTTCTGTCCATTTTAATATTATTTATTATGTTTTGATAATAATTAAGGGAATATCTTTTTTTAATTATTTCCACCTCAGGCCATGATATTTCCTTGTCAATGGAATTCATTTTTTCATTAAGGGCACTTTCTATTCTACATGTTATTAAATTGTTTGAATTATCCTGCTCTAAATTTACATCGCTACTTTCCATGTAATCAATTCTCCTTTTATTTAGTAGGCGCTATCACCAAGAACTGGATTTAAGGCGAGCGCCATCGCCTATTACTTATTATAAATGGCAAATACTTAAATATTATGGGGCAAAAATCAAATAAATATCGAATATGTATGACTTTATTTCAATATTTTATGGATAAGCAAATTAAAAATACTTTGAAGCCAGCCTTCCCATAATCGTTGCGACAAGACCACGAGGAGAATTATAATTTTCAGACTTACCGTACATGTTTTTCACGTAGTTCTCAACTCCCCTATAAAATTCTAATTCTTCCTTTGTAACATTGAGTTTAATCGTTTTTACTATTACATCATAAGGGAAAAGAGGGTTGCCATTAATATAAGTAACATCATCATCCTTCTTTCTTCTTCTGATCATATATTATTTAAGATATTCTTCTAAATTATCTTCGGTTAAGGAAGGAAAAATAAGCTTTAAACGGCTTATAAAATGATCCCTTTTACCGTCATGAGGGGTTGCTGTAAGACCTAAAAAATGAGTTGTCATTGAACTCAAGAATTTAAAAAAGAGATATAATTTTTATAATGAAGCCACCGGAGGGGTTCGAACCCCCGACCTGCTGATTACGAATCAGCCGCTCTTCCAGGCTGAGCTACGGTGGCTTAATTTCATGATGCCATTAAAAACCCATATATTAGATTTCATGCTGCCACCTTAAATGGCGAATTTTAGAAATGTTGTGTAAAGTTTTAATGATAAATAATGTAAATTTTGTTTTGATTGATTGGGTATGGTATTTGCATAATTCAAGAATTTTCAAGGTTTTCATTAATGATAAAAGTGAAATTTATATAGAAGAATAAAATACGGAAAAAGAGGTGTAAAGTTCAATGATGACGGGACAGCCTATATTTATTTTAAAGGAAGGGTCAAAGAGGGAATCTGGTAAGAACGCCATGCAGAATAATATAAACGCCGCTAAAGCGATTGCAGATGCTGTTAAGACAACCCTTGGACCAAGAGGAATGGATAAGATGCTTGTAGATTCCCTTGGTGATATAGTAATTACAAATGATGGTGTAACAATTCTTAAGGAGATGGATATTGAGCATCCAGCTGCCAAAATGCTGGTTGAGGTATCTAAAACACAGGATCAGGAGGTTGGAGACGGTACCACAACAGCAGCTGTATTAGCCGGAGAGCTTTTAAGAAAGGCAGAAGATTTACTCAATCAAAACGTTCACCCAACAGTAATTGCATCCGGTTATAGACTTGCTGCAGAGAAAGCAAAGCAGGTACTTGATGAAATATCCATACCTGTTAAGGATAATGATGAATCTCTATTATTAAAGATTGCAAACACTGCACTAAACTCAAAGAGTGCATCCAGTTCGAAACAGAAGCTCGGAGAAATTGCAGTGAAGGCGGTTTTACAGGTAAAACAGATCAGGGATGGTAAAACATATGTTGATTTCGATGACATACAGCTAGTTAAGAAACAGGGTGGAGCAATTGATGATACCCAATTAATTCATGGAATTATAGTGGATAAGGAAAGGGTACATCCTGGAATGCCAGTTGTTGTTAACAACGCAAAAATTGCATTACTCAACTTTGCACTGGAGATCAAGAAACCAGAATTCGATACTTCAATAAGAATTGAAGATCCAGAATCGATAATGAAATTCAAGAAGCAAGAGGAAAATATATTGAAAGAGATGGTAGAGAAAATAAAATCTGTGGGAGCTAATGTAGTTTTAACCCAGAAGGGAATTGATGACCTTGCTATGCACTTCCTGTCAAAAGAAGGAATTTATGCTGCCAGAAGGGTAAAGAAATCGGATATTGAGAAATTAGCCAAAGCCATTGGAGGTAACATTGTAACCAATATAGACGATCTGACACCTTCAGATCTGGGCCAGGCTGAAAAAGTAGAGGAAATTAAGATTGGAGAAGACCATCTCACATTTGTGACCGGCTGCAAGAATCCAAAGGCTGTATCCATCCTGATAAGGGGTGGAACTGAGCATGTGGTGGACGAAATTGAGAGAAGCCTGCTTGATTCATTGCATGTGGTTGCATCCGCCATAGAGGATGGAAAGATTGTTCCTGGCGGAGGAGCAGCTGCAACAGAGTTGGCTCTAAGACTGAGAGAATACAGTGCCAAGGTAGGAGGAAGGGAGCAGCTTGCGATTGAGAAATTTGCAGAAGCATTAGAGATTATCCCGAGAACACTTGCAGAAAATGCAGGACTCGATGCAATCGGTATTCTAATAAATCTGAAGAAGGAACATGCCGAAGGTAAGAAAACATACGGTGTTGATGTATTCAAGGGCAAGCCAGCAGATATGGTAGAGCTTGGAGTAATTGAACCCATAAGGGTAGGAAAGCAAGCAATTAACAGCGCCACAGATGCTGCAGTAATGATACTAAGAATAGATGATGTGATTGCCACAAAAGCCTCCTCTGGAGCATCTCCTCCAAAGAAACCAGGAGAAGAGAGCAAATCTGAAAGCGAAGATTAAACTATTTTTTAATTTAATTTATTCCAATTCCCATAAGCTTTTTAATTTCATTTATATTAAGAACATATGGATTCTATTTATAACCCATCTCAAGGAGATTTGATAATTGTAAGCACCCCATATGTTCCTGGATATAAGATAGTTAAAGTAATAGGTTTTACATGGGGATTGATCGTTAGATCGAGAGGCCTTGGCGGTAATATAATGGCATCCCTCAGAACGATTACGGGTGGAGAGATTGTTGAATATACGCAAATGTTAGATCAGTCCAGGAGGGAGGCATTGGACAGACTAAAGCAGCATGCAAAATCACTGGGTGCAAATGCGGTTATTGAGGTAAGGTTTGATTCCTCTGAGATAGGGCAGGTAATGTCAGAAATTTTAGCATATGGTACTGCAGTGGTAGTAGAAAAAGATGAAAGTGAGCCACAGGCAGTGAGATTGAAATAAGGCAAAAATATAATAATGCCATCCTTCGTTCCTCATAAGGTCATATTTTTCGGAGAGCACGCAGTAGTATATGGGTACCCTTCCATATCTTCAACCGTAGATCTATTTTCTAAAATTTACTTAATCCCAAATAAATTTCATTATCAACAGACTCCATTTGTGCAGGGTGCTTTAAAATTTTTAAATAAAGAGGATGTGTACGTAAAAGTAGAAAGCAATGTACCTTCTGGCTCTGGACTGGGAACATCGTCCATGGTGATTGTAGGTATATTGCTGCACAATCCTGAGCTGAGGGGCGAAAGGCTAGCGAAGGTTGCATACGAAATAGAATATTCTGTACAGGGGCTTGGAAGCCCTATTGACACATCAACCATAGTCGCTGGCGGCTTTGTGATGACCAACGGAAACTACGGTATTCCTCTTTGGGAAATCATAAAGAACGATAAAAAGTGGAAATTTACAAACCTTCCTGGCAAAAATCTGGATCTCATTATAGTTTATGTCGGAAATAAGGGGAGTACCAAGGAACAGGTTGAAAAGGTAAGGAAATTCATGAATAGAGGGCGATTCGCCAGAGAAATAATGGAAAGGATAGGAGAAATCACCAGGGAGGGTGCAAGTGCCATTGTTAGGAACGACCTGGAAAAAATAGGAGAGTTGATGAAAGAAAATCACAAGGAACTTAAGATTTTCGGCCTTTCAACCCCAACAATGGAAAAGGTCATTGAAATAGGGAATAACTATGGATACGGTGCGAAATTGACAGGTGCAGGTGGCGGAGGATCCGTTATAATACTAACAAAGGAGAGGGATAAAATAAGGGAAAAATTAAATGAATTAAATTTGCAATTCTTTGAAACAAGTACAACAAGCGTCGGGGCATTTTTTAAATAGTGGATGCTGAGACCACTACATCATTTTCATCGAGATCCATGAGCCTCACACCTTGGGCATTTCTCCCCTGTATCGGTACAGTTTCAGCCTTTATCCTTATGGTTTTTCCATTTTTTGTTATTATTATGATTTCATCATCATTTTCCACTGAAAAAGCAGATACTGGAATTCCTGTTTTCTCCGTAATTTTGATTGCTCTCATTCCCTTTCTTCCCCTATGCCTCATTGTAAATTCCTGAGTTGATACCCTCTTTCCTAAACCCTTTTCTGTAACGATTAGTAGAGAATCCTTTTCCACGTAATCAACTGCAGCAAGCTTGTTTCCATTAGTTAACTTAATTCCAGTCACTCCCATGGCAGCCCTTCCCATGGGCCTGAATTCGCTCTCATTTACAAGTACGAGATTTCCATCTGTTGATAGCAATGCAACTTTTCCATCCCCTTTGGTAAGGATAACGTATTTGAGATTGTCGTCCTTCAACTTTGTTGCAATTATACCATTAGACCTTATATTTTTAAATTCTTCTAAACTGGTTCTCTTTGCCTTCCCTCTTTCTGTGAAGAACATTATAAATTTGTATTCGCTAATAGACCTTTCATTCATTATAAATACAACTTTATCCTTTAATCCATCAATTAAATTTTCAATTAACTTTCCTCTGCTTCTTCTTTCACCTTTTGGTATTTGATAGGCTTTAACCTTGTATACCTTCCCTTTATCCGTGAACAAATATATATAATCATGACTGTCTGCTGTTATTATCTGCCTTATTTGAGATTCCTGATTTCCTGCATAAACTCCTTTTCCTCCTCTCCTCTGTGAAACAAATGAATCTGTCTCTATCCTGTTAAGCCTATTATCCTCTGACAATATTATGGTGTTTTCTTCATGGGGTATGAGTTCTTCCTCAGTGGTTTCAACGTAAGACTCCACTATTTCAGTTCTCCTGGAATCTCCATACATTTTCTTCAATTCCAAGAATTCTTCCTTTATTATTTCCCACCTCTCCCCTTCATTGGACAATATCTTTTCATACTCTGATACTTTCAAAGTTAAATCCTTAAATTCATTCTGCAACTCCTCCATCTGCATATTTGTTAATCTCTGAAGTCTCGTATCTAAAATTGCATTCGCCTGGTCATCATCCAAACCGAATTGAGCTTTCAACCCTTCTCTAGCCTCTTTTGGGTCTTTTGACTCCCTTATTATTTTTATGGTAATGTCAATGGCATCCAGTGCCTTGATTAGACCTTCTAGAATATGCAACCTGCTTTTGGCCTTTTTAAGGAAGAATTCTGTTCTTCTCCTTACCATTAGCTCCCGGTGTTTTAGAAATTCCTCCAGCATCTCTTTAAGGCTTAAAACCCTTGGAGTCTGATCAAGCAAAACAAGATTAATAATTCCATAAGATATTTCCATCTGAGTATTTTCATATATTTGCTTAAGTGTTACTTCGGGATTTGCATTTGATTCAAGCTTTACTACTATCCTGATACCTTCCTTATTACTCTCATCCTTTATACTCTGGATTCCGTGTATTACCCCTGCCCTTGAAAGTTCTGACATCTTGCTCAATAAATCTGCTTTATTAACTTCGTAGGGAATTTCTGTGAATATGATTTGATTTTTATTTATTTCGCCCTTCCCTCTTAAAATAATTTTGCCCTTTCCGGTCTTGTAAGCTTCGATTATGCCTGATTTCCCCATTATTACGCCACCAGTCGGGAAGTCAGGCCCTTTGATGTATTTCATCAATTCTTCAATACCTGCACTTCTGTTATCTATGAGATAAATTAAAGCATCAACTATCTCACCAAGATTGTGAGGGGGTATGTTGGTGGCCATACCCACAGCAATTCCGGATGAACCGTTAATTAAGAGATTTGGAAGCTTCCCGGGGAGGAAAAGAGGTTCCTTTAGAGTACCATCAAAGGTAGGTACAAAATCAACTGTTTCGTATTCAATATCTTCAAGGAGTTCATTACTGATCTTTTCCAATCTTGCTTCGGTATACCTCATGGCAGCTGGCGGATCTCCGTCCATGCTTCCAAAATTCCCTTGACCGTCTACCAATGGGTATCTCATGGAGAATGGTTGAGCCATCCTTGCAAGGGATGCATAAATAGCAGCATCTCCGTGCGGGTGATACTTACCCATAACTTCTCCAACAATTCTTGCCGATTTCCTGTAAGGCTTATCAAATGTCAAACCCATCTCATACATTGAATAGAGAATTCTCCTCTGGACAGGTTTCAATCCATCCCTAATATCCGGAATTGCCCTGGAGAGTATAACGCTCATTGCATAGTCCAGATAAGAATCCTTCATTTCCTTTTCAATCGGTCTATTTTCAAACATTTTACATCACACATCTATATTCTGAGCTTCCTTTGCATGGCTCATAATGAATTCTTTTCTAGGTTCCACATCCTCTCCCATTAATAATCTGAACAGATAATCAGCCTGTTCTGCGTCCTCGATGGTAACCCTCAATAACCTCCTGGTTTGTGGGTTCATTGCAGTATCCCAAAGCTGTTGTGGGTTCATTTCTCCGAGACCTTTGAATCTCTGTACTATGGGATTGTTTAACTTTGAAACAATCTCATCCTTTTCCTGATCGGAATAAACATACCATATATCAGAACCCTTCTGGATTCTGTAGAGGGGAACTTGCGCTATGTAAATGTGTCCATTCACTATTAAATCCCTCAAATATCTATAGAATAAAGTGAGTAGAAGAGTCCTTATATGGCTCCCATCCACATCAGCATCGGTCATTATAATAATTTTATGATATCTAAGTTTCTTAGGGTCGTATTTATCGTTAGGAGACATATTGATTGCTGCAAACAGACTCTTTATCTCCTTATTCTTAACCAATTTGTCCCATCTTGCCTTCTCCACATTCAAAATTTTTCCCCTGAGTGGCAAAATTGCCTGGAAGGTCCTGTCCCTTCCTTGCTTTGAAGAACCTGCCGCAGAATCACCTTCCACAATGTAAAGTTCTGTCTTTTCAGGATCCTCAAGGGTGCAATCTGCCAATTTTCCAGGTAATGTGGTAGTTAAACTTGATTTGGATCTCACCAATTCTCTGGCATTCCTTGCAGCCTCTCTGGCCAAAGCAGCCTGATAGGCTTTTCTCGCTATAGCTTCGGCAACCTTTGGATAGTCCTCAAAATATTTGCTGAGATAGTCAGCAACAACACTGAATACTATACCCTTGACGTTGCTGTTTCCGAGCTTTTCCTTAGTCTGGCCTTCGAATTGGGGTTCAATTAACTTAACGTGTATTACCGCTGTAAGGCCCTCCCTTACATCTTCTCCAGTAAAGAAATCATCAGAATCTATTATTTTTAGTTCCTTTGCGGCATCATTCAGTGCCTTTGTGAGTGCCATTTTAAAACCTGTAACATGCGTCCCTCCCTCTTTTGTGTTAATATTGTTAGCAAATGAGTTTAAATCTTCTTCAACTCCATCATTGTATTGAAGGGCAAACTCAATCTGAATTCCCTCCTTTTCACTGAAATTGTATATAATATCCTCATGGAGAACATTTTTTCCCTTATTTTTATCCTGGACCATTTCTTTTATACCGCCCTCGTGCAAATATTCTTTCTCCTGTCCATTCCAATTGAATATTATCCTGAGTCCTCTGTTAAGGTAGGATAATTCTTCTATTCTCTTTGTTAAAACATCCTTTGAGAAATCTGTAGTTTCCATTATCTCGCTGTCTGGAATAAATCTCTGTAGGGTTCCTGTGGGTGAACTGAATTTAAATTCACACCTTTCTTCTCCAAACCAAATTATATTTCCATTTTCAATTTTTCCAATAACCTTAACATCTGTCTGCTTTTCCCCTTTAGAATATTTCTGATAATAAATGAATCCATCCCTCTTGACAAATACTTCAAAGCTCACTGATAGGGCATTAACTACATGGACGCCGACCCCATGGAGGCCTCCGGAAACTTTATAGGCTTTTTTCTCAAACTTGGCACCAGAGTGCAATTCTGTAAGTACAATTTCAAGGGCAGGTTTGTTGTATTTTGGATGAGGGTCAACTGGTATACCTCTCCCATCATCCTCAACTGTAACCTGATTCCCCTTAACCTCCACATATATATTATTGCAATAACCTGCCATGGCTTCATCTATGCTGTTATCTATTACCTCGTACACGAGTTGATGAAGCCCTCTTGAATCGGTGCTTCCTATGTACATTGCAGGTCTCTTTCTTACCGCTTTTAGACCTTCTAGGACAACAATATCCTTTGCTGTATAATCTTCCATTGTGAGTCCATTCTTGATAGTAAAACCATACTTATATCTTTTTATATTATTTGAGTTTAATAAATTTCTAAAACTCTGAATTTATCTAAAAAACTATTTTGATAACACATATTTTATTAAAATTTCATTTCTTTCCTTTTTTTCCCCATTAATTTTCAAGTGGTAAATCAAATGTTTCATGTAAATAATTTCGAAATCTTCGAAGTAAAGCTCATAATCTTTAAAGTAATGTGTTATTATTCCATTCCCTCTTACGAAGCTGTTTTCTTCAATCTCCTTTCCTTTCCCATATCTGAAATCCTTTATTGAGAAAACTCTAATGAACATCAAGCCATTTTTTTGAAGAACTCTTTTCGCCTCATTTATAGCCCTATTTCTCTCTTCTTTGAGTAGATGATCCAGAGAATGCAAAAATAATACACTTCTGAAGACTCTATCCTTAAATGGGAGAACCAGCATGTTACCACATACAACATTTTTGTTTTTTAATTTATAAAGCTTTAAAGCATTAATTGAGAAATCAAGTCCCAATACTCCATCTATCTTATTGACATCCTTACCGTTACCGCATCCATTATTCAATGCCGGGACTAAAATTTCGTCATCAATAGAGTCAATGCTGGATCCTCTCCACAGCCTCCCCCTTTTTTTATACTCCCTGTCCCATATTCTCCTCTGGTTTCCCAACTCCATTACATTTTGTATTTATAATGGGTATATATAAACCTTCATGGACGATTACCCAATGATCGAGAAACTCATAATGAATGACCCATTTATAAATTATCTTGGTATAAAAGTAAGAATACTAGGAGACGGTAAAGCAGAAGCAACGGTGGATTTCAAAAAAGAATTGATGAGATCAGGTGACATTATGAATGGTGGTGCAATAGCATCTTTAATAGATACTGCCGGTGGAACTGCGGTATTAACATTAAGTAAATCAAACCAAGTAACAGTAAATTTAAACTTGAACTTCCTGAAAGCTATTGATAATGGGCCAGTTAAAGCGGTTGCTGAAGTTACAAAACCTGGAAATAGAATATTTTATGTGGATGTTAAGGTATACGACGGGAAATCAAACCTGTGTGCACATGCAACTGGAGTTTGGTACGCATTCAGGTAATTCTGAGCAATAATAGTACAATTTTATGACATACTATCATGATTATGATGGATGTAGTGAATGAACTAGCCCGTCTTCACCGCTAGATCTGAAGTTCTTTCAATAAAAAATAATTTTATTTATTATTGGCAATTAATATATACAAAATGCAACTAGGAGGGAAGTATACAAATTTCCGTACAGTAACCAATAAAGATAAAGTACATATATTAATTATATAAGGCAATCTTGGCTTTCAAATGAAAGTGAATACTGCTCTATCTGACCCATTAGATGATCTATTTATTAAGGTAGCTTTCAAGAATAACGCCTTTATAGTGTAGAAGAATTTTATAGTTTTTATGAGAAATATACTATAGAGATAAAGTAAAATTTATGCATCAATAATGGAGAAATAGCAGTAGGTGCTACAGTGTTTAGAGAATCTGATCACGAATTAACATTATATCTTAATAAAAAATTGAACAGCATAATGTAATGATAGTAAGCCGAGGAATAGGAGAATTGATTCCATTAAATATCTATATGTAGGTTTTAGCGACAATAGAAATTTTAGAATTTTATGGAAAGTAAGGGAATATCTTTTGAAAGACTAGAAAAGGAAAAAGGAAGGCTTTAGATTCAATGAAAGTTCCTAATTTAGAAAATGCCAAAGAGATTTACAGTTATCTCCTAGAATTCAAGAAAGCCTTTGACATGGAAAATCATATAACTATGGAGACAGACGTGACTGGGCAAGATATCAACTTAATTAAGTAGTTTGCAGAAATAGCAGGAGTTGATGCAAAACTTAAAGAAATCTCAGTAATTGATAAGGATATAGTGAAATTTGCAACAGATAGCTTCATCATACATAACTCTACTTCATGTAAAAATGGTGGAATAGTAATTTTCACCAGTAAAAAGATTGCAAGCGATATCGTAGAGGATCTTCGGAAAGCCGGAATGAATCCTGAGATAATAGGAGAAGTATAATGAAAAGGAAGTGGGACAGCATACTTTAGTGGTGAGATTGAGATATTTATTTATAAAAAGAATAATAAATTTATACTATGCCAAGGACAGTAACTAGCTATTTCTATAATTGATTAAAAATGTTACTGTTTGGAAAATAAATTCTTAAGAAAATATAAATAATGCAGCTAAATTGAGTAACAATGATAGAGGTTTCAAATATTTCAAAGAAATTTGGCAATCTTATTGCTTTGCAAGATGTTGGCTTTACCGTAAATAATGGAGAGTTAGTAGGATATGTGGGTCTAAACGGTGCTGGTAAAACAACAACTATTGAAATAATTGCAGGTGTTTCTTATCCTAACAATGGAGACGTCATGATTGATGGACATAGTATTATTAAAGAAAAAAAGGCCGCATCAAAAAACGTTAGTTGGGTTCCAGAATTACCTATATTTGAGCAGGATGCTACAGTTCTTGATTATTTTATTTATCTTGCAGGATATTACGGTATAGGTAAAGAGGAGGCTAAGAAGAAAGCGGAGGAATTATTTTCCTTAGTGGGCCTGCAAGGCAGGGAGAAGGACAAATTAAAAAATTATTCTCAAGGTATGAAAAAGAGATTCGCTTTAGCTGTTTCATTAATTTCAGATCCAAATAATTTCATATTTGATGAGGTTCTTAATGGACTCGATCCCCAAGGCATAATGTTCTTTAGAGATCTTGCTGTAAAATTAAAAAAAGAAAACAAAGCTATACTCTTCTCTTCTCATATCCTCACAGAAGTGGAAAATATAGCAGATAAAGTTATTTTTATACATAAAGGAAAAATAATAAGGCAAATGTCGATTGAAGAAATTAAAAACTTTATCAGGACTAACATTTTCAGAGTAGTTTTGGGAAGGATCGATGGAAACGTAATAAAGATAGCAGAAAAATATGGTAATCCAAAACTCCAAGGAAATATAATTTTTATAGAGAATTTTAACGGAGATATTCCAGGACTATCCTCTGATTTATTAAATTATAATATAATAGAAATGGCCAAAGTGGAAGGTAACCTTGAGGAAGTTTTCTTTAAGTTAATCGGTGAGCAGAAATGAAAACAGTATTTTATGATTTCAAGAGAAGTTTTCTTAGGTTTTCAGTTATACTTTTCATAGTAGTATTTGCCGCAATTGGCATAGCAGTATCTTATGAAACCTATGCTACAAATGTTTCACCTAATCCATACTATTTTCACGATCTCAACGTAATAGGCGTAAGTATCCAGAAATATAATGAAACTGAAGTCATCGGCTACGTATTTAATAACCATGGAAATCCTATAAATAACGCTCAAATCATTGCAAACGGTTCATCTTATAGAACCAATGCTTCTGGGTACTTCGAACTTAATTTACCTCAATTCTATTTCGAACCTATTGCCGTGAGTTACAATAATCAAAAAATAGAGTTTATCCCACTCCCAGTATTCGAAAACGGTTCAAAATACTTATCAGCTGAAGGCGTCGTAGAAGGATTCAGCTATGGAACACAGAATAATGTCCAGAATATCACTCTAAAATACGCGTTCGTTGTCATTAATAATAATGGAAAAGGTACATTAATTTTAGCTATAGACAATCCAAATAACCAGGGCGTTTACGTTAATTTCGCAAATTATTCTTCCAGTTTCGCTATACCTAATACTTCTTTTAAATACGTTGGAAACGTCACTGGCTACATTAACTTTTATCACCTTCAAACTCCTAGTTCAATAGAATTTTTATCAGTTCAAGTTAAATCCTTAGGTCCCTATACAGCTGAATATTATCCAGACGGTTCCGCAATAACATCACTGGTAAGTGGAATAATCGGAGTAATCGGAGGCTTCACTTTTATTTTCGCTGCCATAATGCTTTATTTAGCTTATATTCTATTCTCAAAGCCGAGGGATACTGGAGCTTTAAAGTTCATACTAGCTAGGCCTATAACCAGGAGGGAATTATACATTAACAGATATTTAGGGGGAGTTCTAACAGCTATAATATCTTCTTTCTTGCTCACTTTCCTATCTTATGCTACTCTTTCAATCCTGGTATCATCGTCAGGAATTTTATTACCTGTAGATTTTCCACTAATTTTGTTTGTTTCAACCTCTGCAGCTCTTATTGGATTCTTTTCGTTAGTGTATATGTTACCTTCTTTCATAAAATCTGGAGGTGAAATGTTGGGAATTTCGATATTTCTATTCTTACTCTTCCAAATAGGACCAACCGTTATTGCTGGAATAATAGCCTTTACAACCGGACATATAAATGAAATAATTCAGATTATTTATGGATCTTACTACTTCAGTCCACTCGGTGCGGAATCGTTCGGTATTTATTTTCTAGGATTAGAGTACGGGACAATGCCAGCGGTAAGCTCAGTCCATCTACCTTTAGTGATATTATCATCTATAACATGGATCGCAATTCCTTTTATAATAGGATTAATAAAATTCAATAGGATAAATATTTGATTTATTCTTTAATTTTTTGACTGGGAGTAGTTAACTTTTAAACCCTCCTAGAACTTTTTACCTATGGACACAAAAATTCTCTTTCTGTTCCATGTGTATGGGTTTATAACACAGTAACAAATAAATAATCCGAACACATGTTCGGATATATGGTTGAACAAATAGGAATTGAACATATAGACTCTAATATGAAAAAAGGGAACTCTAGATCCCTATTCTTCCTGTGGTTTGCAGCAAATTTAACAATTGCTGACTTCGCTATAGGATTCATTCCTATTACCTTGGGAATGTCATTTTTATCCGGTATTACATCCATTCTCATAGGAAACGTTTTGGGTGCTTTAATAGTGGGATTTTCTGCAGCTATGGGTCCAAAAACAGGTTATCCTCAAATGATGAGTACCACAAATTCTATGGGCACTTTAGGGATGAGAATATTTGGTATAATAAACCTCTCAAACACATTAGGTTGGTTTATAGTAAACAATATAATTGCTGTTGCGGCAATTTTCCTCATATTCCACTATCCACCATGGATCTTGATTATGCTCTACACAATTCTAATATTGATTATATCCTATATAGGCCACGATTTTATTCATAAAGTTGAAAAGATACTAGCATTTTCCTTAGGAATCCTGTTCCTCGTCATGCTGATTTTGGCCGTTTACAATTTAAAATTTACTCCTATGGGCGGAAATTTGATTCTGAATATTCCATTTTTTGGCATGATAGCATTCACATACAGTTACCTAATGAGTTGGGGCCCGTATGCATCAGATTATTCTCGTTATTTACCAGAAAATGAAGATACCAAAAAAGTTTTCCTTTTCACTTTTCTGGGCTCTTTTATATCTACCACTTTTGTTGAAATTGCCGCTATGCTAATTTCATACGAATTTAATAGCTACAATTCAATGCAGGGGCTTCAAATTTCATTGGGAAAATACTTTATTATCGGTCTTATACTAATAGCACTTGGAGGAATTTCAGCAAATGTCCTAAACCTTTATTCTAGCTCACTTTCGGGGCTTGTGGGTGGAATTAGAATGAAGAGAACAAGTTTCATTTTAATACTTGCATTGTTGGGTTTCCTGCTCAGTGTTATCTTCTACAATGGATTTTATAACTTCTTTGAATCTTTTCTGTTGGTTTTGGATTATTGGATTTCCCCATGGATATCAATACTTATTATGGATTTCTTTATTATTGGTAATAAAAAATTGGTTTTCAGTAGAAGGATAAATTATAACGGGATATTAGCATATATCTTAGGACTACTTGTTTCTGTACCTTTCATGGACATATCCATCGGAAATTTGAATTATGTTTTTCCAATTTCCAAATTGTTGGGTGGAATAGATATTAGCTATTTCGTCAGTTTCATAGCTTCAGGCATCATATATTTGCTCCTGAACTCCCTAGGTAAGGGAAATAATACACTATCCTTAAATAAAGATGTTAATTAATGGCATAAATAAAAAGGTGATATGTCTACGAAGACAGACGATGATGTAGATCAGATAAATGAATTAGATGAGCTCCTGAGGCAATTGAGGGAATTGGAGGAGGAAAAGAGATACGTGCAGATGGAGAATAAGAGGCTTCAGGAAGAGATTGAAAGGTTAAAGAAAGAACTGAATAGAATGAAGCTCCCACCTCTTTTAATAGGCACAATAGAAGATATCGTTGACGAAAGGAGGGTTGTCATAAGGAGTTCCACAGGCCCAAGTTTTCTAGTATATGCTTCAGAACACATTCCAAGGGAAAAATTGACTCCAGGCACAAGAGTGGCATTGAACAAAGCTACCCTAAGTGTTATTTCAGTAATACCTGAAGCTTATGATCCAACAATAATAGCTTCCGAAATTTCAACTAAACCAAATGTGACCTATGAGGAAATTGGTGGTCTATCGGAACAGATAAGGGAAATACGTGAAATGATTGAGTTACCCCTTTTGAACCCGGATATTTTCAGGAAGGTTGGTGTAGATCCACCTACAGGTGTTCTACTGGTTGGACCACCTGGAACAGGTAAGACACTTCTTGCAAAAGCTGTTGCAAACAGTACTAATGCTACATTTATCAGAATAGTTGCGTCAGAATTGGTGAGAAAATATATAGGTGAAGGGGCGAGGCTTGTAAGAGAACTTTTTGACCTTGCCAGAAAGAGGGCACCATCAATAATTTTCATAGATGAACTCGATGCAATAGGTGCTAGGAGAGTAGATTCATCTACCTCTGGAGATAGGGAGGTGCAGAGGACACTTATGCAACTCCTGGCCGAAATTGACGGTTTTGAACCGTTGGGAAATATTAAAATCATAGCGGCCACCAATAGGCCAGATACACTGGATGAGGCATTAATCAGGCCAGGAAGGTTCGACAGAATAATAGAAATTCCATTGCCAGATTCAAGTGGCAGAGAGGAGATCCTAAAAATACATACTAAGAAGATGAATCTCAAAAATGTTAACCTGAAAGAAATAGCATCCACAACTGAAGGGTTTGCAGGAGCAGATTTGAAGGCGGTGACGGTTGAAGCAGGAATGTTTGCCGTAAGAGAATTAAGGGATTTCATCACCCAAACTGACTTTATAAAAGCTGTTGAAAAGATAAGAGCGCAAAGGGAAAGTGGGAAACCTGCTGATCTGGGAATGTATGTTTAATGAAGTCCACGGGCATTCCAAATTTGTATGAGGAGGGCAATTCGCTATATACTCTTACAAAATTTGAAAAGCCTGTTTACGGTGAGAGGATCTTAATTAGAAACTCAAAAATGTACAGGGAATTTTCACCTTTGAGGAGCAAATTAGCATCATCGATCAAATTAGGGTTTAAACCAGAGTTAAGGGAAGAAGATCATATGCTTTACCTGGGAGCCTCTACAGGTACTACCGCTTCCCATATATCCGATATTTTATCAAAGGGGGTAATATTTGCAGTTGAATTTTCGCCAGTCTCAATGATTAAATTATCTGAGCTGGGGAAGTCAAGAGAAAATCTAATACCTCTTTTATTGGATGCCAATAAGCCAGGGCAATATGAACCTTTTATAGACTGGGTTGACATGATTTACCAGGACATAGCACAGCCAAATCAGATTGATATTTTTCTAAAAAATGTAAAATATTATTCTCCAAAGAGGGGAATTATAATGTACAAAAGCTATTCCATGAGATCTGATACGGAATTGAAAAATGAGATAAATAAGCTAAAGAAATATTTTAAAAATATATCCATGAAAAATATAGAGAGATTTCATAAAGGGCATTATGCAATATATGTTTCAAACCACTAAGCAATCCACACTGTTTTCATATTGGTGAACTCCCTTGACCCATATTTTGACAATTCTCGCCCTATGCCGCTTTTCTTAACACCACCAAAGGGTATCCTAGGGTCAGAAAATACAATGCTATTAACAAAAACCATTCCTGCCTGTATGAAAGGTACCATCTTTTCAGCTTCTTCTTCATCGCCCCAAATGGACGTTCCCAGGCCAAAGGGAGTTTCATTGGCCATTTCGATAGCCATTTCATTATTCCTGAATTTCTTAAGTATTGCTACAGGTCCGAATATTTCTTCCTGATAATTCATATCTGTAATAACAATCGTAGGAGGTATGATATTTCCCTTTTCCTCACCAAGCTTGATCACATTGGAAACTGGTTTCAACTCAGATATCTGTTTTCTAATGGTTTCTACCTGCTCTTTTGAGGATAATGGTCCAAGGTAAGTTTTTTCATCAAGTGGATTGCCTATTGTAACTTTACTCATTTCTTCTTCAAATTTCTTAGAAAATTCATCGAATACTTCTTCATGCACCAGTATCCTTTTGGAAGCTATGCAACTCTGTCCATTGTTTTGTAGTCTTCCTAATACTGCATTTTTAGCTGCTTTCTCTAAATCGGCGCTTTTCAGCACTATAAATGGATCAGAACCTCCGAGTTCCATTACTATTTTTTTAAGATTTCTTCCTGCTTCTTCAGCTATCTTAGCGCCCGTGGGAGTTGAACCAGTAAATGCAACTCCGTCAACATATTTTATCAATGAGGATGCTGTTTTTCCATCAACAATAAGACTTTTAAATACCGGTAAATCAATCAATTCTTGGATTTTAAGTGATGTTCCAGTAACTATGGAAGCATGCTTAAGAACCACTCCATTTCCGGCCATAAGTGCGGGAAAAGCTGCACGTGCAACCTGCCAAACAGGGAAATTCCATGGTTCTATTGACATAATTACTCCTAGGGGATCAAATCTGACATAGCTCTTTTTAGCTTCAGTTTTAATATATTCAGGATCAAATATCTCATGGGCCTTATCAATCAAATAATCAATCAACCTTATGCTCTTTTTGACCTCAGCTATGGATTGAGATATGGGCTTTCCCATCTCCCTAGTCATTAACTTTGCCAAATTTTCAGTCTCTTTTTCAAAGTTTCTTTTAATAGTGTTTTTAAAATACTCTACCCTTTCATCAAGACTTAATCGCCAACTTTCCTGTGCTTTATATACCTCTTTTATTTTTTCTAGTGCATCTTTTTCTGTTTCTGTTTTATAATTACCCAAAAGTTCGCCCGTAAAAGGGTCATAGGTTTGTATGCTCATTTAATCATCTCCCTAATTGAAGATTCGAATATTTCCAATCCATTATCGATTAAATCGTCCTCTATCGTAAGGGGCGCCATAAATCTCATTACATTTCCATAATGGCCGCAAGTGTGCATTAATAATCCATTTTGAAACAGCAAATCCCGGAGTTTTTGGGCAATTTCTTGATTGGGTGAAGTTGTTCCATTTTTTACCAACTCAACACCGATCATAAAACCTTTCCCCCTTACATCACCAATCACACCATACTCGTTCATCATATCCTGAAATCTAGATAAGATGTTCCTTCCATATTTTGTAACCCTATCAAGTAGATTTCCTTTCATAAGGTATTCAAGTATAGCAGCACCAGCTGCAAGTCCTAGAGGATTTCCTCTGTATGTACCGAGATGGAATGCAGTTGGTAAGTTATCATACTCTTCTCTATATACTACACTAGATATGGGAATCCCACCCCCAATGCTTTTGGAAACGCACATAATGTCAGGCGTTATGCCATACAAGTCAGAAGCCCATATTTTTCCAGTTCTTCCCACACCAGTTTGAACTTCATCCACTATAAGAGGAATGGAATGCTTATCAGCTAATTCTCTAAGCATTGGTAAAAAATCATCTGGAGGAACTATGTACCCACCCTCTCCTTGTATAGGTTCAACCATTATTCCGGCAGGTTTTGATATACCAGAATATGGGTCACTTATCATATGGTCAAGGTAATCAATTACAACCTTTGAGATATCATCACCTTTAATAGGAAATCTGTAAGGATAGGGGAAAGGAGCGAAAAATACTTCATGGGGGTTAAATGAGGCATATTCCCTATAATGCGGGTTGGCAGTAGCATATACCACCCCACCGGCTATCCCATGGTATGAACCCGAGAAAGCTATAATTGTTCTCCTTTTGGTAATATACCTTGCAAGGCTTATTGCTGCTTCACAAGCATCAGCACCGCTCACCGTAAATAAGACTTTTGAATGATCCTTCATTTTTCCGGGAAGTGTTGCATTTAAATTTTTCAGATAAGATATCCTGGCTTCAGTTGGTAATTCAGTGATATGAGTAATTTTGTTTAGCTGGTCTTCAATTGCCCTAATCACTATGGGATTACCATGTCCAAGATTAATTACGCTTACTCCCCCGAACCAATCAATGTAGACGTTTCCATCCACATCCACTATGGTAGAGCCTTTCGCATAGTCTATGGCCATTTTAAAAAATCTCGTATAAGATCTAGTGGAACTTTCTAATTTATCTTGAATGGATAAGATCTCCATGGACTTTGGCCCAGGTGGTTTTACCCTTATAACAGGGGCTTTATTTAAACTAAGTCTCTGAGTCAGCATATACATGATAATCTTTAAAGCATATATTAATGAATCTTAATATCGATTCATAACGAGTTTAAAAGAAATATTTTCTTTAAATTTAAAAGATTGGAAAAAAATTGATACAAATTAGTCCTCAACGAGAAGTTTCATACTTTCGGAAAGGTCTTCTTTTAACATTTTTAATACAATGGTAGTCTCACTCCTCTCTATTCCTTCTGTTTTACTTAATTCATTTACTATGGATTCCAGTTCCTCTTTAGTTTTGGCTCTTATAAGTGCCACAAAATCATTTGTACCTATTACGAAATAAACTGCCCAGACACCTTTTATTTTAGCAATCCTTTTTCCAACTTCCTCAGCATATTCAGGGCCATATCTTGCCTTTATTAGGCTTACCGCTGTCATATAACTTTCCACAAATTTTTGATCCAAAGCTAAAATTTCTCCAGTAATTATTCCAAGATTTTTGAGTCGCTTTAATCTATTGTGCACTGTTGATTTTGACATACCAACTTTTTTTGAAATTACCCCCAGATTTGTATTTTTAGTTTCGAATACAGCTTTTAATATTTTTTTATCTATTGAATTTATTTGATCTTTTGAATTTTTCCTTGAGGCCATAGTTATGTATAAAATTCATATTAATAAATTATTACTTTTTGGGAATTTTTTCACAGATGGTTTAGGAAAAGCTCTTAAATAAATGTTAAATTTAGAAAAATCATTAACCTGAGATATATTTGAAACTTAATAAGGGAATAATCCAGGGTATATCAGCTTTATTGGTGGTAGTCCTACTACTTGGAGCAGCATACGCCTACACTGATAATTGGCCACCTGCAGTTATAGTGGAGTCAAAATCCATGCAGCACGGTAATGGTTTTACATTCGGAGTTATAAATACTGGCGACATTGTAGGTGTAAAAAAAATTGATAATTTCAATCAGGTCATAACATACATTCAAGCAAGAACACAAGGGAGTCCAATTGATTACGGCGATTATGGTGATGTAATTGTTTATAAGAATTACTACTTGGGAGAATCAGTAATACATAGGGCAATACTATATATCGAGGGCTGGAAAGGGACAACACCCATAATATACTACTTTAAAAACCAATCATGGATGTCTATCAACGGGAGCAATGTGATCATAAAAGATGTGGGTTATGCTCATAGAAATTTAATCATTGAGCTATCACAATATATCGGGGAGAAAGGGTTTGTAACAATGGGTGACTACAATCTGGCGAACTCTCCCTTTTTAATTTCAGGCAATTTTTATCTGGCTGCTGATCAGAATGTAGGAATTGATAATAGTTTAGTAAATGTTTCACAAATTATGGGAGTTGCTGTTGGATACATACCTATCTTGGGAGTCCTTAAATTATGGGTAACAGGTAAGACCACTTACATACCAATGGAAAGCAATATCGTAATGGCATTTGTAATTGCGGCTATAATAATATACGCCTTAATACCTTCCCCAAAAAAGGATAATGAGAAATCAAAAAAGAATATAAAAATAAAAAACAAGGATGTAAAGAAAAAGGGTTGATTTTATATTTTTTCTGTTAATACTTTGCTTCTTTCCAAAATTTCGGCCCTTTTCTTCCTTGAGATGATATGAACTCTAATATTCGGATCAATTAGCTCTGCAAGGCCTTCACCAGTTAGAGAAAACCCTAAAACTATCAGGAATATGAACGCTGCCGGTATTAAGCCTTCATACGGATAAGTGTAAAATGTGGTTGTAAGTATTGATGACATAAGACCTAATTCTGGAGTATTTATGGGTATCCCAATTCCAAGGAACCCCAGTGTTGATAGTGTAAGCATGGCAGTACCCACATCCATTGTAGCGTAAATTAGGAGTGGTGTAATAATATTGGGAAGAATACCCTTGAGAAGTATTTTCCTAAAGGGCGTATTCAATACTCTAGATATTGTTATAAAGTCCTGTGATGCCACCTGCAATGTATTGCCTCTAACGAGCCTAACATATGGAGGCCACCACACGAATATGACTGAAATAGCTGCATTTAAAAGGCTAGGGCCAAGGGTAGCTGCTATGGCCATGGACATAATTATTGGGGGAAATGCCAGAAAGAGATCTGTCAATCTCATAATAACTTCTTCTAATGGACCACGAAAATATCCTGCCACAATGCCCAAGACTAATCCTATAAATGATGATGCGATCACAATGAATAAGGAGATACCAAGATCCACAGGAAGGGCAGCGATAACCCTAGAAAATATGTCTCTTCCCAATTCATCTGTACCAAACCAATGAGAGCTGGAAGGCGGCAAATTGGCATTCAACAAGTTTATTTGGTAAGGGTTGTATGGAACCATTCTGGTTCCTAGCAACTCATAAAGTATTGCAATAATTGAGAAAATTGCAATTATAATGAAACCTGAACCCGAAAGCCAGTTTGAAAATATAACTTTAAAGAATTTTCTTACAGAATACTTGAAATTCATTTAATTCCCCTCCCTAACCTTATTCTTGGATCAAGTACGGCATACATTATATCCGCTATAAGATTAGCTATGATAACAAGTATTGTGAATACTATAACAATGTAAATAAGAGCGGGATAATCATCAGATGTTATGGCGTTGTAAGCAAACTTTCCTATTCCAGGCCATGAAAATATCTCTTCCACAACTACTGTACCTGTAACAAGCCAGCCAAACATGACTGCTATAACTGTATTGGATTCAATCAATCCGTTCCTGAGTATATGATATCTGTTGATTCTCCTTTCATCTACTCCTTTTGCTCTGGCATTTTTCACATACGGCATCCATTTTACATTGAGGATACCACTCCTACTTATTCTAGTTACAATACCGAAGTTAAGGAATGCAAGAGTCAAGGCAGGTAGAATAAGATGATCTAGTCCATTTATGAAATCTGCAAGGTTTCCAGAAAGAAGGGAATCAATAACAAATATGCCGGTAATCCTTGGTGGTGGGGTCAAACCAGGAGAATACATCCCACCTGAGGGTAAGATAGGTATGTAGGATGTAAAAATCAATATAGCCAATATGGATGCCAGGAAAGTGGGAGTAGCCCATGCTGTTGTGTAAAGAAGCCTAATAAGATCATCAACCTTGGAGTTAAAATGCACGGCGGAAATATACCCCAAACCTATACCTATTATTATTATGAAAATTAATGCAGTAAAAACAAGCTCAATGGTGTTTGGGAAGTAATAGAATATTTCAGTTGCGATTGGCTGATGAGTAACAGGATCTATACCAAAATTTCCTGTGAAAAAACCCTCAAAGAAGTTCAGAAGCTGAATGTAAATAGGTTTATTTAATCCATACTCTTTTATTACATAGGCAATTGTGGAAGGTTTAGCCTTTGGTCCAGCCCAAAGTGCTGCTGGATTTTTAGATAATATATGAGAGATAAAGAAAATTATTATTATCGTTCCAATAATAACGAAAAAGGAAAAAATTATTCTCTTCAAAATAAATAAAATTAATTCTTTTCTCCCAATCATACACAATCCTCAGGCATAATGCAAGGTGTTATAGAACATAAAGTAACCTGCACCGCTACCTGCCGGATTTGGAATTATTCCAGTAACGTCACTCGCAGTTATTGAGAGAATGTATGGGGTATAAAGCCAATCAATTGCATACTGATAATACATAGTGTGGGTAATGAATGAAAAGTTTTGTATTATGGCAGTCTGATTGAATGTGGAGCTGGCGTTAACGGAGGCATTGAATACACTATCATTGAAATATGCAGAAGTACCTATGTAATATCCATCAGCTATAGCATCAACATAATCTATAGATGCGGTAAAATCTTCAGTGTAGAAGTTTATTCCCATTGGATACTGGGTTGTTTCGTTGCCAGGTGCAAAAACAACTTGTTCGTATGCAGGGAACGTTAATGGAGTAAGAGTTATATTGATACCTATTGCAGCAAGATTTGACTGAATTATCTGAGCAGCTTCTGTTTCAGACGTGGAATCTGAAGTGTATAAGAAATTTACATTGGGGAATGGATGATTTCTATTTACGATGGTACCATTGGGAAAAATAGCACGATAGCCAGCCTGTGCCAAGTATTTGGCTGCCAATTCTGGATTGTATGAGTACGGTGTTAAATTTCCAACAGATTGGTTATAATATGGGAAACCGGGAGGAATAGGTCCGACCCATTGGACAGCATATCCATCAAAAACCGTTTTTATAATTCCAGCATAGTTTATGGCGTAAGTAATAGCCTCCCTCACAGAAGTGTTGTTGAATGCTGGGAATGCCACAGGATCCATGTATACAAAATATGCTCCTTGTGAACTGCCGAAAATTATTGGTAATAATGACACATTAACATTAGGAATAGTTTTCAATGTGTTGTAATCTTGCACAGGTGCCTCAATGATTTGCGCTGCCCCGCTTTTTAGATCTGCTATTCTTGATGCCAGTGACTTATATTCAATGGTAATTTGATTCAAAATTGCAGGTTGAATTGCATAATTTAATTCGTCCTTTGGTGCATAATTTCCCCAATAATTTGGATTTTTAACAAGAGTTATACTTTGCCCCTGTATAACCTGACCTAATTCATAAAAACCGGTACCTACTGCATGCGTATCCATCCAACTATTTGTAGACCCAGCAACAACACCTCCATGCTCTTCAACAACTTTCGGATCAACTGCTGCTGCAAGTGGAGTTGTAAGAGTCATTAAAAATACGTTATATGGGTGGTATCCGTTATAACCGTAACCCAAGTGGAAGATAACTTCATAAGGATTTACAACCTGCACTGATTGGTTTGGATATTCCATGTAATATAAATCAGTGGAATTTGGATCAGTATAGTTAATGGAATTAAGAATATTCGCAGTTATGTTGAAATTAATACCGTTGCCTGCTGCAAGATTTTGCCCTAATATAAACTCCGGGGATTGATCCATAATTATTGATCTGTAGATAGAAAACCAAACATCATAGGCATTGAATGGGTCTCCATTGCTGAAAGTTACATTATGTCTAAGGTAGAAAGTATAGTTCATCCCGTTAGGGGAAATAGTCCAGTTGTATGCTAATACTCCAACAAATGTGGTCACACTTGTTCCATTAGGTGCAACGAGTCCCTGATAAATTTGGTTCATTATTTCCCATCCAGGAGTGCTGAAGGTTACAGCTGGATCAAGGCTATCGGGAAATTCTCCTTCCTCGACAACTAGAGAAGTTTTATTCACCGTTGTCTGAGTTTTATGACTCAGAGCGTACGCAGCAAAACCAGCAACTATTATTACCACAATTACTATCACGACTACAAAAAGCCTTCCTGCACCCTTTTTATTATCGCTTTGGGTCATTTCAATCATTACTATACTATAATCTTAAATTAAAATTTTTTGATTTTACACAGTTAATAAAAATTATACTGGAAATTATCATAAATTATGGAAAAAATCCATTTTTAAATTAGGAAAATAAAATATTACAAAAAGATGAGCAAGAGAGCTCCGGCTTTCAGGGAGGAGATGAATCTCTAAAGATATATAAGCCGTGATAATATAATTTTTTAGGAAGATGGAAATAACTAATAAAGAAAAGGATCACCATCGTGAAGATCACACTGTATACAGCTGTCAATACCATGTGATATTTTTCCCGAAGTATAGAAGAAGGGTTCTTGTTCCCCTATAGATATAAGATTAAAGCAACTGATTTTTGAAAAAAAGTGATTATGTGTATAAGGTACTTGAGATGGAAGTTATGCCAGACCAAGTGTATCAACTCATAGATGTGAATCACAAAAGAGGTGTGTACTATGTTGTGAATAGAATTAAGGGTTACACTTCCCATGTACTTAGAGAAGAGTTCCCGGAACTCAAGAGAAAGCTTCCAACCATGTGGACACATTCAAAATTCATTTCTTCTGTAGGTGCGGTAATATTTAAGGTTGTAAAGAAATACATAGGGAGCAGAAAGGGGTATGATCTTAACATTCAACATAAAACACAACAGGGATTTCTCCGATGAATTGAAGAAGGCCAAACAGGTTGCTGAGTTTGCGATCAGAACTCACACACTTTCCTCTAAG
>Ga0208151_100232_pt1 | contig 27590 bp, 23 predicted proteins | sample ECH_Bhost_MetaG_FD_187130 | JGI IMG/M metagenome (GOLD analysis project Ga0208151, IMG submission 187130) | Hot spring microbial mat communities from Yellowstone National Park, Wyoming, USA - ECH_B host_MetaG (SPAdes) (version 2) | ecosystem: Environmental > Aquatic > Thermal springs > Hot... | reverse complement strand
AAAGAAATTAAGGGATCTTTTATAATTTTTATAATCAGCGTACTTGCTGCCTTTTTTAAGCAAGAATCTTTTAAAGAAGGGATTTATACATCTTTTTTTGCAACTGTAGGATTGGGTATTTTCTATTATCTTGACATGAAAGGACTTTCTCTAATATTTACAATTCCGTTAATTATGCTAATATATGGATTAACTATATTAGTAATTTTAGGACTAGAAAGAATGTCAATACACGAAAATAATTGGGCACAACTATTCTTAATTATAGGCTTTGTTTTTTATGACGTACCAGCTAGTTTAGGTTATTTATCGTATTTTGCAAATAACGACATAGCCTTAATCTTTAACTTACCCTTCGAGTTCGTAGTATTTATAACAGTATTTATTTCTATTATACTTTTTATAATAATGTATTATTATAGAAATTCAACATATTTTGTAAAATTCAAATACTATTATACATCATCACTAATCCTACTCATCCCACTCTTAGGTACAGGTGATAAAATACAGATAACTGAAATAGACTGGATAGGTTTAACGTTATTTGCGATGGTAGGCTTTACACCTATATTTAATAAATTAAGGGAGAAAAAATACTTGAATTCCCCAGATGAAAGGAAGGAATTCATATATGGTGTGATAATGGGTTTTTTAGTGATAACTGTAATTATTATATTATATATTTTAATTGGTCATTTTAATCTTGTACTAAACATAAATCCTAAAATAGGCAAACTATTAGTAGGGATAAATGGATTGATAGCTTATTTAGCCTTCTCTACATCCTTTGCAGATCTCATTTATCATCTCATTAAAAAGCACATAAACGAGAAAGGAAAATCAGAAAATGTTCAGCAAGATTTGAGAACAAGGGTTATGCCTTTAATAAAGAGCATAAGTATAATACAAATCCTATTTAATAGAATAACCATGAGTATAAGACAAATTGATAGTAAAACTATATTAATAATCATGACAATACTAATAACAATACTAATAGATATAATATTAGGGACTATAATATTAATATTGAGGTTGCCAGTGCATCGATATCTCGTCTACTCTGGTTTAGCAGGAGGATTGTTACAATACATCATCCCGATAATATATATATTAAATAAGGTAAAAAAGAAAAAATAACTTTTTATATCATAAAAAATCAACAATCAATTTTCAACTCTATATGTATGTTATTTTTCCAACTAACACTATCGTAAATAGATTCGCTAAAAATCTGAACGTGATCTACCCCAACACTTAATATGTAATACTTATTTTTAAACATTAAGCCGAGATGTATCACTATCAGGGGGAATACACCTATTAAGCCCCCATCATACTATAATTTCTTTCATCACCTTAAATATTCTAACCAAAATCCAGTTTATAAATTTTTTAACTATCTTGCTGTAAAGAACAGTTAATAACATAGCAATTATAATATAAATAAAAAATGGAAGTGACTAAGTTTAGAGATTTAATAAAGCGTTTTGTATGTAATCCTTAAGCTTGAACTGAAATGTATAGGCGTTTATGAAAGTAATTCCGTTTATTGTCATTTTAGGAGCTACTGAATTTCCATGGAGATGCCCGTAAATGTAGTAGACTATCTTTTTGTTAGAATTAAAGATTATATTATTAAAGATTATATTAGATAACTCTTGTCCATCATAAGCGTTAAAGAATGAATGTTCTTTAATCAAATCCTTAAATGGTGCGTGATGTGTGACTATTATGGTTTGCCTTCCCCTTATGTTCCTTTCTATCTTCTCTTTATTTATCTTAGCAAAACTTCTTGATTCGAGCTTTGTATATATACAGTCGTTATGCCAATTAGGGCATGAGCACTGACTTATAGTATTAAGATAAATGCAATTACTCTTTATATACTCCTTACTAAATCCGTAGGGATTACAGTTTTCATAATCGAAATCGGTATAACCAGGGGCAAAAGAATAATCGTACCAACCTACATTACCAACAACGTCGTAATCCCCTAACTCAGTCCTATTTATAGCATCTAATAATTCAACGTTATATTTTTCACATAGTTTATTTATTCTTTCTATCTTACTAATGCTGTCTATGTCTTTCTCGTGTATCCATAAGTCATGGTTTCCTAAAACTATAATTATTCTCATTTTCTGATTAGCTTTCTTTAACTTTATGAAAAGTTTTTCAATATCTCCCAGCTTTCCATCTACACTCAAGTCTCCAGAAATTATAAGTGCATCAGGTTTTACTAGTTTTATCCCCTCTAATATCGTAGCTAAGTAAGGTGATGGCATATGGATATCTGTAGCTACAAGTACTTTAGTCATTATTCATAAATAGTATTGTCCAGCTTTTAAATAATTGATTGTTCTTAGTCTTAATTACGGGTAATATGTTTTAAGTAGCCTTATGAGAATTTCAAGAATAGATATATCATTTGGCTTATCTGAACTATAAAACTTAACGAGATATAGTTCTTTATCTTAAAATTTATAAGTTATGGCGTTACATTTTTAAAATTTTATATAATTAAAATAAAAATATCACCGTTTCAAAACTAATTTATACTAATAGTATTTTATAGATTTATAGTCTTTAACATAAATCTATCTAATTATATATTTTCAAGTATAACTAATTATCATTAAAAATTTTTCATATATATCGATGTCTAAAAAAGACAACTTATAACAAATATTTATAAGTATATCATTCTTAAATATATTTATGAGAAATGATGGAGAATATAACTTTAAGAGATTAAACGTAGAATTTTATTCTGAAGGAGTTAAATTAAAGGGCTGGCTTTATCTTCCTGAAGGATCTGAAAAGTTCCCAGCAATAGTCATGGCTCATGGTTTCTCTGCAGTTAAAGAAATGTACCTTGATAGTTTTGCTGAAGTTTTCGCTAAAGCAGGTTTCGTAGTCCTAGTTTACGATAATAGGAATTTTGGGGAAAGTGAAGGAGAGCCTAGGCAAGAAATAGATCCCTGGCAACAAGTTAAGGATTATAGATATGCTATATCCTATGTTAGATTAAGACCTGAAGTAAATCCAGAAAGGATAGGAATATGGGGAACAAGTTATAGTGGAGGACATGTAATAGTAGTAGGCTCTTTAGATAGTAGAGTCAAGGCTATAGTTGCGCAAGTTCCTTTAGTTAGCGGTTCTGAAAATTTAAGGAGACTCGTTAAATCCGATATGATACCCCAATTAAGGGCTATGTTTGCAGAGGATTATGAGAGGAGAATGAAGGGCGAAAAACCCTTAACTATTCCAGTTGTTTGCAAAAGTCCTCCTGAAATGTGTGCTTTACCTACTGCAGATGCTTATGAATGGTTTACGGAGACTGGCAAGAAAAGAGCTCCAAATTGGAAAAATGAGGTAACCTTAAGGAGCGTAGAATATCTATCCATGTATGAGCCCATAAATTTCATTAGAGGTGTTAGTCCAAAACCCATAATGTTAATATTAGCTCAAAATGACGTTTTGACACCTACGGATTTAGCTTTAGAAGCTTATGAGAGAGCTTTACCACCTAAGGAGTTAGAAATACTTCCTGGAGGACATTTCGATGCGTATGTTAAGGAATTTGAAAGGTCTAGTAAGATAGCAAGGGATTTCTTCCTACAACATCTTGGTAAAAAATAGTAAATTAACGGAAAATTCCATAAATGCTAAATAAAATATACTTAACTTACTTTCATAAAAGTTCCTAAAGCCTTAACACAGAGCTTCCCTTTATCATTATAAATTTCGCCTTCCGCAAATATAGTCCTCTTACCTTTCTTTAAAATCTTTCCTATTACTTTAAATTCTTTTCCCTTTAAAGGTTCCAGGAAAGAGAACTTTAACTCTAACGTTAAAACTTGAGTATCTGAAACTAGTCTCGCAACTGACCAGCAAACTGTATCTAAAACGTACATAGAAATTCCTCCGTGAACCATATATCCAGGAATACTTATTAATTCTTTAAATGGAAACTTAACTACTACGCGATCCTCTGTTATTTCTTCAACCTTTAGCTCTAAGAGTTTAGACATAGGATGTGATTCTATGTAAGCTATGAGATCTTGCTGTGTTACGCTCATTAGAATCTCCCTTACGGTAATTTATCTACAATATATACTTTTTTAAGTTTCTTATAGAATGCTACCTTAGAATTAACGAAATTTAATAATTCTTCTTCTAAACCACTCCTTCTTTCCTTAACTATTACATAAGCTACTGGTTTCTGCCCTAAATTGCCCTCATCCTCTCCTAGTACTTTAGCGTCTATAACCATTTCGTGTGTTTTTAATATGTCTTCAAGATCCCTAGGGAATATTGGATATCCCTTATACTTTAACATCCTTTTCTTAACCCCTCTGAAGTAAAGTAGACCTCTCTCATCCATGGTAACTAAATCGCCCGTCTTAAGCCAGTCTCCTTCAAATACTTTTTTTGTCTCACTTTGATCCTTATATCCTAACATGACCCAAGGAGATTTGACCCATAACTCTCCGACTTCTCCTATTTTGGCTTCCTTTCCATCATCCTTAACGATTTTTATTTCTACACTGGGTAAGGGTTTTCCTATGGTCAATATTCCAGCGTATTCCTTTGGTTGATAAGTTACTCCTAGACACTCAGTGCAGCCGTAAGCTTGTAATATATCTTTCCCATATTTTTCCTTAAAGGACTTTAAGGTATTGAGAGATAGGGGTGCAGCAGAGCTTATGCAAAGCTCTAGACTGCTTAAATCGGCGTTTTCTGAGAGTAAAGAATCATAAATCATTGGAACGGTGGATAGGTAGTTTATTCTATACGTCTGTATGGCATTAATTAGTTCTTTAACGTTAAACTTCCTCATTACATAAACTGTTCCGCCAGATTTTATGGTTATTCCAAACATGCTATTACCTAAGACGTGAGCTAAGGGAACTGTTAACACTGATCTTACCTCTTGTATCTGTGATGTGTTATAACTCTCCTCAATGTTCTTTATTACCCTTCTAGGACTATGTAATACTTGCATTGTCTTTCCTGCTATTCCAGCATAATAATAGATTAGCCCAGCCTCATTATCCTTATACTCGTAAGGTTCCCTTATCTCCTCCTTCTTTTGTAATTGCGTAATTACCTTATAGCCCTTTAAAATGTCTTTTTCTCTATTGTAAATTTCGTCATCTGTAATTACCACTGCAGGTTTTGCATCTTCTAAAATAAATTTGAGGTCTTCTGCTGAGGTTAATGGGTCTAACGCTATTATTTTCGACCCTGCCCAGAATGCAGCTAAATAAGCGATAATTGAGGGAATAGAATTATACATTAAGTGTACTACAGTCTCCCCGGGTGAGAAGTTTGAGGCTATACTGGATATCTCCTCTATTGCGTCATTATAGGTTAACGTTTTTTCCCCTATCAAGAACGTTTTAGATGGATTAGTCTTACCTTTTTCATATAGTAAGGTAGCTAAGCTCACATATGTTATTTACAAAATGAAATTAATAAACTTAATTATTCTTCATAGACGCTCTCAAAGTATTTATTAGCTAATGGTGTGAGAGAATCATAGATGTTTTTAAATAGTTTATACGCTTCATATCCTATCCAATCACTCGGTAAGAGTTCTTCAGGTAATCCAGGATCTATGTGAAGAAATTTCCTATACTCATGAAGTATTGTTATCTTATTTACGAAGGCTTCAGCTGGCAATAATTTATCGATTTTGTTTAACAATCCTATCCACTTACTTATGAACTCCTTATACTTTAACTCTATTTCACTTAAATTCCAGCACTTCCTTATTATGATCTGCGGGTCTTGTGGAAAATAGGCTATGAATAAGTAGACCTTTCCTCCATCTTTCCAATATTTCTCTATCATCTCATTTACTACATCTTCTAAAGGATTAGGGGAAACCCATGTTGATGAGGCTAAGGCTCCAAAACCTAACCACTTTAATTCTCTTCTTATTTTATTCCTTAACGCCTTATTATCCTCGCTGAAATTGTACACTACTACCCTCCATTTCCCGTCCCAATGTCCGAATCTCCACTCCTTAACTCTCTTTATTGCAGTCTCGAACTTTAACAGTGTCTCTTGAGAAAACGTATAACTACCTCTATTTACGCTAGTTATTAACCCTTCGCGTTTTAATCTATGTAACGTAGTTCTGACTGCACTATTAGTAAAGCCAAATGGTTCAACTAATTTTACTAGACTTCTAGCCCTTATTGCACCGTTCTTCTTACTCAAATTATAGTCTCCAAGAATCGTAAAAATCAACGTCTTTAATTTCATACTATGTCAATATTATCTTTATCTCAAAGATTTAAATAATTGTCTTCGTTTTATAGAAAATCATATTAAAAATGTTTAAATATTTAATATCCTCTACATGCTATAAATACTGGAGTAATGAATTCTTCTGGAGAGGCACCTATAATTTCGTATCCGTTTTTCATTAGCTTTAAAACTCTATTTTTAGCTACTTCAAAATCATCACATGTCAACCCTATCAGTTCCTTGACTATGTCCTCATCTAAATCTGGAGGTACTAATCCAAAGTCACCCGTAATCATCACATCTTTAATTCTATTATTATCTAACGCTAATGAAGCTTGGACAAGTTTCCTGTACTTCTTCTGGGCAAACCTATACTCATAACCTCTGTTCTTTGTAATGAATTTTCCAGTAGACCTTCTGAAGATAAAACCCTCTGATTTTAATATGTTTAAATATTTCCTCCAAACGTTCTCCTCCTCATCAGATAATTCTTCCGTTTCTACCTTTGCGTTAAATTCTTTACTTATAGCCTTCACTAAGGCTTCTTTAAAGTCTCCTAGTTTTGGGGTTAAGTTTCCGTCTATTTCTATTGCTGCAAAGTACTCTTCTGGTTTTTTAATTGCCTTATCTGCGAATTTCTCTGGAGGGATGTTAAGGATCTTGAAGGGTAATTCTGGATCGGGTTTCCATAAGTTCGTGAAGCCATTGAAAAATACTACTTCTCTTTTATCGTTTAATATGCTAACTCCAGTTCCGCATAACTTCTTCCCTTTTACCCTTATATCGTTAGGGCTAACGTACTCAGCGTTTGTAACTCCAAGATTTTTCACAGTATCAAGGAACACTCTACCCACTAGAATATCGTAAGCTTCTGCGGAATTCTTAAAGACCTTTTGTGGAAAAATTATAGCCCATCCGCCGGTAATCTTATCCATGAATATATTACCCATTCCCAGCTTCCATCTTCTAACTAATTCTACATTATATTTCGTAACATTATCTAGTTTAACCTCTTTATCAACATCTTGGTAATAACCTAAATAAGAGAAAGGTCTGCTGAATCCTTCCATTACTATCAGTGTAGGAGGCATTTCTTTCAATTCACCAGTTGAATATGCGTATGAGAGTATTGAGGCTAGGTTAAAAATTTGGGGATCCGCTCCCTCGAAGTATAACAACCTTATATTCATATGATTTAATAATTACGTTAACTTATATATTTTGCGGACAATCTTTATTAAAATAAATTCTGTATTTCATGATATATTAAATTCTGTAAAAAATCAGTTTTAGTTAGATACTATGAATTCATCCTAATTCTTTCAGCTTATATTTTTGTATTTTACCGCTCTCAGTCTTAGGAAGTGAGGTAACGAATTTCACTTCCCTTGGATATGCATGTCTTGAGTACTTTTCCCTTACGAAGTTAATTATCTCATTCGCTAAATCACTTGAGGGCTTATAATTTGGCTTTAAAACTACGTAAGCTTTAATTATCTTTCCCTTAACTGGGTCATCTACTCCTATTACCGCTGCTTCCATAATTGCAGGATGTTGTATTAGAACACTTTCTATTTCAAATGGACTCGCCCTATATCCTGACACCTTTATTACCTCATCCTCTCTCCCGATGAACCAGAAGTACCCATCCTTATCTATTTCTGCAGCATCACCGGTTAAATACCAATCTCCTTTAAATACCTTCTTAGTTCTCTCTTCGTCATTTATATAACCTAAGAAATAGAATCCCTCACAATTCTTGTTAACTGCTATTACTCCATCGATTACAGTGACTTGATATCCTGGTGCAGGTAATCCCATACTGCCCGGTTTAACGTCAGCCTCATAACCCCAGCCGTTATAAACTACCATTCCAGATTCAGTTTGACCGTAATGGTCCTTAATCATGAAGCCTAAATTTTCCTTAAACCACCTTATAACTTCTGGATTTAATGGTTCTCCTGCAGAGCTAGCTCTAGTAATCCTTAAGTTAAATTTTTTAGGCTCTTTTACAGTTCCCATTATCATCCTATAAGCAGTTGGCACGAAAGCGAAATTAGAAATTTTAAAATCTTCAATGAATTTCAGAGTATCTTCAGGAGAGAATAGCTTATCGAAAAATATTACAGTTTTCCCGAATATTATAGGAGATATTATCCCTACTCCGAGGCCATAAGCCCAACCTGGGTCTGCTGGAGTCCAGAATACGTCATCTTCTCTTAAACCAATACCGTACTTTATGTAAACATATAGGCTATAAAGTGTTCTGAAGTTTTGTAATGCTCCCTTAGGCCTCCCCGTAGTACCAGAAGTGTATTGTAAGCCAGAGGGATCGTCGTATGAGATCTTCTCCCATTCCTCTCTCCTCAACATATCATAAGATATGGCTTCATCAAGGGATACAGAATTTCCTGTCTTTCCTGGAAATGTAATTATATTATTGAACATGTCCTTGATTTTATCGTACTGATCATCTTGTGCTAGTATAACTTTAGGCTTTCTATCTCTAGTCCTCATCTCTATTGCAGCAGGTCCGAAAGCCGTGAATAAAGGCTCATATATTACTCCTAATATCCAGCTAGAAACTAAATAAACTACTTGTTCAACTTTCTTAGATGCTAGACAAGCTACTACGTCACCTTTCTTTACCTTAAATTGATGTCTTAAAAACGCACTTAGTCTCTGAGCTTTGTCTTTTAATTGGGAGTATGATAGGGATTCCTTATCCCATTTACTATCTACTCTGAATACTGCTGTATCGCTACTATCCCTTATTAACTTATCCCTAAAATCCTTGCCAAAGTAATTTTTTACCTCATTCCAACTAAAATTTCTGACTAATTCTTCATATTTCATTAGACTAGTATTTGATAAAAAACTTAATAAGCTTATGTTAACATTTTTTACATAATTTCCAGATCGTTAGTCAATCCCTTAGCTCTTATTATACTCGCAATGTTAACTGCAGCTCTAATATGTCTTAATAAATTGAGCCTATCACCCTTAATTAATTTAAGCTTACCAGCTAGTAAGGCTACTGCTAAGTCTAATTCGCCTAACAATATGGACTTCCATATATCATAATCCCCTTCAATTATATAGTCAGCACCTCCATCTTCTTCAACTCCTAGGCACTTCCCTGCCTTTATATTTACCTTAAATTTCATATCATTATTTTTCACATTTCTTAATATAAATAATATATCCCAGTTCCACGACCTTATCTCATCTATCTCAATATTATTTATCTCATTACATAATTTCTCAGCCCATTCAAGACTAGGAAATTTCATTATTTATTGCACCTTAATGCCATATCTCAAAATGTCTTAATATATTCTCAGTAAGTACTTCTTCCTTGTAGTATTTTTTATAGAAGTCTATATCTAAGTGATGAACTTGTATCGCCATTGGTATCCATATTGGGTCAACTCTAGGGAACATTCCATATTTTGCTACTGAGTAATCTATAAACGATATTACAGCTTCCTTTATATCTTCTTTAACTTTAATCTTCTCATCTCTTCTAAGCATTTCGTAAATGTCTCTCTTCCATGCTACTAGATTAGGATCCCTATTGGGGCTCCATATTCCATCATATTCTAAGTTGTTTGGCTCCTTATATTTGCCATACTTTATGTCAAGGAAAGCCTCTACTAATTCCCTACCATTCTTATAGGATGAATCCTTACAGCCCTCTATTATAGAAAAGCTCATTTTAACGTTCTTTATTCCGACCTTATACGGCCAGATTCTCTTACTTTTCTCTGGAGGTTGACAAACTACAGCCCCTGCTTCCTCTAAACCCCTAAATTGAGGTGCAAATGCACCCATTATAGTATAATCGTAAATTCCACCGAAAATCCAATCGCCAAGACCTATAGCCTCGCTTATTAATCTTACGTTTTGAACTGAAGTTCCTACAACTACTCCAGCTACTGCACCTATTGCCCTATCTAATAGATCCATTGTCATTGGTATCTGGGAGGATAAAATCCCTTTATCTACTAATCTCTTCATCACCCCATTTTGATCTGCAAGTTGACCAGTGTTATCGTCAATTATGGGAACTCTTTCATATTCAAAATAGTGGAACAGTATATTAACTATCACCCTCGACGCGTCATATATGGGAAGCAATAAAGTACTGCCATTTTCGTTAAAGTTCTTATTAAATACCATTGCGAAGGGTAATGTACCAGCTAAGTCAGTTCTCCCATTAGCTAACTTAATGGAATAATTCTTATACCAATCTACTATTTTTCCCAGATCTTCTTCACTTTCGATTTCATATATCTTTGAGGCTTGTGGAGGTTTATAGAAGTAAACTCCATCATCAATTATATAAATTAGATCAAGACCTTGATCATTATCTGGACCGGGTATCGTTCTTCCAGTAGCGTAAATGAATGTTGCAACATTATTGCTAACTCCTAAATCTGCTAAGATTAACCCATTTGGACCTGCGGCAGCCCAGGTAATTAAAGCATTCTCTACATCAGATAAGGGTATGGGCTTCTTTTGGGACTTAAACTCTAATAATCCTTTAGGATACTCAACTACTAAATTTCCTTTTCTAATAGCCTCTCCAGTATCATATCTATATCCCAGCCCGAATCTCCTACTTCTAACGTGGGCTAGTTGTTTCATTAAGGATTCGTTCCACACTCTTCTTAATAGTTCCCTCTCCTTTTCAGATATCATATATATTTAACTATGCAAACTTCTTTTTAAAACTTTATTCTTCTCCGAGAATTTATGATTAAAGTTTATTAAGCTAAAAAAGAGACATATATATGGGAATATGAAGGGTAAACTAAACGTAAACCAAGTATTTGCCATGCCTGGTAACGCTCCTCTATATTTGAAACCACCAGCCTATTATAGGGATTGCCCAATACTGATGGGAGTATTTAAGGGAAATCCAGACGGAATTATTGAAACAATACCAGATAACTTAGACTTAGTAACATTAGGAGATAATAAGCCATTGTTCCTCTATTTCCAAGCGTATTACCCATTTTCAAGCCTTTACGGATCATACAACGAAGTTGTATTAGCCCCCTTAGTCCTTTACCAAAATCAGCCCCATCTCTTCATTTCATACATTTACGTGGATAATGACGCTGCTCTTACTGCTGGTAGGGAGATATGGGGATTTCCTAAGAAGTTTGCTAATATGAAATTAGAAATAAAGGGAGAGAGCGTAGAGGCAAGTTTAGAAAGACCAACTGGAAGAAAGTTAATAAGTGCCCAAATGAGGATTGAGAGGCAGGCGAAACTAGAGGAATTGCAATCAACTGGAATTGGTTCGTCTCCAACTCTTCTCCTTAAAATAATTCCTAATCCAGATGCTGAATCTAAACCTTCAATAGAATTAGTTAAAGTTGAAGTTAAAATGATGCCTAGAGTTTCAACGAGTGATAATTCCTTGGAATTATGGACTGGGAAATTATTACTAAACTTCGTGGAGGAAAGTTTGACGGATCCCTTATCTAAATTCGGTCCAGTGGAATTAGTAAGTGCCTATTTCGGAAGATTTGACATGATATTGCCACCTGGAAAAGTTATATATAAATATATTTAAGTGTTTAATTTTTTATTCTATAAACCTAAAGCTTGATAGTAAACTTTATATATTTTTTTAAACTATTATTAGTATAATGGAGCTATATTCATTATCTAAAATTAGAAAGTTTATAAAGGAAGTTGAAGAAAATCCCCTTAAATTTTGGTGGGAAACTAGGAATATGATAAAATGGATTGTAGAACCTAGAGATGTAGCAGAAGGGGAACCACCGAAAATAAGGTGGTATATAGGAGGGAAATCAAATATATGTTGGAATGCAATAGACTTTAATCTAGATGAAAATAAAGATAAAGTTGCGTTCTACTATATGAATGAAAACGGATTTACTAAAGCGATAACTTACTGGGATCTATTCTATGAGGTAAACAGAGTAAGTTATCTCTTAAAGGAGTTGGGAGTTAAAAAGGGAGATACTGTATCCTTATTAATGCCTAACATACCAGAGGCACTATATTTCGCCTTAGCAATATATCGATTAGGAGGGATAATAGCAATGCACTACCTTGGCTTATCACCACAGATCTTTGCTGAGAGGCTAAATGATAGTGGATCTAAAATTCTGGTAACTGCATCAAAGGGATTTAGAAATGGGAGTGAGATAAGGATTAAGGACTACGTCGATAAAGTATTAAGTGAGTATAAAACTCCCGTGGAGAAGGTAATAGTAGTAGGTAGAGGATTTTCGGATTTTAACTTAGTTCAGAATAGGGATTTATTATATGAAGACGTAGTTCCTAAGGGTAAAATTTACGTTAAACCAGAAGAGATAGAGTCTAACGATCCAGTAATAATTGCTTATACCTCCGGCACTACTGGAAAACCCAAGGGAATATATTCCTCTTTAGCATATATAGTAGCTTCAACATGGGCACTTAAGGCAGTTTTAGGATTCCGTGAGGGAGAAGACGTAATTTGGATTCTCTCAGATTTAGGATGGTTAACTTGGGGAGGGAATATTCACTTCATTCCCCAAAAGAGATTAACTGGAGTAATATTTGAGGGTTTCATAGGATATAAAAGGGAATTATTCTCAAGGGTTATTGAGAGATTTAACGTTAATTTGGTCTGGATGCCTACCACGCTACTTAACATGCTTAAAAGCTTAGGTGAGAAATCTGTAAAGGCAGGAGATATAAGTTCATTAAGATTAATACTAAATACTGGAGAGCCTCTTAACCCTGGAACATGGCAATGGTTAAGGGAGAACATGCCTGATGTATTTATCGCTGACTCATATTGGATGACCGAATATGGATTTCCCATAGCCGCAACTCCTTTTGGACTAGGTGAAATTCCCTATAAAGCTGGTTCAGCTGGGTTAAAATTCTTTGGCGTTAAGGTAGTTGATGATGACGGTAAGCCTTTACCACCTAATCAGAAAGGTTACATTGTTCTAAGCATGCTTAATCCCGCAATGGGTAGACTATGGAATGACCCTAATATGGAGAGGTTTATAAAAATTTATACTTCGAGGTTTCCCAACTACGTTTATACTGGTGATTATGGATTTTATGATGATGACGGATATCTTTACGTTTTAGGAAGAGTTGATGATATAATATTAGCTAGCGGTAATAGAGTAGGGACCATGGAAATTGAAGGGATTTTAGTAAGTAATCCCAACATAGCAGAGGCTGCTGTAGTAGGTTATAATAGGAATAATAGTTATAGAGTAGCTGCCTTTATAGTGCCTAAGGCTGATATTAACATATCAGTAGACAGTGTCAGAAATTATCTAAGAGACAAGGGATACTTAGTAGATGATATCTTCATAGTTAGGAGATTGCCTAAAACTAAGAGTGCTAAGATAATGAGGAGGTTACTTAGGGCTTTACTTTCCAATGAGCAATTAGGGGATATATCGGCTTTAGATGACATTAACGTATTAAATGAACTAAGAGAGGTTATAAATAAATAAGTTTCACTTTAAATTAGTTCACAAATATGTGCAACATTTATTTGTGTAAAATTTCTTTAATAGCTAAGGTAATTATCCCATAAAATTAAAATATTATCATTTTGTCATTTTTATGATATTTATCAGATTTTATCGTAATAAAAACCTTTAAAAACATTTTTTGTACTAATAACTAGTATGGGATGCGTAGATTCTCATGTTCATATCTGGGTAGAGGAAATTCTATCCGAGGAGATGAAAAGGAGAATAAGTGGCATTGCTAAAAACGCTGAGAATAGAACTAACGTAAATGACGTAATTAAGGAGATGGATGAGGCAAACTTAGACTATGTGGTTAACATAGTATATCCATCAAGAGAAATGTGGGGCTCTAATGAAGAAATAGTGATAAGAGCAATTGATTTCTTTAGAAAATATTCCGATAGATTTTCTATAGTTGGAGGGGTTCAAGTGAACCATTTATCCGAAAGCGAGACTAAATACTGGATAGAGAGACAATATGAGGCTGGAGTATCTGGCTTTAAGATTCATCCTCCCCATATGTGGCTTAAACCTAATGCGTATAGGCAGGAAGAGGGAGGATTGAAACAGTTAGAAATATTATATGAATTCGCACAAGACCATAAAATGCCCATTATAATTCACACTGGAACGAGCTATTTCCCATTTGCCAGAAATAAATATGGAGATCCAGTATTTGCTGATGATTTATCAGTGGACTTCCCAAAGCTTTCAATTATATTAGCTCATGCAGGAAGACCTATTTGGGTAAATACAGCATTTCAATTGACTAGAATCAGAAGGAACATTTACTTAGATCTATCAAGTATACCACCGAGGAAGGTGTTAGAATATTTGCCTAGGTTAGAGGAGATTAAGGATAAATGCCTTTATGGTAGTGATTACCCAGATATTGGAGTAAAAGGAATTAAGGAAAACTTACTTGAATTTTTACAGATACAAATCTCTAAGGAGGCTATGGATAAAATAGTTCAAATTAATCCTAAAAATTTCTTCAAACCGTTAAGTTATACTAGATAGTTTTAAGTCCTATTGAGGTCTCTTCTAAAGACTTCTTCTTAGTTTCTTTAGCCATAAATAAGGATATTATAAATGCTAAAGTGCAAATAATTCCAAATACTAATAGGGAAGCTGAGAATCCTAATAATTTAGTCATTGTAGGGAAGTATGTTACACCTAAAACTGCACCTATTCTACTAACAGAAGTTGCGAAACCTTGTCCACTAGATCTAACTGAGGTCGGAAAGAGTTCAGTTGGATAAAATAACGTTACTGCACCTGCCCATTGTTCTAAGGACACAAATGACATGAAATAGGGTACTAGAAAAGTTCCCGTAACCTTAACCAATCCTCCTAATATTAATAGGAGAGCCATAGAGCCTAATCCCACTAAAAGGACCACTCTCCTACCTAAGGAATCAATGAATAATTCTGCAATTATATAACCTATAATAGCTCCTATACCTATTAGCATTGTACCATAAAGTACTTCATAATTTGAAGGAAAAGCGAATTGCCTTAATATAAATGGGTAATAAAGCCCTATTCCATAAGAAGCTACATCAAAGAGGAACCATACGCTAGAGACGAAGATGGTAACATATAACACTTCTCCTTTAAATAAGTCCAGATAGCCCTTAACCCCCTTATTTTCATCATCTTGTCTGAGTAAATTATTGTCCTTTATAATTCCCTTAGAGATTAGCCATCTCGGCGATTCGCCGAGACGTATTCTGATGAGAATTATAGGAATAGATATTATAGCCCCAATCAGGAACACCCATCTCCAGAAATAAGGTCCTAACGGTAATAAAAATAGTGTAACTAAGGCTGAGAGAAGGGTTCCTATCCAATACATAGATACGCTACCAGTTAGATATCTTCCCCTACTAAATGAGGGAGAGAACTCAGCCATTAAAGTACTGCTGACCGGATAATCACCGCCTATTCCTATCCCTAAAAGTAATCTTGAAATAAAAAGTTCGAGGAAGTTTTGAGATAATGCTGAAGCTAATCCAAATACTGCAAAAAAGATTAAATCTATTCCCATTATCCGGCTCCTTCCCATCTTATCTGATAACCAGCCAAATAACATAGCCCCAAATATCATGCCTATTAATGACGCTGACGTGATTAGTCCCGTTTGTATTGATATTAATTTAAATTCATTTGCAATGAAATAAACAGCAAAAGATATTACGGATAAATCATATCCGTCTAGAAAGAAACCTGCAGATGAGACAAAGAATGACTTAACCTTAATGCTAGTGGGAACATTATCGAAATATCCCATAAATTATATAATGATAAATTAAAATAAAACGTTTACTCATTTATAGTTAACTGATATATTAAAAGATTTGTCGAAAAGCTTAATTTTTACGAATGTTAAGAACTTAGTGATGAAAATAAGCGATATTAAAACGTATAGAGTTAAAATACCATTAAGAGAGTCTATACAATTCTCATGGGAACCATTTCCTAATACCCACTTTGAATTTATATTAATAGAAGTTGTAAATAGTAAGGGTATTAAAGGGTATTCTGCGACACAGTTTACAGCACAGACTGAGGTTGCGATAAGGGGTTTAAAACCATTATTAAAGGGATTAGATGTTGAGGACTTCTTAGCTAATGATAGGCTTCTGGAATTGGGTAGTTGGTTTTTCGGAAGGATAGGCGCTATTGAAGTAGCCCTATTGGATCTCTTAGCTAAGGAAGAGAACTTACCATTATATAAACTATTTAGGGGAAATAGAAAGAGAATTAGGGTATATGCTAGTACCGGAAGATTAGCCAAAGCCGAGGAAATCATTAATTTAATTAAAAAATATTATGATATAGGTATTGACATAGTTAAAATAAGGTTTCACAGAATTACTATAAACGATGATTTAAACATAGTTAAAGAAATAATAAAGGAGTTTGGAGAACAAATCAAAATTGCAGTAGATGCTAATCAAGCTTGGGGATTAGTTTCCCCGTTCTGGAACAGATATGATGCGTTAAAAGTAGCTAAGGAGCTAGAGAGATACAATATAGAATGGTTAGAGGAACCTCTTTTTAAGGACGACATAGAAGGTTATGCGTGGTTAAGAAGAAATACTAGTGTTAAGATAGCCGCTGGAGAACTGGAGCATAACTTCTGGATATTTAAAAAGTTTATTGAAGAGAATGCTTTAGATATAGTTCAAGCTGATGCAATCTACTCTAATGGAATTAGCGAGTGCATTAAGATAGCCTTAATGGCACAAGTTAATGGTTTATTATTCTTACCCCACGCATGGGATCCAGGACTAGGATGGTTAGCTAATTTGCATTTAACTGCAAGCTTACCAGAAAGTTTAACTCCTTATTTAGAAACTCCTTTAGATCCATTATGGTGGTTTAATGATGTAATTCAGTTTGCCTTTAAGGAAGGAATAGAAATACAGAACGGTTATGTGAGAGTACCAGAAAAAGAGGGCCTTGGGATTGAGTTGGATATGGAAAAGATTAAAAAATTCATTACATAGCTATTTTTGACTTAAAATATTTGAATATTTGTCTCTTAAAGCCTTCTTATCTGTTTTTCCCGTACTAGTCTTAGGAAGCTCTACTTCTAAAATTATAATCTTATCTGGAACCCACCATTTTGGAATAGCGCCTTGGCTTACAAATTTATTTAGATGCTGTATTATGTCATTTTCAGTTAATTTTCCCTTATATTCTTGTTTAGGAGCTACAATTGCAACTGGTCTTTCTACCCACTTTTCGTGTTTAGCGGCTATTACTGCGACCTCAGCCACTCCAGGATGTGTGGATATTAAATCCTCAAGCCTAGTACTAGGTATCCACTCTCCTCCGCTCTTTATGACGTCTTTTACTCTATCTATATAAGCAATGTATCCTTCTTCATCCCAGATCGCTAAATCTCCAGTGTGAAGCCATTCTCCTCTCCAAGTCTCCTCTGTCTTCTTAGGATCTTTATAATACCCTCTGGTCATCCACGGTGCTCTAACTACTATCTCGCCCATGGTTTTCCCATCTTTAGGAACATCTTTCATATCTGGGTCTACAACTCTAATGAAAACTAATGGAGCCGGTCTTCCTGCTCTATATAAAATGTATTCCTCTTTCTTCTCTTCCGACCAGTTCTCCATTTTAGGTTTGAAAGTTAAACCTCCCATCAGAGGGGCAGTTTCAGTCATTCCCATTCCTTGAGATATTAATATCCCTTTCTTCTTAGCCTCCTCATATAAACCCTTAGGAATTGCTTGCCCAGCAACAATAAATTTAAATCCTCTTAGATCATAGTTTGCCAATTCTGGACTGTTAATAATCAAATAAAGCATAGTTGGGACTCCTGCAGTATATGTTACCCCTTCCTCTTTAATTATCCTTATAATGTAATTCCAGTCATATCTTCCTGGATATACGGATTTCATTCCCAATAATAAAGAGGAGTAAGGAGATCCCCATCCATGAGCATGAAACAAAGGCGGTATCTGTAACCAAACATCTTTATGAGTTAAGTTTAAGGGTGGTGCATTCCATACACCAGCATTTACTACAATACTATGGAGCACCATATCCCTATGTCTGAAATACGTTCCCTTAGGTAAACCAGTAGTCCCAGAGGTGAACACTAAGGTAGCAATAGTATTTTCGTCAAGTTCTGGAGGAGTATAATTTGGGTCTCCTTCTCTACTTAACTTCTCATATTCATAAACTTCAACATTTGATAACTTTACGTTAATATCTTCGTTTTTATCACTCATTACTATAACCTTCTTTACTGTAGGTAGTTTAGGAAGTAAGGAGGACAAGAGCGGAAGGAAATCTTCGTTGGTAAATATTATCTCATCCTCAGCTACGTTTATAGTGTGTGCCATTTCTTCTGGGGATAATCTTACATTAACCGTATGCATTACTGCTCCAGACATGGGTATTGCATAGTATAATTCTAAAAATCTGCTTGTATTCCAATCCATAACACCTATCCTAGTACCCAAATTTTCCTTATCGCCTTGTTTTATCTTAAATTGACTTAACACGCTCCCCATTCTCCTCGCTCTTTCGTAGAGTTTAGAATAGGTTAGTCTAACTTTAGGAGCCTTAGGGGGAGCGTAAACAATTTCTTGATCAGGATAGGCATAAGCGGCCCATTCTATTATCTTATCTATAGTTAATTGGTAGTCATAGAGAGGACTTACCATCTTATCTCAAAAATATTTGATTTAACCTATTTAAAAAGTTTGTTAGATATAGAATCGATATTTTTATTTAATACATTCTTACCCTTGTAACTAAAAGTTTAGACTCAGATTCTACCACAATTTCGTTATTTTGGTTTTTTATAAGGGATCTTATTGTTACTACACCGCCATTGTACTTTTCGACTGGTTTTTTATCTATCACCTCAGCTTCTCCATAAATTGTATCTCCAACCCTAACAGATTTTAAGAATTTAGTATGCATTTCTAGAAATGCTATCGCGGTTCCAGCAACTAACATACCCATATGTCCAGAAAGTAAAGTTATAGTTAATAATCCATGAGCAATTCTACTTCCAAATATAGTTTTCTTAGCGAAGACATCATCTACATGTAAAGGGTTAAAATCACCACTTAATCCTGCAAAAAGGACTATGTGAGCATCTGTTACCGTTATCCTAGGAGATACGAATTTCATCCCTATTTCGAAATCATCGAAAGTTAGAGGCGATGTTTTAGTTGAGGACATATTTATAAGCTATAAAAATCGTTTAATAAACTTTTCTATTGTAACTTGATTTTTCAAAATAATAGATAACTTAATAAAAAATAAAAATAACTTACTGGACTTTTCTTAACTCGTATATAAAATAGCCCTCGGGTTCCCTCCTCACTATATTTACTTTTACCTTCATTCCCACTTTTATATCTTCAGGTTTCTCATTAACCCACGCTAAAATATTTATTCCCTCTTTCAGCCTTGCTATACCAACTATGTAGTCTTGATAGTGCATGAAACTAACAGGTTTAACGGTTATGATCGTGTAAGTTAATAATTCTCCCTCTCCAGAGAGCTCTATAGTATCAAGACCAGATACTTTACACTTAGTACAGTCATCTTGAGGAGGGAAGTATATTGAACCGCATTTAGGGCATTTAGTTCCTACAATTTTTCCCTTAGATAACTGGTCAAAAAACTTATATATTCTCCCTATAGGAATCATAAATCTCTGTGTTAACTCCCTAACGTCTACCCAAAGAAGATTGGTATTCTTTAAATCTCTCATTATAGGCATTCCACTATTCTTGATCAGTAGATCTATCTGCTCTAAAGCCTTTTTATCGATTTCATTAAATTGTTTCCCTCTAATCTCAGTAACGCCCATTACTATCACACTGAAGGCTTCTTTGTGGAAAATATTGTAACATATGCGTAGTGTCCCGTTCCTCCTACGTTGTGTGTTATTCCCATACCGTTCCTAACTTCTACTTGTGTTCCTTTGTGTGCTCTATATAATAATTGTCTTGTTATTGATACTGCCATGCTTACTCCAGTTGCCCCTATTGGGTGTCCCTTTGCTTTCAACCCTCCATCAACGTTTATTGGTATTTTTCCACCTATGTATGTTTGCTCTTCCCTAGCTAGTAAATGTCCCTCACCTCTTTTTGCGAATCCTAAATCTTCATATGCCATTATCTCCGCTATTGTGAAACAATCATGCACATCTGCTACGTCGAAATACTTCCAACTATTCTCAAAATCAATTTTAGCCTTCTTATACGCTTCCTCAGCAGCCAATCTTGCGGCATCTATTGATATGAAATCGTCTCTTTTAGATAAATTAGCTGTTCCAGATTTAAACCCTTGTGAAACTATCCATACTGGAGAGTCTGTTATTTTTTTAGCTACTTCTTCTGATGCCAATATTATAGCCGCAGCACCATCAGTTATTGGGCAAGCATCGTATACCTTTAATGGATAAGCTACAACTCTGGACTTCATATATTCGTCCATTTTTATTTGTTTTTGAAACATGGCATAGGGATTAAAGCTACCGTAATAGTGATTTTTAATAGCAATTTGTCCTAAATCCTCTTCCTTCATTCCGAATTTAGCCATACGACGTGTTGCATAGAGTCCATAATATCCAGGGAAAGTTAATCCGAAATTCTCAAATTCCCAGAAGTAATTCCCAGCTCTCCCCATCATTTCTACGGCAACTGGATTAGGTGATTGGTGCATTTGCTCTACTCCAATTACCATTGCCATTTTAGCATCCCCTGACTTAATTGCTTGGTAAGCTATTCTTAAGGCTGCACTGCCAGTAGCACAGGCAGCTTCAACTCTCATGGTCCCTTTAGGTGCTAAATTACAATACTCTCCTATTACTATCGCGGAAAGAGGTTCTGAACTCCACCCACCAGCATTGCCTACCACGAACATATCTATATCCTTCTGGTCTAAATTAGACTCCTCTAAGGCTTGTTTTACCGCTTCCCATGCTAGTTCCTGGAGATTAACATCTGTTCTATTTCCGAATTTGCTGTGACCAGTACCTACTATTGCAACATCTACCATATCTATATATTAGTGTTAACTTCCTAATTAACTTTTCGTTCTTTCATAATATAAATTTTATTTCAAGTTAATTTTATGAAGTATATCTTGGAACCATAAATATCATAAAAGTTTTTTAAGTTATTAATTATACACTCTAATAGTGATAGCAAATGTTATTGGGTTTTTCCAGTAGATATGAAAAGGTATATCAAGGTTTGGCACTTGACCTAATAGCGGAAACTGTAAAGGAAGCTTTAGACATGGCTAAACTAGAACCTAAGGACATAGATGGAGTTATAACTACGTGGTTGCCATGGATTTTCGATGGTACTTTAGCAATAGGCTTTCCAGAGAATTATATTAGTGAGTACTTAGGAATAAGGCCTAAATTTACAGACTTAGTTCAATATGGAGGAGCTTCGGCTTTAGAAATGTTTTATAGAGCTTATAAGGCAGTAAAAAGTGGTGAGGCAGATAGAGTTTTATGTGTAATAGGAGGTAAGGGAACTTTAATGAAAAAACAATTAAGAGAAGGAGGATTAGAGAGATTTTCAGAAGTTGAGCTACTAAATATACTAAGGAATAATCCCTTTGATGAATTCATAAGGGTATATCAAGAAATGGATCCTATATCTTTTTACGCAATGGTTGCTGCTAGACACTCGAAATTATACGGAACTACTGATGAACAAAGAGCCTTATTAGCGGTTCAGCAGAGATATAATGCAAACTCTAATGAGAGGGCTTTATTTAGGGGTCCTCTAACAGTTAAGGACATTATAAATTCGCGAGTGGTATCAACTCCTCTTCATCTTCTTGAAATAACTTATCCTATAGATGGCGTTTTAGCCTTTATAGTAGGTAAGGGGACTTCACAGCTGAGGTCGATGGATGTAATATCCTATGGAGATGCAATATGGCCAGAGTTTTTCGCCGAAAGGGATGTGGATATTGTTTATACTCCCACAATCGAGAGTGCTAAGAAGATAGACTTCAATTTAAATAAGATCGATGCTTTCGAAATATATGACGCTTTTACAATAATGGTATTAACTGAGCTAGAAGATTTGGGTTTAACCGAGAAAGGAAAGATAGGGAAATTCGTGGAGGAGAATGATCTGACGATAAAGGGTAGCATACCAGTTAATACTGGAGGTGGAAGTTTAAACATGGGACAGCCTGCATATATGAGTGGGATAATCATCCTTGAAGAAGCGTTCCTGCAATTTAATAACATGGCTAAAGGACATCAAGTAAGCGGAGCTGATTATATATTAGTTAATGGCTTAGGGGGTTGGAATACACACGCTACCACATTAGTAATAGGTGAGAAAAAATGAACTTAAATGAAATAATTCAAACCTATTACGAGTACTTTAATAAGGAGAAGTTGCCTTATATTAAGTGTACAAATTGCGGACACGTGTTTTATTATCCCAGAGCAATATGTCCGAAATGTTTATCTAAGAAACTGTTAATTATGGAGAGTAAGGGAGAAGGTGAAATATATTCTGAAACTAAATTTGTTAACGAGAAAGGACAAGTTACTATAGTAGGCTTAATAAAGCTTGAGGAGGGGTTTATGATTTACGCTAACATATTAACTAATAGGTTAGAAGACGTGAGTATGAATAAGAAGGTTAAAGTAAAGTTTAAGGAGGTCATTAAGGAGCAGAAATTCCCGTTCTTTACTATTATAAGCTGATCTTAATGTTTTCCTTTTGTTTAATATACTTGATCATACCATCACTTATCCTTTTCCTTACAGCGTTTATGTCCTCTAAATATTTTAGATGTGCTAAAGTCTCTCCCATAGCTAAGTACTTCTGAGAGGGATCTAACTCATCCCATCCATTATATTTCAACTTCCATTTGATTTTACTTGCAATTTCGTAAGCCGCTAATTCTCTATTTCCCATCATCTCTAACATTTCGTTTAACCTTTCCTCGTGGTGTTTTATTAATTCCCTTATCCTCTCCTCAGTGTTCTCTATAATTCTTCCGTGAGCTGGCAGGGATTTCTTCACTTCTAGGCTGGAAATTCTCTTTAGGGACTTTAGATATTCGTTTAATGGATTACAATTCTCTTCGTATAAACTTACATTGGGTGTTATGTCAGCTAATAATGTATCCCCAGATAAGAGTAATTTATTCTCTTCATCATAAATGCATATATGTCCAATTGTATGTCCAGGAGTGAATAAGAACTTTAAGTTATATAGTTGCTGACTATCGTTAACTGTTTCGACATTATTAAGTTCCCCTACTCTAGAGTAAATATTAGCCCTAAATCCAGAGGTGAAATCAAATGCTATGTCTAAAAGTTGTTGCGAAGCACCATTCAATTTTAGGATTTTGATCATCTCATCATATCTATATTTAAATCTCTTTATGAAATTATATTCCACATTACCAATTATTATTTTAACCTTAGCTAGCTTACTTAAAAGATACGCCAAACCTATATGATCTATATGAAAATGCGTTATTATAATTTCGTTAATATCGCTAATTTTCATACCTAAATTTTCCAATTCTTCAACTAATGATGATATTGATCCATATGAGGGACTTCCAGTATCGATTAATATATTCTTATCATTAAGAGTTAGTAGATAAGCGTTTAAACTTTCGATTGCCAAATCCGGTAATTTAATCGAAAGTTTGAATAAATTCTTAGTTATGCTTTCTGGCATGAGATAATCTAATTGCGTTATTATAAATAAATCTTTTCTTTTAAGATAAATTTATAGTCTCTTATTACGTCCTAGTTTATTATGAGTCTAAAAAATAAGCTTCACGAACTATTTGAAAGTATAGACGTAAGAGGCATAGAGGATTTACCAAAAAAGGGATTAAAAATAGGAATAAAGTTTGGAAATTGTTATTTTACTGTAATTTTAGATAAATCCAAGATTAGCGTAGTGGAAAATAAATTAGATAACTTAGATAATGAAATAATAACGGACGAGGAAAGTCTAAATCAGCTTCTTGAGGGAAAAGTGTCATTAATAGACCTCATTATACAAGGTAAGTTATATATAAGCGGGAAGTTAAGCAATTTACTGAAATTAGTTGAAGTATTTAGGGCTAAGGCAATTAACTTAGGATTTGAGGGATCTAGTTTATATAATGTTTTAAAGGCTGTTTTTGAGGGTATATGTAATAAAAACGAGGATATTCTAAGGCACATAAAGAACTTTAATGTCACTTTTCAGTTCAGCGATTTTGAAGGAAGTATTTGTTGTCTTATAATAAATGATGGTAAATTCATCGTTAAAAATGGGAAATGTGAAGGAAAACCTACGGCTTCCATATCAGCAAAAAGAGAAGTATGGAATAAAATATTTAACGGCGAGGAAAGTGTAGGTACTGTTGCAATGAATGGTGAGGCAAAAATAGAGGGTAACTTAATTCAAGCATTTAAATTAAAAACGATAATTGATAAAATATTTTAAAGTTAAAATATATATTCACTCATTTTTTCCTTAACCCATCTTGGGAAGTACATATAATACTCTCTCGGGTAAGCTTTCCTTAAACCGTCATATGTAGCCTTAACTAGTCTAGGCTTATCCCTATCCCTTAAAACCTTAACCAATCCCTTAGCTTCTAAGGAATTTATTATCTCAACTAACTGTTTCTCGTCACACTCTATAAACCTCTTAATATCGTTAAGCTCCATGAAAAGTCCCGGATTTACTAAATAGTCTCTAGCTAAGACTCTCAATATCTCCATTTCTCCCTCCTCTCCTCCCTGAAGTTTTTCCTTAGTTATCGACTTTTCAGAAACGGTAATGGGTACTTTAAGTTCTGGATGCGATATCCTTATCGGAGTTTTCAGATCATCAGCCATAGCAGTTAGTGCATATCTAACTATAAACCTCTTCAAAACCTCACTAGTACCTCCGCCTATGGTTCCTAGTTTAGCGTTCCTATATATGGCTTCAACTGGATAAAACTTTGTCCATCCATCTCCTCCCATAGCCTGAATAGCATCTCTAGAAGCCTTTTCTACTGCTTCGGTAGAGAAAGCTTTTAATACATTCGCGTCTATTACTGGATCTACGCCTTGATCCATTAAATAAGCAGTATAATAGGTTAATAGCCTAGTAATCCTATAATCTATTATAATATCAGCCAACTTATATTGATTAGCCTCATATTCAAACGTAGGCTGATTAAACTGAACTCTTCTTCTAGTATAAAATGCCACATATCTGGCTAATTCCCTTAATAGACCAACTTGTTGAGCACCTATGACTAGCCTTTCAAAATTAAGACCAGATACTAAAATCCACCATCCTTGCCCCTCTTCACTTAACCTATTTTCTACTGGAACTTCAACGTGATCTAAATCCAAATAACCATTTAGTAATCCGTCAAATCCTTGAAGTTCATTTATCTTTTCCACATGAAAACCTTTCATTCCCTTTTCCAATATGAAAGCAGAAAGATGAGAATATGACTTCCTCGCCTTAGAGCTAGGATCAGTAACTGCGTAAACTACATAAATGTCTGCCATGCCTGCATTAGTTATAAACCTCTTCTTACCGTTTATAATATACTTATCTCCCTCTTTAATAGCTATAGTTTCAGCACCTGCAGCATCGCTACCAACGTAAGGTTCAGTTATACATACAGCTCCTACAGTACCCTTAGCGAACTTAGGTAACGATTTAGCTTTCTGCTCTTCATTTCCGAACCTTAGAATCTGATAAAGCCCTCCGAAAAGTGTAGTAGCGAAAACTCCTCCTACAGATCCCAGATTACTTATGTACTCTGATATTATCGCAACGCTTGTATAGTCCCCTCCCATGCCTCCATATTCCCTGGGTATTACAACACCCCACCAACCCTTTTCTACTATCTTTTTATGTAAATCCATAGGATATTCGTTCTTCCATAACGCTTCTTCTGCTCTACCTCTATTTTCCTCTACGAAATTTTCCACTTCCTCTGCTAAACTCTTATGCTCTTCTTTCCACCAGGGTAAAGGTTCCACCAAGATATATCACTAATCAATTTAATTGAGAAACATTAATAAACTTATTTTAAGCAGTTAAATCACTCGTAAAAATATGAATTAAAAAATTATTTTGATTTCGCGTCTCCTATTGCCATTTTTATTACTGTTAAAATGTCCTCTTGACTTACCATTGGCATTTCCCATCCATTCCTAGAATATAATTCAGATACCTTTTTACTAATTTCTTCTAAATTGTTTATTTCAATTCCCTTTAAGCTATTCTCGAAATCAAATAAATATTGCGTAGGACTACAGTAAAAATCTCCGCTAATCATAATATCCTTAATAACCTTTTTATCAGTTAATAAATGAACAACGAGTAGCTTTCTAGCCTTATATCTTGCGAATCCTAAAACGTGATTTGGTGGTATATTTGCAAACCTCTTACCACTGGACCTTAAGTATAAATGCTCTTCAGAGGAGGCAATTTTTCTATACTCCTCTCTGATCTTTTTAGCTTCATCTGAAAGTTCATGCTCCTCTAAATCTAACCTTAAGGTCTCTCCGAAACTACTCACAAAGGCATTGTAAACTTCTTCCATTGATGGTTTATAGCCAGTTTCCTCTTCAACTGAAGAAACATAATCTTGAGGACCCTTAGCAGTCTTATCCTTAAACTTCTCTGGAGGGATTCTCAAAACTTTAACCATCTCTTCCACGTTTAACTTGCCTATTCCTATTACCATGTTAAGGACTAATGTATTGCCTATTGTAGTGAATCCGAAGCCAGTTATTTTCTTATGGCTTTTAGGAGAACCAACTCTAACATCTCCTATATGATCATACCATGCTCCCTTAACCTCTAATTTGTAATATGCATGAGCTGTAGCCGAACCTATTTGACAGAATGCCTTGTCCATGTTAGGAAAGAAATCTGAAGGTATGGCCATATATAGTGCCATACTTGAATTTTTGTCACTATATATTGTACCTCCACCTACACCTAATCTCCTTACAACTTGAATACCCCTTCTCTTGGCCTCCTCTAAATTTACTTCAGTATCTAAGTCTTGGAAATACCCTAAACTTACACCACTAATTTTACTGCCTACAACAGCCATTATAGGAACGTTTAGTCTTCTAGACTCCTCAACTAATGAAGCTGGAATTGCTACACTATCTAGGAGATCCCCGTTTTTAATTAACATACTCTTTCCTTTCATATTAAATGATATCTCGTTAAAATTCCTAATAAAACTTTCTTTAGCCACTTTCCTTGAAAAGTAGAG
>Ga0208151_100227_pt1 | contig 28264 bp, 26 predicted proteins | sample ECH_Bhost_MetaG_FD_187130 | JGI IMG/M metagenome (GOLD analysis project Ga0208151, IMG submission 187130) | Hot spring microbial mat communities from Yellowstone National Park, Wyoming, USA - ECH_B host_MetaG (SPAdes) (version 2) | ecosystem: Environmental > Aquatic > Thermal springs > Hot... | reverse complement strand
TAATGGGAGGGGGTCTCTGACCCTCTCGACTGTCCCTCAAATGAGAGATGTAAACCCGAATCGATGAGGGGAACGATGAGCCCTCTGGAAGGGAACCCTCGCCCTTCCAGGGCGGGGAGGAAGTCAGCATTAGGTACAGAACTCCTCCAAGATGGGGACCGCTTCACTATCCCAAGTAAAATATCTCCTGACGTTAAGTGAGAAAAATCTGAAGCTAAACATTAGGAGAAAGACGTCCCTGAAGTAAACAGTAGAGAAGTAGGGCCTCTGCACCGACGGGCCCCACTTCGACGTTAAGTTGAGCCATCTTGACCTGTTTACCCATGGAAAGTTCTATCTTGCCGAAGCCTGAGTCTATCCCTGAGAAAACAAAGTAGACCCTTCCTTCCAATAGGCCAGGTTGTAAGGTCTCTGAGGCTTGCGACGTAACCAAATAGGTTGTAGAGGGCTTAAATAAGTCTAAGGCGTCCCTAAGGTCAGGTAGTACAGAGAAGGACTTCCCTGACTTCAGAGCTAGCTTATTAACTTCGGGTATTCCGCTCTGAGCTGCTACTCCTCCGACCTTAGTGATAACAAGATATTTGACCATGTCAGAAGAGAAGGCGAGCTTAGCGAAATCAATCATCCTCTGCACGCTGGTCACGTTATGCAGTCCTAGTAGTAACTCCATGAAGTTCAGCTATACCGCGAACTTTTTGAAATTGAGCTCAAGTTATCATGGCTATGTCGCGAGACCTTGTGGAGGAGGAGTTAAACAGTTCCTACAAGGTCAATGTAAACGTTAAGCTAGAGGGAGGAATAGTGACCGGCAGTGGAGACTCTTTTGCCGCTGCACTGTCTCTAGAAGGGAGAAGCAAAGGTAAGTTCAGAGCATTGGATCCAGAGGAGTTACTTAACTGGGAAACCAATGAACCCATAGTTATAATATCAGTCTCAGGGAGACCTAAGATAAACGTGCAGGTGGCCAGAAAGTTCGGTAGTCATAACAGGGTGATTGCTGTAACGTCAGACCTTGATTCTCCGTTAGCCAAGGAGGTTGGAGAACATGTTTACATACCATACGTTCCCAAGAGCAGATTACCTGGTACTCTCTCATTTCTGATGAGCTTAAGTGCCATATATGGGTTGGCAGGGTTCGAAACGAAAGATCATTGTGTTGGACGAAAACTTGACCTAAAAGGAAATCCTTTCTTTGTGGGGTCTGGTGAAAATTTCGGGATAGCCTATTTCTCCTACCTGAAATATGCCGAGTTTCTAGGACAATGGAGCAACTTCGAAAGGTTCGAACAGTTCTGCCATGCTCCGATATTTACCGCCAGAGGAAGAGATGTGGTCTTATTGGACAGTGGACCTAGGAGAAAGCAATTGGCTGACCTCATCAAGTTCGGAAAAGTTATTGATACAGGTTACACCGATCCGTTCTGCAACGCCATCACAATTGTTAGATCTATTTTGGATCACGTTGGGGAGAAACCGTATTTCCTCTTAGACGAAGAGATATTAAGAACGAGTTCCATAATGATATACGGTGAATCGAGTTGAGCGAACTGGATCTAACACAGGCGGACGCAAAGTGCAGCACTGACTCAGCCTCGGTAAGACTAATGAAAAAGTGGTTGGAGATAGGAGAAGGTAACATTAAGGTCATAGCGCTCAAAGGGATACAAACAGATACGCTGGAGATGTGGGCTCAAGCCATGGCAGATAAAGGTGTAAAGATCCTGGAAAAACAGGAAAACGGAGATAGAGTGATCTACCTAGTACATCTGCCTTGAACCTCAGCAGACCTTTCTCCTCATCGGTCGGTAGATCCGCTTCTCCTCATCGGTCACACGTGCAATAGTTAAGTGCAATAGTTAAGGGAAAGAAAAATTTGAGTCCGATTAGGGGATGACGTCCGAACATAATAGTTAATATATGTAGGAAGTAAGTTGCTGCACCTTGTTCGATCCAGAGTCCTTCGTGGAAAATGCCGTTAACAAGTTAAAACTTGTGGAAGGAAAAGTGGTAGCTGCTGTTAGTGGGGGAGTTGATAGTACGACTGCCGCACTTCTAGCCTATAGATCCTTAAGGGAAAGAATGATACCAGTTATGATAGATACTGGGTTCCTAAGGAAAGGGGAAATAGATACAGTGGTGAAATCGCTGAGGGATCTTATCCCGATCGAGGTAATAGATGCGAGGCAGGAATTTATGAATGCGTTGATCGGCAAGTCAGACGCTGAGGTCAAGAGAAAAACCTTCAGGGAAGTTTTCTATAGAAAACTTGGGAAAATAGTAAGTGAGGTGGGAGCTACCCATTTGGTTCAGGGGACAATAGCTGCTGATTGGGTAGAGACCGCTGGTGGAATTAAGACACAACACAACGTTCTTCTTCAGTTGGGATTGGACCCGGAAAAACTATACGGCTTTAGTGTTATAGAACCATTGGCAGATCTCTATAAGGATGAAGTAAGGGCTGTGGCTAGATATTTAGGTTTACCAGAAGAAATGGTAAAGAGACAGCCTTTCCCAGGACCAGGTCTTCTAGTGAGGACCGTTGGTCTGGTTACCCCAGAAAAGGTGGAGCTCTGCAGAGAGGCTAACCATGTTGTGGAGACCTACCTGTCCAAAATGGGGTACTCGCAGTACTTTACGGCAATATTTGAGAACGAAGGAGATGAGAACGAAGGAGTCAAAAGATATAGAGCAAGGGCTACTGGGGTCAAGGGTGACAATAGAGTTTACGGCGGAATAGTTTCAATAGATTGGGACCTTGAAAAAATCGAATCGATAAGAGGACTGGTGGCTAAGCTTTCCGCTGGGGACGTAACACATGTGATGATAAGGCTAAGCAAGGGAAAGGGCAAGTATTCTATTGCGGTGAGGGCAGTTATGACGGAGGACTTTATGACAGCCGACTTCGCTAGAGTCCCACCAGAAAAATTGAGGGAGATCAAAGATGAATTAATGAAGCTACCAGAGGTCGGGGAGGTACTATATGACGTTACCTCTAAGCCCCCAGCAACCATAGAGTTGGAGTAAAATCTCTAAAACTATTATTTACTACTTACCTTCAGGAGGCTGTGTTCTGGACGTGATAGACATAAGGAGGGTTAGCCCCCTGGTGGCTAGCCACCTTACATATGGACTCAAGGCATAGCATAGACCTATATATATCCCACTAACGACCAATCCTTCTAATGCCATTTGGCTAAGACGGGTAACATATACGAATGAGAAGGGTAATCCAGCTACCAACGCCACAATCACAGAAACCATGGTTTCGCGCCAAGGAAAGGAAAAGGAGTAGAGTTCCCGGGATTTTGAAATGCTATTGTGCAACATGTAAACTGAATTGAACATGGGGCCTATGGACAACAAAGTTACCTCAATAGGGTAAGGGGACTCCCTGAAGATGTAACCCAACGTGACGCTCAACAGCACCCCAATAACAGAGAAAGCGACGTTATTTCTTACTATGCTTCCCATGGGCCCCCTCAACGAATTCCCCCCTTGGACCGCCAGAGTCTCATCTCTCATTCCTATGGCATAATAGAAAATTGTGGCGAAGTTACGTAAAAGATTGGATATCGATATCACATAGGTTGCGGCCAAAGCCCCAACGTAATCGGGCCTCATAATATGTAGAAGGGGCCTCGCCTCAGCTATTACTAAAGCCATGAGCAGCATGGAAGACACCACAAAAATCTTGGTGGCGGACTCGATGACCCGAGCCTTTGGTTCATCCTTCAATTGAACTATGAGACCGGTTGGAAGAGAAGCTGTCCAACCTATAACGGTTGAGACTATTATGGCCGATTCGTAATAGGAGTTAATTATGGCACTCCCAGTGAAGGCCACAGCCACGATCACTATTGTAGCCTCTGCCAATCCCTGCAGTTTACTTATGATGAAAACAACCGACTTCCTCAAGGCTGTCAGAGCTACTGTCATGTCCATCTTTAGGTCGGCCTTGACATATCTCATGTTTATGAACGTCTGAATTAGGTAACCGGCTGCGTAGGCGAGAATAACACCAGTAACTGAGAGATTAAATATATACATGGCCACCAGGGCTACTGCCAGACGCCCGATCTGAAACAGGGTGGTGGAAATACCGTAAACCGTGGGTGTCCTACCCACTGCTACTGAACTGGTAACCTTGAGGAGGTAAGTTAGAATTATGAGAATCGGAGAGATATAGAAGAATATTGTACCCTGGACGTACTTAGTCTGAGAAACGAAAATTGGGGAGAGAGCGAAGAATAGTACAGATGAGAGAGCTCCCATAAGGAGATTAAGAAGGATTATTCCACCCACAGCCCTTTCCTCCGCGGCATACCTGGAAATAATGAAAGAAAGGATGTCGGCTGGGAGAGTAAAGTAGGTGGTGATCAGTATGAAGATATATTGCCAGGAACCGAAAACAAGCGTCCCCTCAGGCATTCCAGATAAATATCTTGCAACTAATACAGTAAAAAGGAAAGAAATTGGAGCTATCAGTAACCTCAGACCAAAGTTGAAAGCCCCAATGTAGGCTGCGCTTCTTTTGCTCAACAGTCCCACCTTAGCTTCATGGCGGCCCCTATAAGGATCATTCAATGTTTGACCGTAATTAGCTATATAAGTATTCGGCAAAGAGAGCCTGTGGAAATAGTAGAGGGTTACTTCCTGAAGTATAAAGGGGGGATCTGGGCCGTAAAGGGATGTTATCATCCAAATGGATGGGTAGTGGCAATGCCAAGAGTTATCGGTGGAAGGAAGTTAAAGACCATAAAGGAGTCAATTGAGGCCGCCAAACAGATAACCGTTGTAAGATACATTGAGGAAATAGGAAGGGAAGTGCCCCTGGTGCCGTTAAAGTATGCCGAAATTCTAGATCCGTTCCGTTGGAAGCCAGGAGATAGCGAGATCTGTAGAAAAACGAACAGGATGTTAGACTATTTACCAGGGGCAGGAGTTACAGGCAGCCTACTATATGACGGAGACGGAAAGGACATAGACCTTTTGACTTTCAACCCAAGACACTACTCCATCCTAAAGGAAATGAGGCAGAATGGAATTACCGAACCTTTAGATAAGGTGGAGTTTGAGGATGTAGAGGTATTAGGAATTGAGGACATGAGGACACTTAAGGCTAGGAGGCTATTGGAGGGAAAGTTCCAGAAGGTCCCATATACCTTCAAAATAGTAAATTGTGAAGAATGGGAACCTGTTACAAATAAAAAGAATTTTTCTGGGACAGTAAAATTGGTCTCAGGTAATGGGATCTCCTTACCCGTAAAATACTCTGGGGAGCTTGAGGACGGAACTAATGTAAAATTAACCAGTTTTAGAATCAGATTTACTGAACTACCCAAAGGAACGATTCTACAAGTCAAGGGGTACCTCCTAGAGCGGAACTTCCTTGATTTGAACCTTGATCTTGCGGAGGAGATAAGGATAGTGAAGCTACCTGAGACGACAATTGAGAGAGACGATTCATGAAGTAAGGTAGGGATGCCCCCATTGTTATTACACCCAAGACCAAATGTGTTCCTACGTTCCTAGGATGAATGAGTGAAATTCCTAATTGACCTATTGCCACGATAGCTTCATCCAGTAAATATGAGGACCTAGAGATATAGTAAACTATAACCAACGTGTTTAGAAAAGGTATCTCTATCATAACACCAAACACAAGGAGACTTATGATGACCGCAAACGGATTGAAGCTAGCCCTCCTCCTCAACCTCAGGGGGATATCGGAATAGAGAAGGTAGGTGTTATAACTCATTGGATCGATTGCCTTTCTCTCCTCAATTATTTTCTCCACCTTCCCAGAAACAGTCATCACCACTGAGGAACACTGGTAGAGAAGCATGTATGTAAAGTAGGCCACAAATATGGAGGTAAGAGAATAGAGAAGAAAGACAGTGCCCACATAGTTGAATTCCCCTAGGATTAACAGGACTATTGAGGTGTAACCCACTATTCCATGGGCAACGAAAGCCACTGTTGACAGTAGATTCCTCATGGCCACATTGATTGAGGCACTTTATTTATTCTTTGTTACAGTACCTACTTGTGGCTTCAAGGAAGGAGCATTCGGAGAGAGGTCCTAAGACTGCTGGATTCTACGTAATCACGGTAAGCACGTCTAGATACAATAAGGCGGTAAACAGAGAGCCAGTAATAGATGAGTCAGGAGATATCATAAAACAACTGGCCTCTGAGTCTGGACATAAGTTGGTGGGATATTCCCTAGTCCCTGACTCAAAACTGAAGATACTAAAGGCCTTAGTTGATGCTCTAGATACAGAGGAAGTTGACGTGATAGTGATGTCTGGAGGAACAGGCTACAGCCCTACAGATGTGACCTATCAAACGATCAGAGGATTATTTGACCAAGAGATCTTAGGTTTTGGGGATGTATTCAGAGCCATAAGCTATAACGACCCAGAGGTGAGAGCCGCTGCGTATTTAACCAGAGCGGCTGCTGGAGTTGTGGGAGAAAAGGTAGTATATTGTCTTCCTGGTTCTCCAGATGCCGTTAGGTTGGCCGTGAGGGAACTCATATTGCCAGAGATCGGACATTTGCTCGGTCTACTGAGGGGAAGGTCATAGAATTGACCATATGCTAACGATGACACTGCTCATGGACATGGCCAACGCGGAGTATTGCGGAGGTAACCAAAGGTTAGGATAAAGGAGTCCTGCCGCCAGAGGCAACAAAACGATATTATAGCCGAAGGCCCACGCCAGGTTCTGCCTTATCTTCCCTAAGGCCATCCTAGACATATGAAAGAGTTCTACTAATGAAGAAAGTCTATCTGGAATTACAACGTCGCCCGCGCCCTTAGCGATCTCAGTTCCACTGGATATCGCTATGCCCACGTTGGCCTCTGCCATAGCTGGAGCATCATTCACTCCGTCCCCAACAAAGGCCACTTTTCCCTCAGATCTAAGTTTCTTAACGATCTCAACCTTTTCCTCTGGGGTTAGTCCAGTTACTACCTGCACCCCATCCAAATGGATTGGCGTATTGTCACCCGTAGCCACAACAATTCGCAATCCCATCTGGCGTAAGAAGTCTAAGGTTTCAGGAGCGTCGGGCCTGAGCTTATCTTCCAAAGTTACGGAACCTGCCGCCTTACCGTCAACAGCGAAGAACACGCTCCCCTCAGAAGGTAACTCTCCCTCCGAATTAGCTTGCACAAAGGCTCTCTTCCCTACCACTACTTCATGACCATCGATCTTTGCATATACCCCCTCGCCTGGAAACTCCTGAAAGTCCGATATCTTATGTGATGATTTGCGTAGGGTAGATAGGGCCCTGGCAACTGGGTGAATACTACCCTCCTCGGCTGCGGCGGCAAGTTCCAAGGACCCTGGAATAAGTTCCTTAACATTAACAACACTTAGGAGTCCCTGAGTGAGGGTGCCCGTTTTATCAAATACAATCGTTTTCACTTGAGAAAGCTCCTGTAAAACTTCTCCTCTTCTCAGCACTATTCCCTTCCTTGCTGCCCTATTTATGGTACTGAGTACGGCCATAGGTGTGGCAAGTCCTAGAGCGCAAGGACATGCCGCAGCTAGAACGGATACGGCGGTGAGGAGAGAGAGCAGAAATCCACTATGTAGAATGAAGTACCACGTAAGAAAGGTAAGTAAGGAGGCAGTCATCACTACCGGCACAAATATGGAAGCTACCTTATCCACAAACTCTTGAATGGGAAGCCTGGCAGCTTGGGCCTCCCTCACCGTCCTAACCACTTGAGCTATATAGGCACGATCCGAGGGGCGCGTGACGTAAACCTTAAGTCTGCCACCCACCAGTAGGGAACCGGCAAGGACGGGTTGACCAACGTTTTTCTTCACCGGCTTAGACTCACCGGTGAGCAGAGATTCATCAACTTCCCCCTCCCCCTCCTCAACCACCCCATCTGCCGGAATACGTTCACCAGTCCTAACAAGCACAATATCTCCCACCTTAAGATCAGCTGAGTTAACAACAATCTCAGCCCCATCGCTTAGTTTTAGAGCCCTTGGGACTAGCATTGCGGATATCTCGTTGGATGTCCTGGACTTCAGGTAGGACTCCAGACTTCTGCCAAGAAGGATGAACGTGACCAACATTGAAGAAGCGTCAAAGAAATAGGACGGGGAGGGTGATAGGTGGTTCAATAAAAGATAGTAGACGCTAAAGAACCATAAAATAAGAGAGGAGGAGGAAACCAACGTGTCCATATTTGCACTATGATTACGTAGGGCTCTGATGGCACCTTTATGAAAACCTGAGGCTGAATAGGTAATTACTGGAAGGCTCAACAGAGCTGCTATTGGAAGGTCTCGGAAAATGAAGGTAAAGATCGTAAATACTGTGGCTAATCCCAACTTAACCAGTAGGATTCGAAGCTCTTTATTGTTGTGAAATTGTTTAACTTCCTCATTCCTCGTTATCCTATATCCCTTTCTCTTAAGTTCTTCCTCCAATGTTGTCGAAGAGGTGTCGAAGGGATTGTAATCTATCCTTACGAAGCCTGTGACCGAAACCGACGCAGATATTACGCCCTCCATTTCCTCCAATCTAGTTCTAATGTTATCCGCCTCCTCAGGTCTCAGATCGATGAAGAATGTGACTGTCCCTGTTGCGACATCATAACCTGCCTTTCTGATGCTTTTTACAATATCCTTAAGCTTACCACTAGTAAGCACTACTCTTGCCTGACCTGAGGCTAGGTTAACCTCCGCATCCTCGACCCCAGATATAGAGGTTATTGCTTTTCTTACGGTGGTAGCGCAAGTGGCGCAGTGCATCCCAATTACTTGCAGTTGTTCCTCTTTCTTCAACCTCAATGACAATTCAATCGCCATCAATGGGGCATGCCCTTAGGGCCCTCCCTTATGTAAGTTTCAGGGTCCTTTTGAAAGGCCGATTTACAGGCCGCAGAACAAAAATAGTACACCTTCCCCTTATACATGGTCTTAAGTGTGGTTTGCTCGTTTACTGACATACCACAAACTGGATCTTCGGCCATCATTAACACCTAACTGATATATTTCCTTGGGACTATTTCAGACTTACTAGTAGCAAAGTGTTCAGAAACACATTGAAAGTTGAAATAAAGTGTTAATAGACTGATGCAGAATGTACTACTATGACATATGGCGAGAATACAATGGAACCTCTCTCAGACTTGGAGTTCAGAGCTCTAGAGATCCTTAGAGAAGACTCCAGAATTAGTATAGAGGCATTAGCAAGAGAACTGGGAATCAGTCGGAGCACTGCTTCCAGGATTCTCACCTCATTAAGGAAAAGAGGGGTTAGGTTCACAGTTGAAGCAACTTTCGCTGGACAGATCGCCTTCGTACTGGGTAATCGACGGCTATCGGATGAATCTTATAGGACTCTAGATGGCAGATTCATCAGTGTATTAAGGTTCAACAGCATATCAGAACTAACAGAGAAGCTAAGGGATCCAGGAAGGAGAAGCCGAGTCATTATTGCGTCGCCTGTGAAAAAGATCCTCACTCACGGACTTCGTTGCGACTACTGCGGTGGAGAGATAGGAAAGGAACCCCTGACCTATAGAAGGGGTAGAAGGACCTACTACCTTTGCTGTAAAACATGTTTATCTCAACTTAGGGAGAGGTTCAAGAGACGATCGAACAGCATTGCCCAAAAATAGTTAAAATTAAAACGACCAGGAACGCATACGTTTCATGTACTTTGAGGACTTTCATGAAGGATCAAGCTGGAACACAAAAGGGCGAACCGTAACTGAAACTGACGTGGTTTTGTTCGCCTCAACCACTGGAGCCCTCAATCCTCTCTTTCTTGACGAAGAATATGGAAAAACCACCAGATATGGTTCGAGGATAGCTCCAGGCATGCTAACGGCCTCACTAACTGTGGGCTTAGCATATCAATTACCCAGCGATCCTTTCGGGGAGGGCTTCGTGGCTCTATATCGTTTTTCGGGAACGGCGAAAAGGGCGGTTAAGATAGGCGATTCCTTAAGGGTAAAAGTAACAGTAGTCAGCAAGCACGATCAGGGAGAAAGGGGAAGGGTTTCATTATCTCTCTCCACGCTTAACCAGAGAGGAGAGGAAGTAATGGAAATGGAAATGGAAATTGTAGTTAGAAAGAGAGGGAATAAGGAATAATATCAAACGAGTATAACGAATATTATGTATAAGCAGACTTTCAAACAAAAATATGACTAGGTTTTCCAGGGTTGCCATATTTCATAAGAAATACTTAAAGGGTAGCCACTTCGCTTGTTGACTTCATGAAGTTAACAGAGCCAGGTTACATAGGCAAATTGAAGGTAAGAAATAGGGCTATAATGGCTCCAATGATAAGCAACCTGGCAAATCCAGATGGGACCACCAACGAAGCACACATGAGGTACCTTGAGGAGAGGGCAGCAGGAGGGATTGGGGTAGTCATAACAGAATACACTTACGTTGACAACATAAACAGTAGGGGTTCTCGTAATCAGCTAGGTATATATGATACAAAGATGATCCCTAAACTCCGAAGGCTCACCGAGGGAATACATAGGTGGGGTGCGGCTACGTTCGTTCAGCTCGTTCATGCTGGTGGGAAGGCTAGCCCTGACATAAACGGAGTGGAAAGTATCGCGCCCTCTGCAATGAAGTACTTTAATCACATGGCCAGAGAGATGACACAAGAAGACATATCAAGGGTGCAGGAAAGCTTCGTCACTGCAGCTAAACTAGCGCAGGCATCCAACTTTGACGGTGTAGAACTGCACGGTGCTCACGGCTATCTCATTCACCAGTTCTTAAGTCCAGCAACCAACAAGAGGACAGATAAATACGGTGGATCCTTCGAGAACAGATTGAGGTTCGTTCAGGAGATAATAGATGGTATAAGGAGTGAGACGAATTTCGTGTTAGGAATAAGACTCAGCCTTTTTGAGTATGATCAGGACGGCTACGGCCCGGACTACGGCCTTAAGATAGCCAACTCGCTTAAAGGAATAGATTACGTACACTTCTCCGCCGGAAGGAATGCACCACCCGGTTCCTCAGCTCCCTTTTATTATGAGCACAACCACATCCTAAAGGAACTAAAGGGCAGAATTGAGAAGACATCGGTAGTAGTGGGATCGGTAACCACAGTGGAGGACGCGGAGGAAGTTCTGAAGACGGCGGACTTCGTGGCTCTGGGGAGAGCCCTATTGGCGGATCCACACTTCGTCAGAAAAGCATCCACAGCTCCAGAGAGAATAAGACCTTGTATAAGGTGCAATCAGGCATGCAGAGATCTTAGCTATGGAGAGGTCAGATGTACCGTGAATCCAGATACTGGATTCGAAAACAGAGTTACACCTAAACCAAGATTAAGGGGCGAGATGGCCATAGTAGGGGGCGGAGTGAAGGGAATGGAAGCGGCCCTTACCGCCAGATCGTATGGCCTAAAAGTGATCCTTTACGAAAGGGAAGACTCACTGGGAGGTCAACTGCAGGAAGTGATCGACCCGTGGAAGAAAGTAGAGTTCGACAGGCTCATATCCTACTATCAACACATGCTTAAGAGGAGAGGTGTTGAGATCTCCCTAGGTACCGAATATAGGGGCTCGGGAGTCTATTGCCTACCCGACGAGGTCTACCCAGAGCTCCCTCAATCTAGCGAAATATCCATAGACTCCAACGTTTACAAATATCATGATCTAGCCCTATCCTTAGCAGAGAGGGGGGAGGTGATAATGAGCAACAGGAGCCTTGGAAACCTGGATAGGGGAAGGGCAGAAGCCTTCAGGAGAATCGCAGAGGAGAGAGGTGTGAAGTTCGTAGATAATTTTGACTTCAAGTTTTCCTTGATGGTCAAAGACCAGTACGACATAATGAAGGCAATGATATCTGGTAGGAGGACTGCAATGGAATACCTGCAAAGTAACATTGAAGATTATAGTTAGCCGTTTCGGAATCTACCGCAAACTCTTATTACAATCTAGGTTTCTCCTATTCCATGCTAGGTTACTACTCTACCCCCGACGTTAATGGAGATACTGTGGTCTTTGTAACGGACGATGATTTATGGAAGGTAAGCCTGAAGGGAGGAAGGGCAGTAAGACTTACCTCAGACTTCGGCGTTACATCTAAGCCAAGATTTTCTCCAGATGGTAAATGGATAGCATTTAATAGAATCCAGATGGGAGAACAAACTATTTCCGAGGTCTATTTGATAAGTAGTGAGGGGGGAGAACCCAAGAGACTAACTTTCTTCGGAAGTCCATTCACAGACGTGGTGGGTTGGAAAGACGGAATGGTCCTAGTCTCTTCCGATTATCACAGACCTTTCTCAAGTTGGATGGAGCTTTTTGCCGTGGATCCGCAGGGTGGAGAACCGGAAAGATTACCATATGGTCCTGCCAACTCAATTGCATTCGGCCAATCCGGAGTGGTTATAGGAAGGAACACCAGGGATCTCCCTCAGTGGAAGAGATACAGGGGAGGAACTAGAGGTGTGTTCTGGATAGACTACTATAAGAATGAGTTCAAGAGGTTCTTGGATATAAACGGAAACCTGAACTCACCGATGTGGGTAGGTGATCGATTTTTCTTCCTTTCAGATCACGAAGGCATAGGAAACCTCTACTCCGTGGATCAATATGGAAATGACTTAAGGAAACACACCGACTTCAGGGAGTACTACGCCAGGAACGCCAGTACCGACGGTGAGGTAGTGGTTATGCAGTCTGGAGGGGACATATACGTATTCGAGCCTGGGGAGGGAGTTAGGAAGTTAGAGATAGAAGTACCGATGACAAGGAAGCAGAGGACCAGGAAGTTCGTGGAAGTTGAGAAGAACACGACAGAGTACTCAATATCTCCCAGTGGAGACGTCATAGGACTAATAGTAAGAGGGAAGCCATTCTTCATGAAGAATTGGGAGGGTCCAGCGGTTCAGATAGGAGAGCGTGATGGGGTAAGATATAGACTAATCGCTTTCCTGAGCCAAGAAAAAGTAGTTGTTGTATCTGACGCCACGGGAGAAGAAAAAGTAGAGCTGCATGATGTAAGGACCGGAACCTCAACCCGCTTCGAAGTTGACCTTGGTAGAATAGAGGAGTTGGTTCCTTCGCCGAAGGGGGACATGGTCGCCATTTCCAATAACAGGTTCGAGCTGTGGCTACTTAGCCTGCCTTTAGGTCATCATAAATTACTTGACAAGTCAGATTATGGAGTAATCAAAGACATGGCGTGGCACCCTGAAGGGAAATGGCTAGCCTATTCCTTCCCAGAGGGACAGCAGATACAGGCCATTAGAATGATTAACGTAGAGAGCGGAGAGAGGGCCAACGTAACGACGCCAAACGCCAGGGACTTCTCTCCGCACTTCGATCCAGAGGGTAAATATCTATTCTATTTATCAAGGAGAACACTTGACCCAGTATTTGATCAAGTGTTCTTTGACTACGGCTTTCCCAAGGCTACGAAGCCCTACGTAGTAACGTTAAGTAAGGAACAGCAATCTCCCTTCCAGAAACAATTGTTCCCACAAGAGGAGGGCAAGGGAGTCGATCTGTCAGGGATAGAGAGAAGGAGCGAGGCTTTCCCCATTGAAGAGGGGAACTACCTAGCAATTAGGGCGGCTAAGGGAAAAGTCTTCATATTATCGGCTCCCGTAAGGGGAACCATCAGTAGTTGGCTCTGGGGAAATGGGAAACCAAACCTCTCCATAGATTCCTACGATTTGGACACCCTAACAAAGGAGGAGTTCCTTTCTGGAGTAGAGGGGTTCGAGCTGTCCACGGATGCCAAGTGGATGGTTGTGAAGTCTGGTAGTAGATTCAGAGTAATTTCAACGGAGAGGAAGCCAGACCAAAGCGTCCAGGAGCCAGGAAAGAAGAGTGGAATAGTTGACCTTTCCAGAGTTAAGGTGTCAATCGACCCTGCCAAAGAGTGGGAGCAAATGTTAAAGGAGGCTTGGAGGCTGATGAGGGAGAACTTCTGGAGAGAGGACATGGGAGGGATAGATTGGAATGCAATTCGGCTAAAGTATGAGAAATTGTTACCAAGGGTGAGCACTAGGTATGAACTGTCGGATCTCATTAGAGAAATGCAGGGGGAGTTGGGTACCTCTCACGCATATGAGAGGGGAGGTGACTACGACTTGGACAAGCCCTACCTAGTGGGAGGCCTAGGGGCAGACTTCAAGTTCAATGGAGTGTGCTATAGCATTACAAGAATATATGAGGGAGATCCCTCCAATGAAGGGGAGAAGTCACCCCTCAGGGCTTCTGCGGTAAATTTGGAGGTTGGAGATTGTATTAAAGCCATAGACAACGTTAGATTGACAATGGAGGTGACACCGCAATCCGTCCTACTAAACAGGGCCGGAGATCAGGTGCTCTTGGAGGTGGAGAGTTCTGGAGAAACGAGAAAGGTTTCAGTACGCACTCTAAGAGATGAGAAGTATCTAATATACAGGGACTGGGTAGAGCAAAACAGACGCTATGTCCATGAGAAGAGTGGAGGGAAACTTGGCTACATTCATGTTCCCGACATGGGACCAAGGGGTTTCGCAGAGTTTCATAGACTCTATCCTCTGGAGGTTCAGAGGGAAGGTCTAATAGTGGATGTCAGATACAACGGTGGAGGACATATTTCTCATTTAATATTGGAGAAGTTATCAAGGAAAAGAATAGGAGCAGACGTTCCCAGAAGAGGAAAGCCTGTTCCATATCCGCCTTACTCACCTACCAAGGCATTAGTGGCAATCACCAACGAGCACGCCGGTTCTGATGGAGACATATTTACCCATTCATTCAAACTCTTGGGGCTGGGTCCGGTGGTGGGAACCAGGACGTGGGGTGGAGTGATAGGAATAGATCCTAGATATAGGCTAGTTGACGGAACCATAGTAACTCAACCTCAATTTGCGTTCTGGTTTAAGGATGTAGAATGGAAGGTGGAGAACTATGGAACCGATCCCACCATATATGTGGAGAACTCTCCACAGGGCTATAGCCAGGGTAGGGACGAACAACTGGATAGAGCCATAGAGGAAGCCATGAAGCTCCTGACGTTTACCGACGAAGATCCACTCAAGTTAGTCTCTCGCTCCAAATGACTTTTTACCTGTTTGACACGGCCTGCATTAATGGAAACCATTAGTAGAGCGGCTGTGCTTAAGCAGTTCGCCACCGATTTCTCCATTGATAAAGTTAAGGTCATGGCAACCCAGAAGGAAGTGTTAGTTAAGGTCACGGCGTCTGGGATCTGCGGAAGGGACTTGGTTATATGGAAGGGAGGATTCAGAAATCTGAGTACGCCTCTAATCCTAGGTCATGAAAATTATGGAGAGATGGAAGGTAAACCTGTAGGTGTTCTTGGAAACATTAGTTGTGGTCAATGTGAGTACTGCAGGAAGGGAGAACCTAACCTATGTGAGAAAGCGACTCTACTGGGGGAAGGCAGGATGGGAGGATATGCAGACGTAATTGCCGTCCCCAGGATTAACGTTTTCAACTTACCGGATCGGGAATATAAAAAATATGCCGCAGCGGTCTGCCCTGTAGCTACGGCTATACATGCTTCCAAGTTAGCCAACGTGAAGCAAGGGAGTAGGGTACTTGTCACTGGTGCCGGAGGAGGGGTGGGTATACATACATTACAACTACTACGTAGGAGTGGAGCTGAGGTAATTGCTCAGACCAGTGAAGAAAAGGCCAAGATTGTTCAAAGATGGGCCGATAAGGTTATCACGTCAGAACAGTTCGCTAGGGAAGCTAAGGGAGTTGATGCTGTGATAGAGTTGGTGGGGGCGCCCACTCTAAACGAGAGTATACGGGCCGTGAGTAAAAAGGGCGTGGTGGTAGTGGTGGGAAACGTGACAGGGGAGCCCCTAACTATAACGAGGCCTGCCCTATTGGTCATGAGGGAGTTAGAGATAATCGGTTCGGCATCCTATACGCCAGCCGAGGTATTAACAGCTGTGAACATGATACACGAGGGCACCATTGAACCTGTCTACAGGGAATACTCGCTGGAGGACATCAACTCCGCCTACAGGGACCTAAGAGAAAAGAGAGTAATTGGAAGGGCAATTCTTGTTCACTAATTAGGTGTAAAGTTTCTATATATTCATAGATTAATTAAAATAATAATCTATTGGATCACTCTCTTCTTATGGCCTCAACCGGAGTCAACCTGGACGCTCTCCATGCAGGATAGATTCCAGCCACGAGACTCACCACCAATCCAATAAGGACCGCCCCAACCAGTAATTCTGGCGTGATCACGGGCCTTATGCCCCCAGGAACTAAGCCGCCGCTGGCTGTTCTCCCTGCTCTGGCCCCGCCACTTAACAGGGACGCTAATGCGGTAGACCCTAGGGCGCCAAGTACAAGTCCCAACCCTCCTCCAGATGCTCCAACTATTAATGATTCCATGAGGAACACGCCTAGTACATCAGTGTTCTTCATTCCAACTGTCTTCATAATTCCGATCTCCCGAATCCTCTGATACACCTTAGTTATCATTGTACTTGCAATTCCTATTGCACCCACCAATAGGGAAATTGACGCCACTGCTGTAAGGAGAAAACTTAGCCCCGAAACAATGGTGGAGACTGTGTTTATTATTTGCTGAACTGAAGCCACAGTGACACTGTTACCAAATAGAAAGGTAATTAAGTTAGAAACTATGGAGACATCCTTAACGCTATCCACTTTAAGAGCAATTATGCTATAGCTGCTCCTGTTAAGCATCACCATTGCCTCCTGAAGAGGGAGGAAAACTGACGTATCTGAATCTGAAATGGGGCTAAACCCACTTGGCTTAAGGATACCGGTCACCTCAACCGCCGCGGCTCCATCTGGCATGTGCAGTATCAGTTGGTCTCCAGGCTGCAGTACTATCCCACCTCCAGGGTGAGCTATATCGGCTCCAATTACAGCTAAGGGAGCCATGGCGGGTGGATATACGTTCCCAGACTGCAGGTTAACCTGCCCTAACACCGTACTTAAATTGTCTACTCCGACTACGCTCACGAACTGTTGTTGCCCACCTAAACTGATCGAGGCACCACCCTCAACCACTGGATATACGACCTGAACGTAAGGTAAACTCTCGAGCCTAGCCACCGTGGCCTGAGTTAAAATGGAGCCATGAGCAGGAAGCACCAGAACTGTGGTAGGTCCTAGCGTATCTATGGCAGAAATTATGGATTGGCTCACTCCCGTTGTATAGGCAACTAGGGACACCACGCTTGTGACTCCAATTGCCACAGAAAGGATCGCTAAGGCGGCTACCGTCTTCCTAGAGGTGAGACCTCTTAGGCCCAACCATGCCATATCCGCTAGGTTCGTCTGACCCACCTCCATAGTGATACGGCGATAACAACTACTACAACCACAATTATTCCGACATAAAGCCCTAATCTTGGAAGGGGCGTCGTACCATCAGCTCCATGTGAGAGACCAAAGGATGATGTGTTCGAGCCTATTGTCAATGTTAAGTTGAGCTTTGAGGTCTGTAACTGATCGAGAGAATTGGTGTAGGTAAGGATAACTGGTATTTCGTAGGTTCCAGGCTTGGTATTGTTAGATATGGCCAAGGCGAAGGTATAGGTCGTAGGCGTATAGGGAGCAACATTTCCTACGTAATAGGTTGAGCCACTTAAGGCTCTGAGGCCCAAGGGGGTGATGACCCTGGCAAGTAATCCATTTGCAGTTCCAGTACCATAGTTTACTATAGTCGCGGTTATTGAAACTAATGAGCCTGGTAGGGCCACTGCGGGGACAGTGGACACTTGGGTCTGAATAATGTTTATGGAACCTGAGGCTAAAGCGCTGAGGCTACCGGTCTCGCTGTGAAGTTCACCCTGTTGATAATATTGGGCCTGAAAACCCATGCTGATGGAACCAGCCACAGGTATAAACACAGAAATGGGAATCCTCAACTGCTGACCATAGGAAAGCTTAGGAACTGTGATTAATGTCTGATTAATGTAAATACCGCTATCGCTTATTTCAATAGAGATATTATAAAGTGGGGAGTTTTCAGTATTCAGGAAAATTAAGTTGGTCACGTAAGGAGATCCCGCTGATAGGTTGGAGGGATCCAGATATCCAATTATGGGTGAAGTGGGAAGGGTGGATGGTTGGACGTAGAATGTTAACTCAAGCTGCTGAAGCTGTGGCTGTCCATCAACCGAATAGTATTGTGCCGTGACCTGAACTGGAATGACACCCTGTTCACCTGGAGGGACCGTGACCGTGGCGTTGAAGGTTACGGTTGCACCTGCAGCTATGAGAGGATAGAACAGATGGGACGGGTGATCCCACTGCAGGGCCGTGGAAGTGAAAGTGAGTGTGACGTTATAGAGAGGTGTTGGGTTCCTATTGATGAACGACACTGTCACGTTAGAGGTGGAGCCGGAGGTAAGTTGGGAGTAGGTTGAACCCAAAAGCGGTTGAGCCAATTGGGTGGATGGTTGGACGTAGAATGTTAACTCAAGCTGCTGAAGCTGTGGCTGTCCATCAACCGAATAGTATTGTGCCGTGACCTGAACTGGAATGACACCCTGTTCACCTGGAGGGACCGTGACCGTGGCGTTGAAGGTTACGGTTGCACCTGCAGCTATGAGAGGATAGAACAGATGGGACGGGTGATCCCACTGCAGGGCCGTGGAAGTGAAAGTGAGTGTGACGTTATAGAGAGGTGTTGGGTTCCTATTGATGAACGACACTGTCACGTTAGAGGTGGAGCCGGAGGTAAGTTGGGAGTAGGTTGAACCCAAAAGCGGTTGAGCCAATTGGGTGGATGGTTGGACGTAGAGGCCAAGGGATTGCTGCAGTTGAAGTGTGGACATGGCAGAATCTGTGAAACTACCGTCAACACTTATGAGCACAGGTTCCCCTGCCATGGATAAAGGCACATATATCGGAACTACCAGGAGATAGTGCCCTCCCGCTCCTATGAATCCTATTTCCTTAGGTTGTTGAAGCAAACTTACACCCTGAGCTTGCATGGTTAACGATATGTTGTAGGCGGGACCTGTTCCATTATTAATAACGAGAACAGGGACTTTGTTTACCTCTCCCGGTACTAAAGACGAATTAATGGGATTGAACTGTATCTGCGCCTCTCCAGGCAAATAAAGTGAAAACTCGGCAGATTGGTTCTGAGTAAGAACTAGACCGTTGCCCTCTGCCACATACCAGACTATTTGAACAGGAAAGTTATAGATCCCCAAGGGCAGATTTCCAATATTAACCGAGAAGCTTAGGGTCAGCACGTCTCCACTACGCATGCTGGGTTCCATCAAGTCAACGTAATTTCCTCCAGTAGAATTGGTAAATCCTCTTGGGAGGTGTATAATCACCTCCTCAGATAGGGTTGGGACACTGCCTAGATAGATGAGGTCAAATTGAAGTGGAACCCCTAACTGGTTAGGTCCTGCCTGCTGCCCCACAGTAGCCCATTGGGGGCTAAAGAGCGAACCCTTTATTACCATATTGCTTCCAACGACGATTGTGCCGTTCAAAGTAACATTCTGATGGAAATAATGGATAGTTATGGGAATCTCATAGGTTCCAACCGTAGCATTGGGATATACCGCTGCTAATACCTGTACTTCCGTTTCGCCTCCAGTTGGCACTACTCCCAACTGCACCTCCGTTTGATTGAAGGCCACAGGGAAAGTAGATCTAAGGTAGGCAGTTACGTTGGTGGCACTAACTGTACCAGAGTTCTGAAAGATTAATGTAAGAGGTACGTCCTGCTCTCCTGGAAACACCTGTAAGGGAGAGGAAGGGGTCCCCCACAAGGTGGTAACTGAAAGTTGGACGTAACCTAATACCTGAACTGGAACCTCAATGGTTTGACTTGCCTGGAAGGATACGCCTGAGACGTCCTCCACAAAGGATGAGCTGATCTTTAGATCGTAAACTCCGATGTGTGTGAACGGAGAAATTGACATTGTAATAGGAAAAGTATAGGTGGAGCCAGGGGGAAGTTCGCCGACGTAAAAGGATGGTGTTCCATTGGCATAACCGTAGAGGAAAAGGGGAGAGGAGTTTAACGGGGTTAATTTCACGTTCTCCAGCGGGTATGTGCCCGTATTTTTTACAGTGACCTGCAGGGTTACACCAGTCTGCCCAGGTGCCACTAGCCCATTTTGGGTGGACCACTGACTCTCTCCGCTTAGGGGAGGATTCACCTGGCCTGCCAAGGGAGCGGCGAAAAGGGTGAAAATCAAGGCTCCCACGAAAAGGACCAGGGTTATCTTCATTGCTCTACCACCTTCTCCACTAGCCCATCTCTAATGTAGATCACTCTGTCACAATTTCTTATCATGTCCGGATCGTGAGTAGCCATTAGGATCGTTACCCCCTTGTCCGTGCTGAGCGATTTGAGAAGTTTCACTACGGCCTCCCCAGTCTTAGTGTCTAAGTTTGCTGTAGGTTCGTCCGCTATCAGTAGCTCCGGATCGTTGACCAAAGCCCTGGCTATTGCTACCCTCTGCTGTTGTCCACCTGACAGTTCATTAGGTTTCTTGTCCTTAAGCTCCAGCATTCCCGGGATCGCGGAGAGGACCTCTTCCGCTCTCCTCTTTCTTCTCCAAAAGGGGATGCCTGAAACAGCAAGAGGTAACTCAACGTTCTCCAAGACAGTAAGGTAAGTAATTAGGTTGTAGGACTGAAAAACGAATCCAATGTGTTTGTTCCTAAGCTCCGCCTTTCTTCTCTCATTCAGAAGAGTAGTATCAACTCCATTTATGAAGACTTTCCCAGAAGTTGGAGAATCGAGAAGCCCAACCATGTCCAAAAGCGTTGTTTTTCCTGAACCAGACGGGCCAACGATGGCGACGAATTCTCCCTTCTCAACTTCAATGTCCACACCTCTCAATGCCTGATACTCGATCTTCTTGATCCTGTAGACCTTGGCAAGTTTAACGGTACTAACAACCGGAGGCATATGTAGACGGGGGGGAACGTCATTTAAATATTTTCTGATATCGTTATCGATATCGAATTCAGAGTATTTTTAAAGAGAGTTCAAAGCCGCAGTGGAAGTCACCGCCAGGAGGAAGCACCCTCAGACCAATGCCGTTATTATAGGCGTCTGGAGCTCCCGTCATTGGCTCAACTGCGACCGAATTCTTGGCGTGGACTCCATTATAGACTTGGAAGAAATCCATGTTTTCTCTTGAGATTGAAATTGAGAATTTCTCGCCAGTTAATGTTAGCAACCCTCCTCCTAGGAAACAATCGTCAAATGAGAAGTTCCACGGTGTCTGCAGGGAATTGAAGTCGAAGTCAACGTAGGTTCCATCTGGAAAATGTGAATTAGTGTTCAATCTCTTTACCGGTTGATCGTGGAATAATTTCCATCTGGCTCCAACATTGAAGTAAGGATGGAACCCAACCACCAACGGACCATCGTATTCTCCTTTGTTATGCGAAGAAAGTGAGACGTGGAGCTCCCGTTTCCTTAGAGTATATGTTACTTGTGCCTCCAGAACGGTGGGATAGGATGGATTAGAAAGCTCCAAACTTAGAGTTGCTGAGAAACCGCTCACCCTCTCCACATTCCACTCTCTGCCTAAAACCAATCCATGAATGGCATGACCTTCCTTATTGGTTGGTAAGTTGAACTTCCTTCCCTGAAATTCGTATTTACCATTCCTAATCCTGTTGGCGAAAGGGAAGAGCACTGCGCTACCGCCGTGGGTTGGCATCCCGTCCTCAGGAGGAGGGATCACCACTATTTCATTTAATCGAAGTTGCCGAAGATATGCCCCTGTTGACTCAACTAAGGCCTCGCTTTCTCCATCTGTAAGATGGATTAACTGCGTCGAGGTCTCTCACTTCCTTGCTCTACTCATAATGGATGCTAGCCTTTGTGCCGACATTATGTCTCCAGATACCTTGAGTTTACCTTGGAAGAACGCGGACACGGCGTCAACCTTCCCGGAAACTATTCCCTCCATGACCTCCTCGCTCCCACTCAAGGTGGCAGAAGGATTTGGATGTTGTCCCTTTGATATTGAAATTGAACCATCTTGATTGAAAGAAACATAGAACTTATCAACGCCTGTGTCAAATTGGAACACCTTACCAAATCCCTTCAACTCCCCCTTAACGGCCGGATCCGAATTTACTAGCTCCACAACCCTACTAAGGGTATCGTATACTCCCATGATAGACATCTAAAGTCCGTTTTAAAAAGGTCTTCGTTAATGTCTTCGTTAATAGATGAAGAGGAACCCGCTATCTTGCTAACGAGAAGATGGCGAGAAACCCTCAACTTTTATAAGCCTCAGATAGATCCTACCTTGCGGCCGTCGTCTAGCCTGGATCAGGACGCCTGCCTGCCACGCAGGAAATCCCGGGTTCAAATCCCGGCGGTCGCATTCACAATTCTCAACCTAAGGCCAATATGGTAGGCACAATGTCCTTCTCCAAGGGGAAAGTGTATTTCACGGTTTGGAACGAGCTCCTCATCTCGAGGACCTTTCGTCTAATATCCGAGACATCCTGACCATCAATTAGGAGCTTTCTGAAGAGCACGGCTATCTCCTGCATATCGGATTCGTTCATACCATATCTGGTCATCTCCTGCACCCCCAGCCTAAGGCCGCTGGGATCGCTCACCCTCTCCGGTGGATCGTCGGGGAGAAGGTTCTTGTTTACTATTATATTTGCCTCCTCCAGCACCTTAGCACACTTGGCTCCACCCCCCTGTTTACTCACGTCCACCGCAACTTGGTGGCTTGTGGTATAGCCCTGGTTTTCCCCAACCACCTTGAATCCTTGGGCCACAAGGGCTGACGCCAGGGCCTTGGCGTTCTTAACGACCTGTGAGGCATACTCCCCTCCAAATTCCATCATCTCAAGGGCAGTAACTGCTGTGGATGGAAGTCTGTGCAAGTGATGATTACTGAGAAACCAGGGAAAGATGTTATGGGAAACTGGTTTATATGCGCTTTCATCGTTGGTGAAAATAGCACCCCCTTGAGGACCCGGGAAAGTCTTGTGAGTTGATGCTGTTATAAAGTCTGCTCCCTCCTCCAGAGGATTCCTCCAGACCCCACCTACGATCAGCCCATACACGTGGGCGGCATCATAAACTAATCTGGCCCCCACCGAATGGGCTATCTCAGCTATCTCCCTTGTAGGATGAGGAAAAAGATAGAGACTCCCTCCTAGCACGGCAAACTTGGGCCTAACCCTCTCTATGACCTTTCTGGCTCCATCTACATCAACGTTCATCCTCTCCCTATCGTATGGCAGTTCAACCTGCTTAATCCCCAGGGCTCCCAGGGTACCGAATTTGGTGTGACTAACGTGGGCTCCGGCCTGAACAGGGGCAATGGTTGCCTCGTCTCCTGGTTGAGCTAGAACTCTAAATACGGCGGCGTTCGCAATGGTTCCGCTTATGGGCCTAACATCACAATATTTTGAGGAGGTGATTCTATTCATTAGCTCCATGGTCAATGTCTCTATCTCATCGACGTACTTTGTGCCTTGATAATACCTCTTATAGGGCCTACCCTCAGCATACCTGGACATTAGGTCAGTACCATAAACGGCCTCAGCCAAAGGGCTCATCACGTTCTCCGAGGCAATTAGGTTCAGCGACTCTGTCCTTCTCCACTTGTGATGGGTCTTGGTTAACTGAATTATCCTCTCCAACTCCTTGGGAAGCACGGGACTCAATTGTCACCCAAGTATTAATCCCTATCACTTCGAATTTCTGCCCAACTTTCTATGGGCACGTCCTAACTCCCTAGTGCTGAGGGCGGCCAAAAGGTTCAGCTCCCCAGCCAAGACCGCTGCGGCAGTAACCTCAGCTAGCTTCTTGGCGTTGGAGCCTGGGGGATTGCCGCCTCCCTGAACTCCAATTATGGATAGTACCTCCCTCTGCGTGGGCAATCCGGTTCCTCCTCCCACGGTGCCCACCTCGAGAGAAGGAAGGGTTACAGATATGTAGAGGTCCTTTCCCCTTACCTCAGTCCACGTATAACCCATGCTGCTCTCCACAACCTGTGCCATATCCTGTCCCGTAGCCAAGAAAAGCGCTGCTATAACGTTTGCAAAGTGAGCGTTAAATTGGGTGGAGCCAGCACGTGCGCTCCCCAAAAAGTTCTTTCTGAGGTTAACGTCATTTATGGATTCGGCGTCAGTTCTAAGAACCGTCCTCAGGACTTCCTCTTTCACCAATGCCTCGGCCACAACTGTCTTCCCCCTTCCCAAGAGTGAGTTAACTGCGGACTGTTTTTTGTCGCTGCACATGTTGCCGCTTACCGCCACACATTTTGCGGAGGGGTACATTTCCTCTATGAGCTGACACACTTTCTCCGATGCTAAAGTAACCATGTTCATACCCATGGCGTCCCCGCTCTCCATTCCTATTCTCAACCACACGTTGTTGCCCAAGACGAATGTCTCTAAGTCCTTGAGCTTGCCAAACGATGTAGTTGAGTTAGCCTCCTCCCTGATCCTTTCTTCGTTTGCGTGAATCCACTGGAGAAATTCCTCAACTTCCTCAACTGAGCTAAGTCTAAACAGCGGTGCCCTAGTCATCCTATCCTCCAATATCCTGACCTTAACTCCGCCGCTTAGGCTCAAGGCCTTGGCTCCTCTGTTGACGCTGGCGATCAATGCACCCTCAGTGGTGGAAAGTGGTACGTAGAAGTCTCCTCTCGCCCATCTACCAGAGATCCTAAGTGGACCAGCCACTCCCACTGGTACCTGTACTGCACCTATCACGTTCTCAGCGTTCCTGTTCTTTATTTCTTCGTAGTCAATTATTGTGGAGCCTATGGAGGCTAAGGTGGTACCAGTTAACCTTTCCAGTGCCAGCCTCCTAACTAATGTGGAGAGATTGCCGTTCATGAGCTGATCCAGCTCATGAAACTGTATTTCCCCATTAATTACCCTATCAACCAATCTATCTATTTCAGCTTCCATCTCTCACAGGCCTGAACTTGAGGGCGTAATATATTATTCCGTGGTAGGAGTCGGTCGATACTCTCCTTAGGACGGCTGTGACTCTCTGCCCCTCATATACCTCCTCAGGTTCGGCGTCTGTGAGGAGCCCCAGAATCTTTGGTCCCTCCTCTAACTCTATTAAGGCAACTATCTGGGGAGCCTGTCTCTCAAATCCCTCTCTGTACTGGTAATTCACAGTGTAGGAAACTATCCTTCCATTTCCCCTCAACTCCACTGGCTCCACATTCCTCCCTCTGCATCTTGAGCAGATTGGTTGATAGGGGAATGTTACGTTGCCACAGGCCTTACACGTGGAGGCCTTCATCCTGTAGTTTACTTGTCTATTCCTCCAAACTCTGGGAACTGGGATCCTCAATCACATCACCCTTAACAAGGCTGAGAAGGACGTTTCGCCAAGATCGCTCATCCCTTGAACTAACGCAACCTCAGCGTTCTCTACCCTCTTCCCAGGGAAAGTGCCTGTTAGGTGTTGATAGGCCTCCGCCAATTGATATATGCCTGTGGCTCCTCCAGGGTACCCCCTAGCCTTCAGCCCGCCACCCACGTTCACTGGGACGTGCTGGAGTATCTCCAAGCCCCTTCCAGGTGGAGTGAGTCCAGTTTCCTCCAATATCATTGAGGCCATCACACTATAGGAGTCGTGTATTTCAAAGAGGTCAACATCACTCATGGATAGTCCGGCTTGACTCAGGCTTGATCTCATTGAGTTCCCGACTGAGAGGAGACGTGGTTCATAATCCCCCCTGACAACGGATGAAGACACGGACACCACTTCCACCCTGGCGTCGTTCTTAGGAGTGGCTTCCTCACTACTCAAAAGTACGGCGGCCGCACCGTCCGCACGTGGGGCTATGTCGAACAGCCTCAATGGGTCAGAGACTACCTGAGCGGATTTTATAGCGTCCATTGTAACCTTAAAGTCCAGGTAGGCATACGGATTTCCTTTAGCGTTATCATGCATTACAATGGGCCACGAGGCATAGTATTCGTAGTCTAGGCCGTGGGCCTTCATATGCTCCCTCATCAGTATGGCGGCAACTGAGTGGTTAGTTAGGCCTACTCCGTGTGAGTAGACCTCGTCCAAGTTTTGGGCCACTATATCGTTCAGTCTCCTGGACGGAAATTCACTCTGTTTTTCCAATCCGAGGAGGAGTACGTTTTTGGCAAGGCCAGACTTCACAAGCGAGAACCCAACGGCAAGGGCTGCAAGCCCGCTTGCGTCCCCCTCCTCAACCCTAAGTCCCAAAACATTATCTCCCATACCCATCTCCTGAATTACCTTTGAAGCCAGAAGCACTTGATCGCTCGTCTTCTCGGGGTATGCGCTGGCCACTACTACCGCGTCAGTCTGAAAGGACATCGAGGATTCCAACGATGAGAAAACCTCGTTCACCAGATCTATGAAACCCATGTTGTAATGCCTGCCCACCTTAAACATGGAGGCCCCAGTGAGGAAAACCCTCACCATTACTCGTACACCTTTATCTTATTTGTGTATTTAGCATATTTCGCATATGTTACATATTTCTTGTTTTCAATATAGTACTCCACTGTGGGCGCCAACTTCTGTCTTTCCAATATCTTATCGGTTGTCACAATGCTGTAAGCATCGCTACCTGCCCCACTGCCGAAAGGTGCAACCAATATTCTCTGATCCGCTTTGGCCACGTCAAGCACCTTCGCAAGTCCCAAGAGTGCCGACGCGTTATATGGATTTCCTATATAAGGAGAGACCATACCCAGCTTAACCTTCTCCATGGGGAATCCAAGTTTCCTGGCCACCTGAACTGGAAACTTTCCGTTAGGCTGATGGAAAACGGCGTAATCGAAGTCACTTACCCTAAGACCAGAGGATGAGAGAAGGGAATTGACGGAGGATATGATGTGATGGAAGTAGGCCGGTTCCCCTGTAAATCCTTCCCCATGCACAGGATAGGGCTGCCCATCCCTACGCCAGAAGTCAGGTGTGTCGGAAGTGTAGGAAGAGGATGCCTCGATCACTGCTGAGGACTCCTTATCGGGTCCAACCACATAACTTACGGCTGCGGCCGCCGAACTGAGCTCCAGCACGTCTCCAGGATTTGATTGCGCAACATCGGACCCAACAACCAGTGCATACTTTGAGCTACCAGAAGCAACCGAACCAGCGGCCAGTCTAAGGCCAACTGAGGCTGCCCTACAGGCGAACTCCATGTCCGTAGCAAGGGTATTATTACTTATGCCAAGGGCGTCAATTAGTATCGTAGAGGTGGGCTTAACAGCATACACCTTCGATTCAGAACCGAAAAGAACTGTATCTATTTCCTTAGGGCTTACGTCAGCCCTCTTCAACGCGTTTACAGAGGCCTCCCAAGCCATGGTAGTGGAATCTTCGTCCGGCCCTGGAACGGACTTTTCACTTAAACCTAGAGAACTTATTACTGAAAGATCATATCCCCACATATCAACTATTTCCTCTAGCTTTATTCTATACCTAGGGACGTAGGCGCCCCAGCCCACTATTCCTGACTTCAAATTCTCAGCTGACCCCAATACAAATGAAGGTTTAAATTGCTTTTGCAGTTGTCGGATAGTGAGTTAGACAGTTGTCGAAAAGCTTGAAAAAATATAACTATCTTAATAATAATGATAATAAATAGGAAAGAAAAGGTGGACGTATGGGAGAGCCCTTAGCTGCTCCTGTCTGCATAGAAACTCTGATATCTCTTTGGAGAGAGCTTAGATACCACGTAGTCGAAGGCTAATTTGGGTTCACTCTCAACGCCGCAGGTGTAGACGTCCAATGTAGCATATTTGTACTCCCTCCAGGTGTGAAGGGCGATATGGCTCTCTTCAATCAGAGCTATTACAGATACGCCCCCCTTAACTCCCCCGAAGGACCAAGCCTTTACCTCCACTAGGCTCATCCTGGCGATCTTCACCGCCTCCCTTACCAGTCCCTCTAGGAATTCCTTATCGGACAAGATGGAGTCATCGATATCGTAGAGGTTACCGAACACATGTTTTCCTATGATCCTGTTGTTGCTAGTCTGTGGGTCTTTGGCTAACATTGCCTTTTCGTTGACCTCCAACTACACGCATTTACGACTGAATAAAAAGGTTATCGTATGACAAATATGGTCCTTTAGAGCTTTTGACAAAATGGTATAGCCATTTAAGATGGGCAGTGGGAAGTTGAGCTATCAATTGCCGAAGAGGAGAGCTACTGCCTGTGAACTACCCCGCCCTCACGGACGGGGCATCTCCACCTCGCGATGGAGATTTCCTGCTTCTCAGAGCAACCTCGATCCCCCTTCACC
>Ga0208151_100223_pt1 | contig 28526 bp, 28 predicted proteins | sample ECH_Bhost_MetaG_FD_187130 | JGI IMG/M metagenome (GOLD analysis project Ga0208151, IMG submission 187130) | Hot spring microbial mat communities from Yellowstone National Park, Wyoming, USA - ECH_B host_MetaG (SPAdes) (version 2) | ecosystem: Environmental > Aquatic > Thermal springs > Hot... | reverse complement strand
CCTTAATGCCACCAAGTGGTAAGGTGACCACGGGGTACTTTGATATGTCTATGCCATACCAATCCACGTACTTACTTGGGTTGAATTTAAAGGTCCCAGTCAACACTGGGTTAAACCCAAGATGCTCTAGGGCTAGGGCCGCTGAGGCGCATACCAACTGCCCACCTCCAGGTGACCCCCAGTAATGGTGGGTTACAAGGACGTTATTACCCACGCCACCCACCCCACATGTCCTTCATTGCTTCACCAATCTCATAACTGTTACGCATTAACCCCAGTGGTGTTACTGGTTGAAGACTCCACACCCCCACTTCAATAATGTTATCCACGGAGAGCAGTTATAGCTGAGGGTTTTTCTCTTTTATGCCATACCTAATTAAGGACCTGCAGGGCCATTTACCCTCATGAAACATGCCGATGCGTCAATGAGCCCAATGTAATGGTATTCTGAGGCTCCCTAGGGGAAGCGGGAGTTAACTTATGGGTAATGCTTAAAAATATAGACTGTATAGGGGGATTCTTAGATTGGTATGGAATTCGGGACCCACGTGGAATACCTGGAATGGTAAAGGGGGCTAGGGCAAACTTGGTTAATAAGATCAAGGAGGTAAGTGATAGGGCCCGTTCAATATTAACAGGCCTAAGCCTAATAGACCCACACACTCACCTAGGCTCATCACTATCAAGCCTGGACATACTGGCGACACTATACCTAATGGTTAACGCCTTTGATGAGGATCCGTTGAAAAGGGACTACATAATATTGTCAAAGGGACACGCCGCGCCAGCCCTATACGCAATCCTCTCCGAACTGGGTGTTATTAATAAGAGCGAGTTGATGATGATCAATGAGCCGTGGAGCCCGCTTCAAGGCCACCCAGAGACTAAACTACCCACGGTGCCCGTGTCAACGGGTAGCTTAGCCCAGGGGTTAAGCACTGCAGTGGGCTTGGCGAGGGGGTTATTGGCTAAGGGTGCATCGGGTAACGTTTTCGTGGTGGTTGGGGATGGGGAGCTTGACGAGGGGCAGGCCTGGGAGGCGTTAATGGATGCGGCTGAGGCTAGGTTAAGCAACCTCTACGTAATAATAGACTACAACGGTGTTCAACTGGATGGACCCGTAAGGGGTGTTAAAGCAGCGCTCGTCGACATGCTTAAGGCCCTTGGATTCACAGTAATCGAGTGCGATGGCCATGACCCAGGTGAGTTGATAGATGCCTTAATCCAGGCCCATGGAGTCAATGGCCCAAAGGCTATTATTGCAAGGACGATTAGGGGTAGGGGGGTTTCCGAGATTGAGGGTACGAGCAGGCAGAGGATACTTGACGATGGAGGTGAACCAGGCTTTGGGTCAATGAGGGATGCCGTCGGGAAGGCACTGCTTGAGGCTGGTGAAAGGTACAGGGACCTTTACGTAATCACGGCCGACGTGGGTGGTTCAACTAGGGCTATTTGGTTTAAGGAGAAGTACCCCGATAGGTACATTGACGTTGGCATAGCTGAGCAACACATGATAGGGGTGGCCAGTGGCCTAGCCATAGCCGGCTTAAGACCTGTTGCAATAGCCTTCTCAATGTTCGTGATGAGGGCTTGGGAGCAGGTCAGGAACACGGTGGCTAGGATGAACCTAAACGTCAAGATAATCGGGACCCATGCTGGCTTAAGTGATTACGCCGATGGCGCATCGCACCAGGTCTTAGAGGACCTATCGCTAATGAGGACGCTGCCTAACATGACCGTGGTGGTTCCAGCCGACCCCAACGAGGCGGGTAAGGCTATCCTAGCCTTAATGGAGCATCAGGGGCCCGCCTATGTCAGGATTGGCAGGGATTACGGACCCAGGATCACTGGTGATGGGGAGTTTAGGATTGGCAGGGCAACCGTGTTGAGGGATGGTGATGACGTAGCCATAGTGGGTTCAGGGCCTGTGCTGTGGGATGCATTAATGGCGGCTGAGGAGTTGGGGAAGCTTGGCGTGTCGGCCATGGTGATTAACCTAAGCACCCTGAAGCCAATAGACGTTGACACCATAATTAAGGCGGCTAAGAAGACTGGGGCGCTGTTGACCGTTGAGGAGCATTCCACAATAGGCGGCGTTGGCTCCGCTGTGGCTGAGGTTGTTGCCCAGGGTTACCCAGTACCCATTAGGATGATTGGGGTTAACGGCTTCGGTAGGTCGGGTAGGTCAACTAGGCAGTTGATGGAGTACATGAACCTAACCCACAGGAGGATTGTTGAGGAGACCCTTAGGCTGGTTAAAGGTGAGTAGCGTGCTGTGGCAGTTAAGGAAGGAGATTGATACCGTTGACGATGAGATAATTCGGCTACTTGCCAAGAGGTTGTCAATAGCCGAGGCCATAGGTGACGTTAAGAGGAAGCTGGGCATACCACCTGTGGATAGGGAGAGGGAGGAGGAGGTCATTGGTAGGTGGGTTAATGGACTCGTTGAGGCTGGGTTTGACGAAGCCTCGGCTAGGGGCATAGCTGAACTAGTGGTGAGGGCAGCCACCAAGAGGCAGACGAGGAACCTATACAGCGTAAGAGTTACCGTGGTTGGCTCAGGAAGACTGGGCAAGGTGCTTAAGGGGGTTTTAAGCCCAGTCACACCCACAACGCTGATCAGCATGAGGGATGAGTTGCCAAACTCAGACGTAGTCATACTGGCCACGAGACCCACTGAGGAGACCATTAACTACATTAGGGTTCACGGTGATAAACTGAGGGGTAGGGTTTTGATGGATGCCTTCTCCGTTAAGTCAAGGATGTTTAAGGTCATTGAGGAGGAGTCTAGGGAGTTAGGCTTCAGGTACCTTAGCATACACCCACTCTTCGGTAACGTGGCTGATACGTGGGGTGAAGCAGTAATCCTAATACCATCGGTTACGAGTAGGGATTCACTACCAATGGCAATGCAGCTTTTTGAGGCGGCAGGCCTAAAGCCAGTCATAATCAGTGATCCTGAGATGCACGATAAGGTGATGGCCTATGTGCAGGCCGCCCACCACTTAACACTACTGGCCCTCTACATGATGCTTAGGGATGCTGGTAAACTGGGCAACGTCAACATAGGGGCTGTGGCCACCCATAGCCTAAGATACACCATGAGGGCCATTGAGAGGGTCCTGGAGCAGATTGATGTGGTTGAGGAGATACAGGAAATGAACCCGTATGCGGGGGAGGCTAGGGGTGAGTTGATTAAGTATATTAATATTGTTAATTCAGCGGTTAGTAGGGGTGAGTTAAGTAAGGTAATCGAGGGGTGAGGCCATGATAATAAGGGTGACCCCAGGGAGGCTGGGTGACGTTGCCTCAGCCTTAGATAAGGTTAAGGTGAGGTTCAGGGAGGTTAAGGTACTTGGGGAGGAGTTAATAGTAACGTGGCCGGACTCCATAGTTGACGAGAGGCTTGTTAAGTCAATAGACCCAGGGGCCGTGATCATTAACGTTAAGACTAGGTACCAGTTGGCCAGCAGGCAGTGGAGGCAGAGGAGTATCATTGATGTTTCAGGGGTTAGGGTGGGTGGCGATGAGGTTGTGGTTGCCGCAGGGCCGTGCGCCGTGGAGGGCTATGAGCAGGTGAGGGAAACAGCCGAGGCTGTTAAGGAGGCCGGGGCTAGGTTGCTTAGGGGTGGTGCCTTTAAGCCTAGGACAAGCCCATACAGCTTCCAGGGGCTTGGGGTTGAGGGTTTGAAGATACTTAGGAGGGTTTCTGATGAGGTTGGGTTACCGGTGGTCTCCGAGGTCATGGATACTAGGATGGTTGAGACCGTGGCCAGCTACGTGGATATGCTTCAAATAGGCGCCAGGAACGCCCAGAACTTCGACCTACTCAGGGAGGTGGGTAGGGCCGGTAAGCCAGTCCTACTTAAGAGGGGCATGGGCAACACCGTGGAGGAGTGGCTTGAGGCGGCTGAGTACATAATGCTTGAGGGCAACGGCAACGTGGTGCTTTGCGAGAGGGGCATAAGGACCTTCGAGAACTCCACAAGGTTCACACTGGACCTAGGCGCCGTGGTGGTTGCTAAGAGGCTAACCCACCTACCCATCTGCGTGGACCCATCCCACCCAGCCGGAAGGAGGGAGTACGTCATACCACTCGCCCTAGCAGCCATAGCGGCCGGCGCCGACATGCTCATCGTTGAGGTTCACCCCAAACCCTGGGAGGCGTTGTCTGATGCGGACCAGCAGTTAACCTTCGACATGTTCCGTGAATTAATGAGCAAGGCCAAGGCGGTGGCGTACGCATTGGGTAGGGGTCTATGAGGGGCTTCACCTACAGAAGTAAGTGCAGTGGGGAGGTTAAGGTCCTGGTTAATCAACCACTTGATGAGGAGATTAGGAGGCTCCTTGAGAGGTACACCGGGTGCGTGGTGATTACACCATCATCAATAAGTGGGTTGGTTAAGCAGGGATACTGCCCAAGGATCGTGATTAAGGATGGGGAGGAGGGGAAGAGCATTGAGACTGTTCTTGAGGTGATTAAGGATTCAATGAACCACTCGCTGGATAGGGGTGGGGTTATGATTGGTGTCGGTGGTGGCAGCACCCTAGACGTGGTGGGCTTCGCCGCGGCAATATACATGAGGGGGATTGACCACGTCAATGTGCCAACCACGACGCTGGCCATGGTTGATGCCGCCCTGGGTGGGAAGACAGGTGTTAACGCGGCTAATCTGAAGAACGTTATTGGTGTTTTCAAGCAGCCTGTTGAAATAGTGGTTGATCTAGGCTTTGTAAAGACCCTACCCCAGGCCAGTTACCTAGACGGATTCGCCGAGGTCCTCAAGTACGGCGTAACCATGGATAAGGGGCTGTTCAGGAGGCTCAACGACAATGTAGACAGAGTCATGGCTAGGGATGGGACGTTGCTTGAGGATTTAATATACTCATCACTGGTTAATAAGGCTAAGGTGGTTGAGGCCGATGAGTTTGATAAACTTGGTGTCAGGATAGTGCTTAACTACGGCCACACGGTGGGTCATGCCCTGGAGTCCGCATCAGGCTTCAGCATTAGTCACGGTAGGGCAGTGGGGCTTGGGATGGTTTGCGAATCCTCAATAGGGGTTAAGCTGGGTTACACAAAACCAGATGTACCAGGCCTAATAGCCGAATCCCTAACCAAGCTGAACCTCATGCAGGATATTAAGGTTAACCTAGACTCCCTGCTAAGGGCCATTACGGGTGATAAGAAGAGGACTGGGGATTACTTAAACATACCCATGGTCACTGACGTGGGTGATTGGGTCAAGGTTAAGGTTAAGGTTAGTGATTACCTTAGGCTGGTGAGGGAGGTATGCGGGTATTTGGGTTAATAGGCTACCCACTGGAGTACACTCTATCACCCCAGATACACAACTATGTCTTCAGGAGGCTAAACATCGATGCCGACTACGTGCCACTCAGGGTAACCTCAAAGAGGCTACCCCACTTTATTGAGTTTGCTAGGGACTCCCTCAACGGGTTTAACGTAACCATACCCCATAAGGTTGCAGTGGCTAGGCTAATAGATGAACTTGACGATGACACCAGGGCTATAGGTAGCGTGAACACTGTGGTTAATAATGAGGGGAGGCTTATTGGCCACAACACCGATTACCTAGCTGTTAAGGACTCACTGTTGGCGAGGGGTTACGGGGGTGAGGAGGCGTTGATAATAGGCGCTGGGGGTGCGGCCAGGGCTGTGGTGCTTGCCCTGTCTAAGCTTGGGTGCAGGTCCATTAAGGTCCTAAATAGGACTAGGGAGAGGGCAGTGGACCTATGCAAACTAGCCGACACCCTGGGCGTTAACTGCAGTGTCACTGAATTAGGTAGTGACTACGGCAAGCCCCACCTACTCGTGAACGCAACACCCATCAGTGGTGAGGAGGCTTGGATGCTTAACCTGGGGAAGCTTGAGGTTTCAATGATACTGGACATGGCCTATGGGCCAAGTGACACGGAACTGGTTAGGAGGGGTAGGGAACTGGGGTTAACGGTCATCGATGGCATTGAGGTGTTGGTTAGGCAGGCCATTGAGGCTGATAAACTGTGGATTGGGGGGTTCAGTGAACCAGGCGTGGAGGAGGTGGTTAAGTTCATTAGGGGTATCACCAAGTCCTCTGGGGAGTAGTGGATGGCTAGGGCTATCTTGGTTGCATCGGATAGGAGCGGCTCAGGTAAGACCATAGTCACCTCGGTGATGGCGGCGGCATTATCGAGAAGGTTCAGGGTTAGGGCCTTTAAGGTTGGCCCAGATTACATAGACCCAGGCTACCATAAGGTGGCCACGGGGCTACCATCAATTAACCTAGACCTATGGCTAATGGGTGAGGTGGGTGTTAGGGAAACCTTCTGCAGATACATGAGGGGAGTTGACTTGGGAATCATTGAAGGTGTTATGGGGCTTTACGACGGCGTTGAGGTTGGCTCAAGCACCTTCCAGGTGGCTAAGCTACTTTCAACACCAATAATACTCGTAATCGACTGCTCTAACATATCCTACACAGCTGGAGCAATAGTGAAGGGTATGGTGGATTACGGCCCATCAAACGTGGTTGGTGTAATCTTCAACAACATAGCCTCTGAGGGCCATTACAACTCATGCAGATTATCACTACCAAGCGGCGTTGTCGACCTGGGTTACCTACCCAGGGATAAAGAACTCGTGGTTAATGAGAGGCACTTGGGTTTAGTGACCGTCGAGGATTATTATAAGGAGGTTGAGGAACTGATTAAACATGGCCTTGAGCTAGCTGAGAAATACATAAACCTAGACCTAGTGTACGAATTGGCTAACCCAGTCAACTGCAGTGAAGGCGACGGCGAAGATGATGGCGGAGGTAAGCTCGGGGTGGCTGCCGTGGCCTACGATAATGCCTTCCTCTTCTACTATAGGGCCTCACTGGACCTGTTATCAAGTCTATTTAACCTAAGGTTCTTTAGCCCAATTAACAACGAGGTCGTTGACGATGCTGACTTCATATACATCGGTGGTGGTTACCCAGAACTACACTTAACCGAGCTTGAGAACTCAATAGACACGGCAAGCTGGATTAGGAGGAAGTCCAACTCAGGTACGCCAATACTGGCTGAGTGTGGTGGCTTAATGTACCTGTCGAGGTACATTAGGTCTGATAGGGAGTACAGGATGGTTGGCCTCTTTGACATTGGCATAGTGGCCAAGGGCAGGTTAACCATAGGTTACACGGAGCTTGAGGCGGTTAAAGACAGTTTCCTTGCCCAAAGTGGAGTGAGGATTAGGGGGCATGAGTTTCATATATCCTATGCTGAATACTCGAATGAAGGTTACGTGTTTAGGAACATTAAGGGGAGGGGTATTGCCAACGGGTTTGATGGTGCCATGGTTAACAACACCCTGGCCCTATACACCCACACCTACCTACCCTCAATAAGAGGCATTAAGGATAGGTTAAGGGCTACGCTTAAGAAGTGATTTCATGCTAATGGTATAGCCAACACGCCACCTTACGTCCATCCTTAAGATTAATCATCGGTGGGTCCTCCCTGCGGCAAATGTCCATGACGTATGGGCACCTTGGGTGGAACCTGCAGCCACTAGGTGGGTTAATTAGGCTTGGCACTTCCCCAGGTATGAAGGATAGCTTCTTATCCTCCCTAAGCGTCGGGACACTTGTCATTAAGCCCTGGGTATATGGGTGCTTTGGATCCGTGTATACGAGGTCCGCTGAACCCAGTTCAGCCACCCTACCAGCGTAAAGTACGAGGACCTTATCAGCCAGTTCACTAGCTAGGGCTAAGTCGTGGGTTATGAATATGTAGGATAACTTGAACTCCCTCTTAAGCCTCTTAAGGAGGTTCATTATGTTGGCTTGGGTCATTACATCCAGGGCTGAGGTCGGTTCATCGAGGATTACTAACTTCGGCCTTGCCTGAATGGCCATTGCTATTATTACCCTCTGCTTCATACCCCCTGACAGTTGATGCGGGTACCTGTTCAAAGTGTCCTTAGGTAACCCAACGCTCTCAAGGGCCTCCCCAGCTATCTTAATGGCGTCGACCTTAGGGACACCCCTGAGCACTAGGGGCTCTATCATCTGGTCCACGACCCTGAGGACCGGGTTAAGGGAGTTCATTGAGCCCTGCGGGACCATGGCCACCTTAACCCACCTGTAACTCCTCCTAAACTCCTCCTCACTAAGCTTAAGCACATCAACACCCTCGAATATGACCTCTCCGCCTGTTATCCTGGCGTTCTCCTCAAGAACCCTAACAATGGCCTTAGCTATCGTTGACTTACCACTACCCGTTTCCCCAACCACAGCTATGGTCTCATTCTCATCCAAGTCGAAGCTAACCCTATCAAGCGCCTTAACCACACCCCTCATGGTGGTGTAGTTGACGCTTAGGTTTCTAACCTCAAGTAGCGGCACACCCATCACCTCCTCAACCTCGGGTTAACTATAGGTTCTATTGCCAGCGCTGTAACTATGAATGTAACTGCAACTAGGACTATGAGTAGGCCGGGTGGCACAACCCACCACCACATACCAGACTCAAGTGCCCCATACTGCTCCGCGTAGTAAAGTATGTTACCCCAGGTTGGGTAGTTCGCACCAGCCAGGTTGAGGAAGTTTAAACCAGCCAATGTTAATATCGCCCCAGGTACACCTACGACGATTAGATATAGCGCATATGGGAGTATTTGGGGGAGTGCGTGGTTTCTGAGGATCCAGAGGTTGCTGGCTCCTCCAACCTTAGCCAGCTCTATGTAGGCGGCCGTCCTAATCTGCATTGTTATAGACCTAATTATCCTAGCCGCACCACCCCATGATAATATGGCTAGGTAAAGCATTGCCTGCCATATGTTAAGCCTAAGTAGGACTGATAAAACCACAAGTATAACGAAGGCTGGTATGAGTATGACGAAATCCGTTAACCTCGTTAAAACCTCATCCACCACACCACCCATGAAACCGGCTGCCAAGCCCACGGCTATGGCTATTGCGGTTGATATTAAGGCGTAAACCACACCAACCTCAAGGCTTAAGGGGAACCCGGCTAATAAACCTAGCCATAGGTCGTGGCCAACGGCGTCAGTACCCATTAAACCGTAGACATTGCCCTCAAGGACCAGTGAAATCAACCTATTACCAATACCCTTAGATGGGTTGTTGGCGATTAGGGTTAGGTTGATAACATAAATACCTTTAAGGGGCTTTAACGAACCTGAGGAGACTGTTGAGAATATGTACGGCACTGCGGATAAGCCTTGGGGTACCGTGAGCATGTAGCCGTATTTAGCTAGGTAGAATTGAATAACCTGGCTCTCAACCTGCTGCGTTGTACCAACCTCAGTATACATTGAGCTTATGAGTAATGGGCCAATTGTAATCACGTAACCATCAGGCCTACGTATACTTAAGTAGGCTGTAAATGTTGATGAACCAGACATGGGTTTAATAACAATGTAAAGGTCCCTCCAAGGCACGGAGTACTCGTTATCCACCTCGAAACTAAACCTAACAGTGCTACCCTGCGTTGAAACCTCCCTCCCAAACATGACCTGGGGGGCATACCCATTACCCGAGAGATAGTTAACCCAGGCTGGAGGAGCATCCTTTGGGTAAATCTGCCAGTAAAGTGGGTTATTCCACAAGCTGCCAAAGTTAGGTGGTAGTGTTACGGCGGCGTATATTGATGCACCAATTAATATTACAAACAACGCTATGGAGACCTTACCTAGGGTTGAGGATACGTATATCTTCGTTATTTCGCCCAGAGTCATCCCGGCTATTCTTAGTTCAGATACCTTAGCCATTCACATCACCCCTGGCTCTCCCTAATCCTGGGGTCTATGTAGTATATAAGTATCTCCAGTATGAACACCAGCACTATGTACAGTAGCGTGCTCATGTAGGTATCGGCGAGTATTACAGGCATGTCGGGTGTGGGCACACCCACAATGGCTATGTTGAGGACGTAACCCAAACCCCACCATTGGAACACAGCCTCAGTTAATAGGAACCCACCAAATATTATGAAGGGTATGGATATGAAGATACTGGTTAATATGGCCGGCATCGCTGGCCTCATTATGTACCTACTCACAACCTGACCCTGAGGAAGACCCTTAACCCTGGCGAAGGTTACGTAATCCTCCCTAATTATGTTCAACACCACCGACCTAGCGAAGTAGGCCCACCCACCAATGTTAACTATGAATACCGTTAACATTGGGAGGACCATGTGGTAGAGGAGGCTGGCAAGTATCTTAGGGTTAATGAAAGCCTTAGCTGTGTCGTAAAGCCACACGTTGTAGTACTGGGGGTCAACTATGCCGCCGTAGGGGAAGACTATGGGTGAGTGGATTAGTCTCAGGTAAACGGCGAAGACAAGTATCATTAATATTCCAACCCACCATTGGGGTATACCGCTATCAACAGCACCGTAGTAAGTTATAGCCCTATCGTACAGTGAACCATACTTTAAGGCCGCTCTCAACCCCAATTCAATACCTATTAATGCACTCAGCAGTATGCCCAACGTATCTAATATTATTGTACCAGGCAATGCAGACATGATTATTGAAACCACGCTACCACTTGGGACACCATAGGCATCTGGGTAGTATGAGAAACCCCAATTAAACGACAGTATGTTGAATAACACGTAGAAGACCCTGATGTAGACAGGTTTATTTAAACCATAGGCATTCTCAAGTTGCTTAATTATAGTCTGCTTCAACTGCTCAGCCTGGGCGGGTGTCATGGGGTGGTGAAGCATTATTGTAGTCACCATTTCACTGGTCTCCCTCTGGATAGTATCCTTAAGGACCTGCGATGCCGGGCCTGATAACACGGCAGCTATCACTATTAAAACCACTAGCAGTATTACAGTTAGGTTAATTATCCTTAAAGCTATTCCACGTAGCATACTCATACTGACACCTAGATAAGGATGAATTTTTAAGTTTTTTCAATAATTATTAAAAAGTAAAATGAAGATTTTAACCTCTTAGTGAATTAATTCAGTCATTAACTGCTGACTGTTATGGAGGCGGTGTATTGTGATGGTATCGGCACCACGCTTGTGCTGTAGAGCACTATGAGCGTGTAGGTGCCTGGTGTTAACGTTGATGTTACTGATGCTGGTATGGTGAAGCTAACGAACCCACTGAAGCCCACCGCAGTGCCATTGTAGGTGCCACTAAACACGACACCACCACTTGGGGATATTAGGTAGACGTGGACCTCAGGTATCCCTGCTGGGTTATACGCTGTTATGTTGAACGTCGCGGGTTGGCCAATGGTTATTGATGTTGGCGTCAGTAACGTAACCCTGGGTACTAGGTTACCTCCAGGTGGTAGTGTAGTCACGCCTAGCCTACCGTATATCTGGTTGAACCAGTAGGTGTAGTTGTATGGGTAACCACTCCAACGCACGAGGGTCGCCGACTGCGGAGTCACGGTTACAATGTTCTTGAGTATGTATGGCCCATTGCTGATGAATAGGTTACCGTAGGTGTTGTAGAAGTTTAAGGCATCCTCATAAGCCTCAGTAACCATACTGCTGTTTAGGAAGTTGTAACCATTTATAATGGCCCATGAACCATTATCCCAAACGTAACCGGTACTAAGCCAATTCTTAATGACGCTTGCTAGGTATGCGTTAACATCTGAACTCCTTAGGTCAAGCTGCGGGATGTTAAGTGACTGAGCCTCACCACTGCTGAATGCATACTTACCCTGGGCGAAGGCGTACAGTTGAACTGCCTGAATAACCCATGGGTTAGCGAGTGTTGGGAAACCTGGGGCAAAGAACGCAGCAACGAAGTTGGGGTCTGGGAACCAGTAGTCGCTGTAAACCACCACGGTGCCGTTGGGGAAGAACTGCATACCCACTATGCTAGGTACAAGTGCTGATAATGCAGAACCTATGTCGCTCACAGCTGAGGCGTGGGGTCCAAGGTCAGGTACTGAAGCATTGGTCGTGGTTGCGTATAGGTCGAACCATGTGTAGTAGTAGAATATAATGTCAGCCATGGTTATGGGTTGCCCATCCTGCCAGTACTGGCCAATCCAAGTGCCGTTGAAGTAGTAGTACACCACAGCTTTAGCGTAATGACCTGGCCCAACGTCAACCCACTTATCCAATGTGGCATTCCAAACAACGGCATTAGATGGTACCGGGTATATCGCTGAGCCATTGGGGCTTAAATCAACGTACCAACCACCCCTAAGCGGCATTGGCTCGCCACTGAATGGGTTAGAGCCGGCGAATGGGTCTCCAACCCAGCCTTGCAGTAAATCAACATCATATAGCCAAACCTGGACGTACCAGTTGTAGGTGTTCCAAGCTTGAACAGTCACGTGAAGCATACCGACCTTCAGCGTGTCTGGGTGGAGCGTTGAGTAGGCGAACTTAGTGCCGAGAGGCCATTCAAGGCCGAAGATGCTGGGCATGTAGTTAACTACACTACTTAACACTGGGTATGGGAATGAGTTAGCCACCTGCCAAACCCTAACGGCCTGCTGGAAGCAGTCGAGCAACGTGATCTTTGAAATGTTCTCGAACTGGGTTATTGACGTGAAGTTGCCTATGGCCACCTGGTAGGTTAAAGAATCAATAGTTGAGTTTGTGTATTGCCAGTAACCTGAAACACCCCAACCAGGCATGTTAGTGGCCCATGAGGCGCAGAAGCCAGCACCAGCACCAGTGTCCCATGACTCAGGGGTGATGACCCAACCCTCAGTGTATATCTGCCACTTCATGTCGGCTGGGTTTGAGGCGTAGACCAGTGGTATAGCGGTCTTACCTGGACCATACTCGCTCTGCACAGTGAAGCCCAGGCTCTCTAAGGCGCTGGCGAAGGCATTGCCCATAGCCATCCTATACGGGTCATCATTCCTAATGAAGAACAGTATAGTCACGGGCTTAGGCGTAGTGGAGTTTGGCGGTATGTAGTACCACTGGTGGTTAATATAAAGTATCCTATGCTTCCAGACAGGGTCTGTTGCATTGATCTGCTGGAATAGGGCAAATATGGATGCATTGACGTAGGCTGGGTCATAATGAATATTATATTTAACTATCTCTGGAAGTATGAGCAGGTAGCTGTATATGCCGAAGACGTAAGGCCAAGCCAACATGGGCGTGGCGAAGCCGTGGAACACCTGGTTAACAGCATATGAACGGTCAACCAGGTAGTTCATTAGGAACCTGAACTGCCAGTAGGCGAATGGGTTGAACGTGGTGTTGCTGGGGTATGGGTTGAAGAGCAGGTCATCAGCACCGGTGACGGCTGGTGAAACCAATGAAACACCTGGTATGGTGGTTAGCGTTTGGAATATGTTTGACGGTATTGCAAATGGGTTAAGGAACAGGTCAATCTGGTCAGTCTGAAGGTACTGGGGTACTAGACTGGGCTGAACCTCCATTACCTGAACAGTCTGGGCCATGGGTATTGGGGTAACCGTAGTAGTTGCTACTGAGGTCGTAGTAACAGTTGTTGCTGTCGTTGTTACTGCGGTTGTTGTTGCGGTGGTTGTTGTTACTGCTGTTGTTGTTACTGTTGTTGCTGTTGATGTTGTCACTGTTGTTGCAGTGGTTGTGACAGCGGTAGTGGTCGTTGTTACTGTTGTCGCCGTTGAAACAGTCACAGTTTTTGTAGGTGGGTGGGTAACGTAGTAACCAACCAAACCACCAGCCACAGCAACAACCACAACAGCCACAACCACAGCAGCCAAAACACCCCTAGAGATCCCTAGGTTTTGATTGTATCCCATAAGCCTAATCAGTGAGTGAATCCTTTTTAAATTTTACCACATTAATCTTTATCCACTACCTCTTACCTCTAGTGCTAATGCTTGATTCCAGCAACATCAAGTAGCCTATGATAACTAATGCTACTGAAAATATGAATGATACGGTCATTATTAACCAAAGCGGTAGGTAATACACAGGTCTCCTTAATAGGTATACACTTACGTATAGGCTTGGTGAACTGCAGTCAATTGCAATGCCTAACACGTGGCCGTAGGTTAATATGGTTGTGTTTAACGGTGTTACGCTAATGTTATACTCCTGCGGTATTGTTATGTTTGTCTGAGGTATATGTTGGTGGATTAAAAGGTTCAAGGCAGCAGCTTCATTACCGGTATTGTTGAGGATGAGTAGAACATCACCCCTGGCATTAATGCTGTAGTTACCCTCACAGTTTCTATCAACGATAATTGGACTTAACGAGTACTGGTTAAACATTAGAATCACGGCTAACGCAACAGCCAAGAGGCCTAACGCAAATCCAACACCGATGTACCTATTTAACCTCAGCACCTATACCTACAGCGGTTAAATGCTTTATTAATTTATTTAAAGGCTCGGTGGCATTATCTTAAGGATGGAATATGGCAAACCCTATGAGCAACCTGGATCGGTTCCCGTAGCCGTGGAGTTCGTGATCATTACCGCCCAATGGGAGGTGGGTATTGGGTTGGTTAGGCATTACTGCAGGGCTTTGATTAATCGGGGCTTTAGGTGCAGGCTAATGATGATTAATGAAGATAACGCTAAGGATCTGCTCATTAGGTATGGTGTTAGGGAGGGTATTGTTAAAATACCCCTAATACTGATGATTAATAGTGGAGGGGTGAGAGTGATATCGATAGATGATTTAAGGGAATTCACCAGGGGATGAGCCTAGTTTTTGTAATTGTCCATATGGATTGAGCAATGGGTTTATTGAGTTTGCGTTTCTTAAGCTTAAATTGGTTACCCCGAGTTTCCGAGATCCATGGTGACTGAGAACCCTAGGTGACGGGTGGGGAGTACTGATTTGAGTAAGCTTAAGGAAACCGCCAAGAAGCAAGCGAATAAAACCACCACCCGCAGAGAGGCGGCAATTACCCAGCCGCACCTCTTCATCGTAGTTTACGGAAAAGTATTAAAGGGGGTAGGGGTAATGCTACTTGAGGGTAGTCCCCCCAGAGACCTGCGTTGGCAGGCCAGTGAAGGGGGTGGGGTTACCCGGCCAATTACGTGGATTTACCTTAACGTAGCTTATTTTATACTTGAGCGAAAGGCTTATAAATGGGTAAAGTTTTAATTAGGTGGAAAGGAGGTTGCCATGGGCGTTTCACAGGGGGATTCTAACCAGCAGGATGAAAACAGAAGGGAGTTGATAATCCAGAAGTTTAGGCTCTTTAGGAGGGAGGGTAATAACCTAGAGTTCATTGACCAGAGCAGTGGTGAGAAGTTAAGGTGCCCAATATGCGGTAACACTGTGTTCATTGAGGATGCGGAGCGAGGCCAGATAGTCTGCGCCTCATGCGGCTACGTGCTAATGGAGCACATTTTGGATACAGGGCCTGAGTGGAGGGCCTTCACACCTGAGGAGAAGGAGGATAGGGCCAGGACAGGTGGACCCCTTGAGAGAGCCACTAGTGAGGAGCTTGTAACTAGGATTGAAACCACGCTTAAATCACCTGACCTGAAGAAGAAGCTTGAGATTCTTAAGTATAAGAAGTGGCAGCAGAGGATTAGGGTACAGACAAGCTACGAGAGGAACCTAGTCCAGGCCACCCATGAGCTTAACAGGATTGCCCACCAACTCGGTGTGCCTAAGTCATGCATAGATGAGGCCCTGGCCGTGTATAAGCAGGTCCTTAAGAGCGGGTTGGTTAAGGGTAGGAGCGTTGAGGCTATTATAGCGGCCTGCCTACACATGGCCTGCAGGATGCAGGGCATGCCCAGGAGCCTTGATGAAATATCCCAGTACACTAGGGCTCCTAGGAAGGAGATAGCTAGGTGTTTTAGGCTCATAGCCAGGGAGCTTAGGATTAAGCTACCTTTAAGTGACCCAAGGCAGTACGTGCCTAAGATAGTTGAGCAGCTTAAGCTACCTGGCGACATAGCTAAGGAGGCTATTAGGGTCCTTGAGGAGGCTAAGGATAAGGGGTTAACCGCAGGCAAGGACCCGGCCGGCCTAGCCGCTGCCGCCGTCTACATAGCGTCACTGCTTAAGGGTGAGGTCAGGACGCAGAAGGAGATTGCCCAGGCGGCCCAGGTCACAGAGGTCACGGTTAGGAATAGGTATAAGGAGTTGGCTAAGGAGTTAAACATAAAGATACCCATTAAGTAACCGGGTAATGAAGATTCCCGGCGTTGAGTACAGGACACTGTGTAAATACTGCAACCTAAGCAATGAACTGCTCATAGCCGAGGAAGGCGGTTTCAGGGTATACGCCTACGATGAACCGTTCAACAACGGCCACTTGGTCATAGTCCCAAAAAGGCATGTACCCCTCACTGAGTTAAGCACCAGTGAACTCTACCATGCGCTTAAACTGGTTAGGAAGGCTGAGGCGGTTTTGAGGAAGGTTTATAATCCACATGGGTTGAACGTTGGATTAGTCACCTACCCACATGCAGCATTTCACGTGGTGCCTAGGTGGAATGGTGACGTGAGCTTCATTAAGGTCTTCTTTAATGCTAAGCCAATACCCGAGACGCCGATGGAGTACGCTAGGCGCATAAGAAATGCCTGGGAACAGGCTTAAGCCGTGTATTCGGGTATTGATTCGTATATTACCAGGACCTTCTCATAGTCGCTGGTTAGGTTTCTGAAATCACCCAGCTGCCTCACCTCAACCAACTCATTAATCCTCCTTATCTCGAAAACCTTAAGCAGCAACCCCCTATTTAGGTTACTTGGCTCAACACCCGGGTTAACCCTAAGGATCCTAATCCCCAGGTTACCCCTCCTGAAGCTGAGGGTCTCATCAGACTTACTCATAAGCAGTTGAATACCCAGGATCAGGGGGGATACTGAGGATAATGGCCTAATTGCCTTAACCCCAGACTCCTTAATGGCATTAATGTACGGGTCTACCAGTTCCCAATCCAGCAACTGGTCATACACTATGGATATACTTCCACCTGATGAAGTAACCTTACTGGCTATGAAAACCACCTGGTCAGGCCTAGTACCCTCAAGTGGTAGTGAGGCGCATGTGCACTTGGTGTACTCTAGGAATGACTTAGGTACGTGGCTTGTGTAGTAGACTATTGCAGATGCCCTAATGGTCCTGTAGACCCTGAAGCTCATCATGCTTGGCACACCCACACCCACGTCAACCAGGTAGACGCCACTTTCAACCTGCTCCTCAATTATGCTTATGTTGCTTGGTATCAACCTGTACAGGTACCTCCTCCCCCTTGAGACGTCCAGTATAGTCTCAACTACACCCTTAGCCTTAAGTTCACTTAAGGCACCCCTAACAGCCCTTTGGCTGAGGCCCGTGTTCTCAACTATGTCGTTGAAGGTAACGTAGGGTCTCCCATTGATCATGCTCTCGAACTGAAGGTAACTCACTATTATCCTGGCCGATGGCGACAGGTCCATAAGCCTATAGGGTAGTTCAATATTCCTTCTTTCACTAGACACAGTGCGGAGTATTAACGAACCCTATTAAACATTATTTAGCGGCTAAAAATGGGTGAATTACCTACAGTGAAACCTCCAGCCTTGGATGACTTCACACCTTCCCCATCCAATTCATCCCTTGCCGGGTTTACCTTATTCTTTGAACTTGCAGATCCCTGCCCGTGGGTGAGGGTGCTGTATTAAGCCATAGGCGGGGTTAATAGTCCATGAGCCTCCGATATGACCCCCTTCCCGCCTTTTGGGCGGGTTTTCACGCCGGGGGTCTCGGGCGTTACCCCCTCTTTGGGGGTTAATGGCTTCGTCTCGGGGTGGTGATGAATGGTGGGGTATCGCCCCACCGGCTCATCTAACGTAGGGAAACCCCCTCTCAGGGGCACCACCCCGAGTACCGAAAACCCATGCAAAACTGGGATTAATAAACCTATCGCTATGAAACCCACGCAGTGGGGTAACCCCGCCCTAAAGGGCGAGACTTGTCATGTCCCTGTCAATATGCAGCGTTAAGCAGCAATGCCTCGCCAATGGGGAACCGCCGGTAAGTCGTAGGTCGGTTTAAAAACTAGGCTGCCTGAAGGTAGTAAGTGAAGGTTGGGTATGCTGGTAATGAGGTTGGGTGGATGGTTTACGATAAGGTCTTTGAGGTGGCTAAGGTAATCGGCAGTTTGGGTATTAGCCAAGATAACTACACTGACTTAGACTATTACCCACCCGTGGATGTTGACCTTGAGCTCCAGGTCATGTACTTCATGGCTATGGTGTCCATAGACCACAGGCTTAATGTACCTGGCCACCAATTCAAGTCGATGATCAATGGCAAGGTTTACGTGGGTTCAGACCTCCTTTGGAGATTTGGTGTTGAGAAGCTTAGGAGCGATGCATCCTTCTTTACCCCAAGGTCACTGGCTAGGTTGAAGCCCAGTGACGTTAAGGATTGGCTTGGTGACGTGTGGGACTACGGTGTAAGGGCATTCCTACTCTCTGACCTAGGCAGTAAGGTGTTGTCGTTTTTCAACGGCTCGGCACTAAGCCTACTGAAATCCACAGGCGGTAGACTTCTTGGATCTGGGGGATTCACGGACATGATGAGGATTTTCACGGCCTACACGGATCCAGTTGAGAAGAAGACCTTCCTACTGGCCAAGTTCCTGCATGGTAGGGGGTTAATCAGGTTCATTGATGTTGATGACGCCCAGGTTGCGGTTGACAACCACCTAACCAGGTTAGCCCTCAGACTTGGGTTAGTTGAACTGGAGCAGAGGTACCACGACATGGTTACTGGTGGTGTGCCATTCACACCCAGTGAGGATGTTAACCTCAGGGGCTTGGTTAGGGATGCTTGGAAGTTGGTCTCCGTGAATGCTGGGGTTAACCCCTTCGCCCTTGACGATTACCTATGGAGGCTGGGTAGGTCTGTGTGTATTCAGGATACCCCAAAATGCTCAACATGCCCCTTAAGAGGCGTGTGCAATGCATACGAGAAGGGGGTTTTCATCAACGAGCATCAGTTTTACCCAACCTACTGGTACTAGCCGACTCCAGCTAGGTTGCTCAGTAGTGAGACAACAGTCCTTAAGTCGTCAAGGGTCACGTCACCCATGACCCCTATCCTTATGCTCCTCTCCCTAATGCGCCACATGCCACCACTTATCACGTAGCCATTCTGCCTTAGGTAATCCACTACCTTACCGGGGTTAATTGGACTGTAGAAGGCCGTCACCGTCCTGCTGGCATAACCTAGGTTGAGTGGCACTGGTTTGAAGCCCAGCTTACCCAGCTCACCGTAGAGGAACCTAACCTTCTCCTCATGAAGCTTAACATACCTCTCAAGCCCAACCTCATCGAGAATGTACCTTAGCGACTCTCTCAGAGCGTAAAGCACATTGATAGGTGGGGTGTAGGGTGTCTCAAGCCTGGCGCTGTACTTTAAGTAATTACCCAGGTCCATTGATGGTGGCTTCGGGTAATTAATAATCAATCCAGGGTCCTTGAAGGCCACAATTGAGCCGCCGGGTGGAGCCAGTAGCGCCTTATGGGTTGCCGTGGCCACTACATCAGCCCCCTCACCCACTGGTTCAGCCGGTACACCTGATACACTGTCGATGAGGACTAAACCCCCATTATCGTGAATTAGCCTAGCCACCTCATCAATGCACCTATTAGCAACCCCCATGCTGGTTTCATTATGAACCATGGCCAAGGCCCTAGCCTTAACATTAAACTCATCAATGTGGTCGCACAGCGATTCACCAGGCTCAACATAAATCCTCTTAACAACAGCACCCCTTGACTCCACTGATTGGGCTAGCCTCTCCCCGAATTCCCCGTTAATCGGCACCAGTACCTCATCGCCGGGTTTAATGAAATTGTACACCATGACATCAACGGCGAATGTACCAGTGCCCGGCAGTATGCTCACCGTATACCCTCTGAACACCCTACCCAACTGGTTAACTACATCATTGTACAGTTCACTAAACTCCCTACCCCTGTGGAACATCGGCTGCTTGGCGTAGGCATCAATAACCCTCCTCGGCAATTGAACCGGACCTGGGGTTAGGTACTTAACCATGGTTCCTCACCCTCTCAAGCACATCCTGAATATTAGCCACCAACTCCTCAACAATCCTCCCCTGGGCCTCCACGGTCTCAGCCCCTATGTGGGGCGTCACTATGACCTTTGGGTGCTGTATCAACTTAAACTCCCAATCCTCCCTGGGGGGTTCATGCTCAAGTACATCAAGCCCTACGCCCCATAGCCTATCCAGGTGGTTGAGCAAGGCCCTGGTGTCTATGACCTCACCCCTACTCGTGTTCACTATCATCGCACCATCCTTAATCAACCTGAGCCTATCATCATTAATCATGTGGTACGTGTCCTTAGTTAGGGCTACGTGGAGGGTGATCACATCGCTGAGCTCCAGGAGCTCACCGAGGCTAACCAGCTTAACGCCAAGTTCATTAGCGTACCTTGATACATCAATAATGTCGGTGGCCAACACCCTCATGCCAAGCGCCCCCGCATACCTCGCAACAGCCCTACCTATCCTGCCAAAGCCCACTATACCAAGCGTCTTACCCCTAAGCTCAACCCCCTCGTAGGCGCCCTTACTCCACTTACCGTTTTTAACATCAAATATGTGGAGGTGCACATTCCTAGCCAGCATGAGCATTAGGGTTAGTGTTAACTCAGCTGCCGAGTAAGTGGCTGCGTTAGGTGAATTGATAATCACGAGGCCCCTCTTTAAGGCGTATTCAACGTCTATATTATCGAGGCCAACCCCCGCCCTGGCTATTATCTTGAGTGAAGTACCCCTATCAATAACCTCCCTATCCACCTTAGTCCTACTCCTAACCACAAGTATGTGGTAACCATCAATTAACTTCAGGAGTTCGTCACGTTGTATACCGGGCTTGTAGTCAATAACCATACCCATGCTGCGGAGCCTATTCAACAGTTTTTCATCGACCTTATCCGTCACCAGTACCTTAAGTTGGATTCCGGATTCCCAACCCATTCCAGCTTATCCATAGAGGGGTCACCCCACTATATTTTTAAACATTACCCAGGTCCAAAACTAACATACAGATAAGTAAGCTATATAGTGGCACTTAATTCATGCACAACACAATGGGAAAGATGAACACCTCTAAGGGGTGGTGTTAAAGGCCATTGGGGAGTGCCTTAGATTGATGAGTATGGTAGTGAGTTTATGAAACTCATGTACTCCCTATTGCGTATTATTGATGAGTAAGCCTCGGTTAGGTTCCTTGATGATGGGACTATGTCGCTTAGGTACCTCACAACCCACTTAACTATGTTCCTAAACGTGGCGTCGTAGTCACCCCTATAAATGTAGAATAGCTCAGTTGGTGTTGGTTTAAGTTCACCAACGGTGATTACCCCATCAGCTAAGCCCCTTAGTTTAACGTAGTTAACATACCCTATAGTAACCACTATTGAGTCACTTGGGTAATCCCTGGGCTTATCCAGCGTTTCAACCGCTTGCCTATGAAGCTTAATCCACCTCTCAAGTTCAATACCAGTTACAGCTGACCTAGCGGTTAAGGCAACCATATCAACCGCTATCTTGCTTATCCTCCTCTGGTCATTAAGACTTGGGCCGCTTGAAACCAGGTTAACCCATGGGTACTCCCTGTAAAGCGTCAGTATTAGGTCTATTAACGGGGAGTGGGTTACCAGCCACGCGTTACCTAGGCTACCCCTCAGGAACTCGACCACCGCACCCTTACCTGACGATAAGGCTAGCTTAACTACTATGCCCAGCAACTCCCTAGGTATGGGTATGGCTACGTTCTCAAACCTACCCTTAACCAGTAATGCTGATACAACCCTACTTACCGAGGCAACATGCGCCTCTGTGGATGGTGAAGAAACGGCTAAGAGCATTAAAAGCTAGGTTAGGTACCCTTTAATTAACCTATGTTCATGACTAAAGAACGGCAAGCATCGCCCTTCAAGGTGGGGTTACCTCACTACGTGGAGTCTCATGGAGATATTCCACTGAGGTTTTCAAAAAACTGTAGAGGGGGTAACTATCAAGACCCCACAATGAAACCCCACCCTAAAGGGCAGAAAGGGGGTCATTAAAACACCAGCAACCCTACCCAAGGTAAGCATCCTAATAAAGGGGACTAACGGGAATTGGCATAGTAGGGCTAACAAACACCCCTACATTGATGGACCGTGGCCAAGCCGTAAACACTTATAAAACCCAACTTAGTTAAGTTAGGTATATGGGAGGTAAGAAGAAGCCGACCATATCCCAATTAGCCAAGAAGGAGGCTAGGGAGAAGGAGCAGGTTGAAAAGAAGGGTAAGGGGAAGGGTAAGGCAGCTGAGGAAGCTGTAAAGAAGGTGGTGGCCACTGTGCCGGCTGAGCTTTATGATCAGATAACTAAGGATATTAAGAGTATGGATTACGTAACCACCTACATCATATCGTCTAAGTATGGGCTTAAGATGGGTGCAGCCACCAGGGTTCTGAATGACCTAGCTAAGAAGGGGGAGTTAGTACTTGTGTCTAAGGGGCATAGGATGAGCGTCTATACCCCTGTGGAGAGGGCCAGGAAGCTTGGTTTAATCCAGTAACGGTAAAGGTAAAAATATTATTTTGAAAAACACTATATTTGATTCATTATAATTAATGTACGTTAAACGGCCTTATACTTACCTTCAGCCACCTTCTGGACCCTACCCTCCTTAGCTAGTCTGGTTAATTGAGCCTTAACTACGTTAAGTCTCTGTTCACCAACTGCCTTAGCTATATCCTCAACGGCCAATTCCTTACCCCTATTCTGGGTTAGGTAGTCTAATATCTTCTTCTTTATTCCATCTGACATACCAAGGATAAATCCAAGTCAGCTACTTTTATAGGTTTCCGCAATACAGACTGCGCGTATTCAGCAAATTCCGTTTAATTCGGGTATTACTTAGGTGCCTATACTCGATAGTGGCAACGTCAGTGGCCGTAATATTTAGTCTCTTTTTACAATACAGACCCCAAGAATAAAGCATGCTCATGGTTATTTTAATGACATATATCACGTATATAATAATTAAAAGAGGACCTAATAACAGTAATATTGAAGTTAAACTCGCCCCCTCTAGAGGTGAGGTTACCCGCTGCATAGGGTTCGGAGCGGTACATTATGTTTTATTTTTAGATTCCTAGTAGCTCCTTAAAGGGTAAATTCTAAGGCACTGAGGAAACTTCACTACTTAAGGCAGGGAGGTATCAGCGAGTAATCTTAACGTCTTTAAGGTGGATACTGTAATTTTCATGGGATAATTCATTAAACATTGAATAATAATACTGAATGTTGTGGATGATGTTCGTAAATGCTTCATAGCCGAGGAAGGGTTTAATAGTATTTGTGAATATCATAGCCGTGCCGGTTTGTCCCTCATGTGAAATTAAGCTACCTACCTGGGAGGGCTTAGCCATGCACATGAACGAAATGGCTAATGTTAAGAGCGACCCATCCCATGTCATGTGGCTAAACAGGAACATATCCACGGGTAGATTGGATGTGCATGAGTTGGCTAGGTCACTGGAGGAATTCTTCTTAACCCCTGAGGGTTTAGCCATGTGGATAAGGAGGAGGTTCATCGAAAAGTTTTACGGTAATAACCCTCACCCCTTTATAGTTGCCATGCAAAATCCCACGAGAGGCGTGTTATTAGGCTATGTAATAGAACATCAACACTTCCTTAAGAACTGGGTTAGAATACTCTCGTCAATAGTCTTTAGGTCGGATAGGGATGATGTGATAAAATACGAATTAGAGAACATTGCGGTGGAGTTCCTAGGATATAATGGGAAGCCTTCCCATTACGAATTATTATTAAGGATGGGGGAGGCCCTGGGAATGAAAAGAAAGGAAATACTAGCAACCCCGCCATTACCTGGAACCCAGAGTGCGATAAGAACTTGGAGAAAAATAGCTGAAAATAAGAGTTGGGTTGAGACCATGGCTGCGATGCATAGCTTGGAATTAGTTGCGGATCGTAGCTTAGTTAAATACGGGGCAAAATTACCGTATTTTAATCCTTCAATTCTGAGTTCAGATAAATACCCCCAGGAAGTTAAGGATTTCCTAAGGGAGGGGTATGAGGCTGACATCTATCACGCAGGGGAGGCGCTAAACATGATTGAGAAGTATGCTGAGGAATTCGGAATAAAGGAGGATGTCCAGGTCACAGTCCTTAAATCCTTTGATGCATTCTCAAAATATCTACTATCTAGATTGGAGAGAGCTTTTGAAATAGAACCTAGTTTAGTAAAGGAGGTGTTCGGGCGATGAAGATAATTGTGAATGGGAAAGAGGCTGGAGCTAAGGAAAAAGGATGTGCCTTATGTGGAGCCACATGGGGGGATTATTACGAGGAGGTGGATGGGGAAAGACTATTCTTCTGCTGTAATTACTGCGCATTGGAGTTTGTAAATATGGTGAACGAGATCAAGAGGAGAACTGGGTGGGGTAAAATAGATGAACTTATAATAAATGGAAACTACTACACTGGAAGAACCTGCGTTGCGAAAAATGGAGATAAAGAGTTTAAATTTTACGTTAAATTTAACGAGGAGGCTGGTATAGAGACCTTCAGGGAGATTTAACTTCCCTTAAAGGCATTACCCATTCCTAAGTTGTGAAACCATCTAATATCCCATCATTAAAACAAAGGATAGCTTGAATTCAACGTTGACTAGCTTTGTGGTGCATCCTCCACCGAGTCCCATGAAACCACCAACAAGGCCAATTAGCCTGAGGTAAACCCTAATCCAGCCAGTGAATAACCGCTTGGTTGAGGAATGCTATTAGGCTTCGTAATTTCCACTAACCCGTGAGCCCTAGGAAGGTTAGTATGCTTTCCAGGGTATACGTTAAGGCTACGCCCATGAATAACCAAACCCAGAATCTGGTTCCAAATCCTCCCAGTAGGGAGGCTGCGGTTATATTCACCCTAACCATGACGAACACTAGTGAGGCTGAAGCCACAACGTTAAGGACAGCTAGGAATAACCGGTTTGTTATCCCTAAGTAATACACTAACGCACCTGCGGTGGTGGGTAACCCTGCAAGTAGGGATAGCGCTAATAGGTCCCTTAGAGGGGGAATCCTCCTATAAACTAAGGCGGAGGAGGAGATGGCTACTCCTTCCGTGGCGTTATGAACAGCAAAACCAATGGTGAAGGCTAACGCTGAGCTCACTGAGCCTGAAAGCAATGCAGCAGCTATGGCAAACCCCTCCCCCACGTTGTGGGCACCTAACCCAGCGGCAATGGTAAGGGGAATCTTTGCCCTATCCTCCCTCACCATTATGCTTAAAAGCACCCATGTACCTACCAGGCTAATTGAAGTTAACACAGCCCCCGTAATGAAGCTTAAGTAATCTTTAGATAGTAGGAAGTCTGTTACTATTTCCTCAGCCTCAGCACCGGTGTCTAGGGCTAGGTAGGCTAAGATACCTCCTGTTAACGCCCCCAGACACCCCATTACCATTCTACTCACATTCACCCTAGATACTAATACTGAACCAACAGCAACAGTTGCACCCGCTATGAACCCTAAGGCTATGGGTAGTAAATCCACCTTCCTCACCTATTCCACGGCTAAAATTAAATTCTTAAAAGAGTTTCTTACTACAGATAGGAAGTTTGGTGGAAAATTAGAGGAGCATAAATCAGCAAGTCAAAGCCTCTGACTGTATGAGGAGCTTTGAGAGGTTGGATTTTCCTTGCCGTGGTTTCATTGGCTCCTCCACCATGGGTCATGGGGAGCCCAAGTCAGCACTAAGGGGCTTACTGAACACCTTAGCAAGACTGAAGTTTAAAAGCACCCCCATGAAACCCTACTATAGGGCGAGGGTTGGCGGTTTATTAGGAAAACCTAAGTAAAGTAATTAAATGCGGTTGGTGTTAAGGTTAACTGAATGATTAGTGTAGTTAAGAGGTTTGGTGGGATTGAGGTATCGTGCTGCGGACGCCATATTCTAGTTGACCCAACCCGTAGATTCCCCTCAGGTAACTATGATGCAGTGCTCATTACGCATGGCCACAGTGACCACTACACGAGCCACATATCAAAGGCCAGGAGGGTCATTATGAGTGGTGAAACCTTGAGGATTCTCAGGGAGTTCAGGGGGGTGAGACTTGGGGCTAATGTAACCGTCGCCCACCCCAATAGGCCAATAATCTTCGACCACTTCAGTGTGGTACCGCTTAACGCGGGTCATGTCATGGGTAGCCTAATGTACCTACTGGAGTTTAGGGATGGTTCAGTGCTGGTGACGGGCGACATGAATGTTGAGGATAGTGTTCTGCTTAAGGGGGCAGAACCCTACCCAGACGTGGATGTACTGGTCATGGAAAGCACCTACGGTGACCCAAGCTTCCAATTCGAACCACGCAGTGAGGTGTATAACGAGATACTGGACCTGGTGGATAGGGTTAGGGGTAAGGGGCTTAGGCTTGTCCTCTCAGGCTTTGCCCTCGGTAAGGGCCAAGAATTATATGCATTACTCAGGAACAGCGGGATCGACGTATCAATGGACACTAACGTTGACTCGCTAAACAGGATACTCCTAGGCGTGGGCAACCGTAACGATGGCGATGTGATGGTGGCTGATTTACCACCGAGGGTTAAGTTGAATGGTGACTCAGTGGTGGCTATGGTGACTGGGGGAGCGCCTGGGGGGTGGTTGAGGAGTAAGGTGCACATAAGGTTGAGTAACCACAGTGACTTTAATGGCTTGGTGGAGTTCGCCGTTAATTCCAGGGCTAGGAGGATATACACTGTCTACGGCTATAGTGAGAGGTTGGCAAGGCACCTTAGGCTTGAGTATGGCTTAAGCTCCTACCCAATACCCGACAACACGTTGATTTAGCGGTGGGTTAACTGACTGTTAGATGCTAGTCGAATTCATCCCCCATTTCAAGGAGGTTATCCAGTAGCTGTTTGCGGTAATCCTCATCAACCTCCTCCCCTGAATTACCCTTATTCTCAACTATAGGTACCTTGGTGCGCTTACCCTCATTAACAACGCTCTTCTCTACGAAGGACTTCCTATCCTTCTTAGCAACCTTCTCCTCATAACCACACCTAGGGCACCTTAGGTACGTTGTACCTCCCTTCTTCACCGGAACCATTGCGGTTCCACACTTTGGACAGAACTTCATAATCTAAGTGATCACAGCTTATTAATAAACGCTTCGGTAGTTAAAAAAGCCATTCCATTAAACTTAATCCAGTATTTAATAACATGCATCCTTAGACATTACATGGATATGAAGCGGCATCGCCGTGCAGCTAACTGTACTAATATCTATTGCGTCATTTTGCATGAATTCATTTAAATGTGGCCAACAACAATGAATATGAGCATATATGTAAATATTTTTCAATGGTCTCTGCCTCGTAGTAATTTTTATAAATTGAGCTAGTTATATATCGGGCAACAGATATGGCTGGTTATGATGCATTGCGCGTACCAAATCATATTGGGATAATACCAGATGGTAATAGGAGGTGGGCCGTGGCTCATGGTGTTGACATATACACCGCATATCTAATTGGATCTGATAAGGTTGAGGATGTTTTAGAGTGGGCCCTTGATAACAATATCCAAACAGTCACCGTGTATGTACTATCCTACGAGAATTTCATTAATAGGAGTGAGATTGAGAAGAAGATACTTTACGAGCTACTCATTAGGAAGCTTAAGAAGGCTAGGGAGGACCCCAGGATACATGATAATAAGGTTAAGGTCACCTTGATAGGCCGCTGGAGAAGCCTACCACCTTATGTTGTTGATGAGGCTATTAAAACGATGACAGCCACTGAGTCGTACAACTCACACTTCCTCAACCTAGCTGTTGTATATGGCGGCTACCAATCAATCGTGGACATGGTGAACATGGCCATTATGAAGGTGGGTAAGTTAATTAAGGACGAGGAATTAGCCAAACTATTACCGACTGGTTTCCTACCGAAACCCTTCATAGACTTGGTCATTAGGACAGGTGGCGAAAGAAGACTAAGTAACTTCTTCCCGCTGGAGTCTATATACGCTGAACTGTACTTCCTTGACAAGTATTGGCCAGACTTCAGTAGGGAGGATTTCCAAGAAGCCTTAAGGTACTACGCCAGTGTTGAGAGGAAATTCGGAAGGTAATTCATCTTTCACCAATTAACTTAAGCCGAGCGTGAAATTTTTACATCTCCTTTAAGGTCCTTAACGCTGCAATACCTTAATCACACTACCCTCCTTTTCTCAAGTATCTTATCTATGAGTGTTAGGGATTCCCCATCATGCTCAATGATCTGCTTAGCTGGTGGTAGCTCAAAGTAATTGCTTATCCTCGATGCTACCCTCTCCCCATAAGTTGGTACAAATTCATTCTGGTAGAATATGCCTATGGGTATTTCCTCATCCATGGGTTTCCTAGCCCTCTCAATAGCCTTAACCAATTTTTCATCTGCTTCCTTTGGGTCTTTTACCACTGGGTCCCATTTTTCATCCTCTAGTTTTCTTATCCTCTTCTCGTACCATTCCTTTGTGTTTATGTCGTTGTATGTTGGGCATGGTTGCAATACGTCTA
>Ga0208151_100217_pt1 | contig 28917 bp, 30 predicted proteins | sample ECH_Bhost_MetaG_FD_187130 | JGI IMG/M metagenome (GOLD analysis project Ga0208151, IMG submission 187130) | Hot spring microbial mat communities from Yellowstone National Park, Wyoming, USA - ECH_B host_MetaG (SPAdes) (version 2) | ecosystem: Environmental > Aquatic > Thermal springs > Hot... | reverse complement strand
CCATCCAGAACTACAGATCGTGGCCTCTCTCAGACAGGGCATTGGCCAAGATAAGGAGGGTCCTGGAGGGCTCGGAGGAAGGCGAAGGAGAGACGGACCTCTCTGCGTTCTTCTAGTCCAACGCCGTCCTCCACTCAATCCCTAGATCTCTCGGCAACGGCCCGCAGTCGGGAGGCGGGGCCTCCAACATCCGCCTCATGTTCAGGGCGAGCGGTGTCGGCTTCCTATTTTCGTCGATCAACGCGAAGAAGGGCTTGTAGCCGAGCCCCCACTCGTAGCCGTGCAGGAGGGACCACCAGATCGCGGCCACAGGCTCTATCCTCCGAAAGACGTGCGCCATCTCGCATAGATACGCTGATCTGATGCGCTCGTTGCGGGTGGCGATTCCGTACTCGGTCACGGCGATCCTAGGCGCCCTCAGCTCGAGGAGCGCCTCGGGCTCTAGGACGTTCCGATAGCCGCCCAGCGAAATCTCGGAGACTATATAGAAATTAATAGATATAATATCCATTTCTTTTGCTAAGTCTAACGTTGAATAGCTTATCTTTGTAAATATAGGCTCCAGGGGCTTTAGAAGGGACTTGGCCCTATACTTCCTATAGGGATGTGTAAACGATACAGGGACGCCGTAGCTCTTCGCGAGATCTCTGGCGGCTAGAATCGCCTCTTTTATGTTGTTGAAAGCCTTGGCCGCGTGTTTATATGCTATAAACCCGTAGGGCGGCAGATCTCCCTTTAAGTATGCTAAATATATATATATTTCTGGCTCATTAAATAGTAATAGAAAATCTATGTAATTTTTATAGTTTCTTAAGATTAAATCTATATAATTTAAATAAGATTTCATTGCAACTTTAGATTCCCAACCGCCCTCCCTCCATATCCACCGAGGGTTTGTGAAGTGATGCGCCGTCAGCCAAACCTCAAGGCCGATGCTCTTTATATAGCTCAAATACCTCTCGAAAAAGTTAAGCCATGTCTTGCTATATTTACCACTTGCCGGCTCTAGCAACGCCCACTCTATACCTGTTCTGAATAAATCCAGACCTATGCTCTTAGCTAGCGACACATCTCTTTCGAAAAACTGAACGTGCCTGGCCCCCACCTCGTCGGGTAGATCGCAACCGCAGATGCCGAAGTGTTGGTAGGGCGATATGGCGGCCCCTATCCTCATATAGGTATCAACGCGCTTGCGATATAAGATGTACTTATAAAGTGCGCCGAAAGAGGTGTAGTTTAAAACGGCGGATTCTGGGGGAAATAAAGTATGTAAAGACCTTGGGAAGAAACACTTGGAGGGCTTCGCCCTCTACGCAGAACTCGCAGACGCCATCGCGAAGCGGCTCGAGGAGACTGGCCGCCGGTGAGTTTCTCCCAAAACGCGGGGCCTCGCGCCTAGCACGGGCTCATCGAAGTATCAACACGCTTGTGGGGGCAGAGAGGGCTATGGCTGTCGATACCGAATTGTACAGAAGAGCCTCGACGCCCGTGCGTCCTCTGGACTCGACGACAACAAGGTCGTACATCCCCTTCTTTATTTCCTCCAAGATCGCGGAGGCCACGGTCTCCCCCTCCTTCAGGCGCTCCACCTTGAGCTCATATACCATATCTCCTGCGTGTTTCGACAATAGTTGTGATATCTCTTTACTTCTATCATTATATTCTACTATATATAGAAATACTATACGCGATCCATATCTTGTATAGAAATCTCTGGCGACCTCTATGGCTACTTGCGATCTCTCGTCGGGAGTTATCGGGACCAGAACTTTCCTGAATCTATAGGCGAGTTTGTAGGAGGGCTCGTCAACCATATCTCTTCCCATGCGTCACTATTCCCAACGCTTTATCAGTTTTCTCTATTGAGGACCATTTATCCGACAGCTTCCCCACGGCCCTTATGGCGTCCACGTTCTCGGGCGCCACGATCGCCTCCTGATGGACTCCATACATAAGATATAGTTCGCGCCCGTTTAGGGTGATCGAGTCCGAAAACACGGCTACCTCCCAGACGTCGCCGCGCGGCCTCCCCATATCTCTGGCCCATTCCACTATCTGCGCGAGGCTGTTGTACCCCGCCTTGACGTCGAAGAGCAGAATTCTGGGCGTGGATGCCAGCACGTCGACTATCTTCTCCCTTCTCGGGGCGTCGTCCAGCTCTATATAGGCCATGTGCATATGCATTATGGTGACCGGCACGGCGACGGCCACGGTGATTATATCTATGTCGCCGAGCACCGTCTTGACGTCGGGGCCGTGATGGCTCGGTATGGTTGCTGGGTTGGGCACCACGTCGTTTATAGGGCCTTTCTTGTACTCCCTCGGGTCGGCCCCCCTTCTGGCTATGAAGATCCTGGCCTTCTTGATGCCGAGACCGCCCAGCTTCAGGGCAGACAGCACCCTCGATATTCCGGTGGTGTTGCAGCTGACCACCCTCACAAATTTTTTGCCTACGGCGTTTTCGAAGTTGGCCAGGGCGTTGAAGCTCGTCTCGGCCACGTCGGCTTCCTCGCCCCCCTGGAATATGGCCGGCTTTCCCGCCTTGGCGTAGATGCCCTTGTTCTCAGCCCCGACGCCGTCAGGCGTGGCGTCAACCACTATATCGGCCTCCGATATTAGGTCGGTCAAGTTGCCCGAGACCTCGAGACCTGCCTTGCGGAAGCTCTCGCGCTTGTCGTCAGGCGCGTATAGTCTATAGCCTTTCCGCGCCGCCAGGGTTGCGCCGTAGTCGGGGGTTGTCTTAAACACGCCGACTAGCCTCATGTCGTCCTGTACCGACACGGCGTCAGCTACCCTCTTGCCTATGGTGCCGTAGCCGACTACGGCCACCCTCATAGCCAGAACCTCTTGGCCGACTCCACAAGGGCGTTGACGGCAGGTAGCTCCTCCGACAAGGCCATCAGGAAGGCGCGGCCCCCTGTAGATACGTGGAAGATCTTGTCGAGAACTCCCGCCTTCTCCGCCGACAGTATGGTGTGCCCACCCCCTATTATGGCCTTACGTCTGCTGGCGGCCTCCAAGATGCGGCGGGTGCCCGCGAAGAATTCGGGCTCCTCTATCTTGCCCATGGGGCCTGTTATCACCACGTATTCGTAGTTGGCTATTATCTCGGAGAATTTGGCTATCGTGGCGTCGCCTATGTCGCCTGGAACCTCGTCTAGGTTAGACGAATCGAGCGTGCCCGACCTAGACCTGAAGTCGTCGGGCAGTACTATGAAGTCTCCGTAGGATTCCAGCAGAGTCCTAGCCCTCTCGACCTCGGAGAGCAGGCCCATGCCCTCAAGGAACTGCCTCAGCGACGGGCCCACGCGTGATCTGGCGGAGGCCATAACCACCGACACGAGGCCCCCCACGAGCACCTTGTCTGCCAGGCCTTTATCCAACGCCTCCTTTATGGCCCTGAGGGATTCGGGCACTTTGGCCCCGCCGACAACTATCAGCGTTAGTTTTCTGTTGCGCCAGATCTCGGATAGGGCGGCCAATTCCCTTTCCATCACGTAGCCCATACATGAGGGCATGACCATGGGGAATCCGACCACGCTGGGCTGCGATCTATGCGCCACGGCGAATCCGTCGAATACGAAGTAGTCGGCGTGAGGCGCCAGCTTTCTCACCAGCCAGGTATTGGCCTGTCTCTCGGGCGGGCCCTCGACAACCTCCTCGGAGAGCAACCTCACGTTTTCCAGCATCACTATATCGCCATTTTCCATATTATCTATTTTATTTAATGCATATGGACCTATTATATCTTCTATAAACATTATAGATTTTCCAACATATTTTTCCAACAAATTTTTATGGATTTCAAGACTGGTGAAGTCGTCTTGACCAGGACGGCCTTGATGCGCCAGGATTACCACCCTTGAACCTGCATCCGAGAGAATAGATATAGTTCTCGCATGAGCTCTTAACCTATAATCGTCAAGTATTTTATCATTTTTTATAGGAGAATTTATATCAATTCTCACTATTATTTTTTTACTTGGCTTAGAGCATTTAGATATGTTGGGTATAATCGATAGCGCATGTTCTAACATGAATAATCAAGAAAATCAGCTATTATAAGCTTTACTGTAATACTCACTATATAGATTATATATAGCAACTTTAAAAGCCTCCATCTTCTCGTCGCCATGGATCGGTATCGAAAATACAGAGAGGGTTTGTTGCACATAGGACGTGCACTACAGAGATATGGCGTGGAGTTCGTCCTAGTCGGTTCCGCCGTTCTTCCTCTAGTTTATAACATAGATTATGATCCTTTAGATGTTGATTTATTTATTATAAATAAATCAACTATATTAGATTATGAATTATTTGAAAAAATAGCACAAGAAAATGAATGGGATATGGGCACCACAGACCACGGCACTATATACTTCGAGATGGTCGTGTCCGGCGAGTTGCTTAAGATTGATCTCTTGGAAAATATACTTGATATATATATTCCTTCTCAAATTCTTGAAAATACTATAAACATAAAAATTGATAATCTATACGTGAAAAGTATTAAACTGGAAGATCTCCTGGTCTTAAAGGCCAAGATGGCAACTAAGGATGCCGAGGATTTCATCGCAAATATTGCCCGTATTCTTGCTGATCCAAAATATAATATATCTATAAATAAAACTTATATTAAAAGTATAATTGATTTATTTTCATCAGAAAAAGAAAATATAATTGATAGATTAAATAAAAACGGCATATATATAGATTAGCCCCCGAAGACCAGCTGCTTGGCCGCGTTGACCAGTTGGCTCAGCAGGGTATTGGTCTCGTTTCTAAATCCGAGGATGCCGCCTAACGCTCCCTTAATCATGCCAGTCACCGTCAACGCGAACGCAACGAATATACCTATGGCGAGGAACAGCAACAACGTCTCCTCCACGAATAGAGATCCCTTTTTCCTCATGTCCCTCTTCTCGAGTTAAAAGCTACTGTAACTAGAGTCAGAGCTGTTTGTAGGAAGGTCTCTGCGAGAGGAGCCTCGGCATATACAGCGGCCTCTTCGGGAAGCCGGAGATCTCCTTCTCTATTGTCGTGATGAGGTCTTGTCTCGACAGTTGTATCTGTCCCTTTCCCCTAATTCTTACTGTAAATATGTTGGAGGCGGCTTCTCTTTGTCCTATCGCGACGATGTACGGTATCCATTCACGTTCTGCGTCGCGTATCCTCCTAGACAGGGTCTCCTCCCTGTCGTCTACGTCGACTCTTATACCCCTATTCTCCAGCTCGTCGGCTAGATCTAATGCCGCGCCTAGGTACTCCCGATTTATCGGGATGATACGTATTTGTACCGGCGTTATCCAGACCGGTAGTTTCGGGGTCTCCCCCCGCCTCTCCATTAACGCGGCCGTGTCGAACAAGGCGAAGAGATATCGCTCTACGCTACCTAGGATTGCGGTATGTATTATGACTGGATATCTCACTTTGTTCTCTTCGTCTATGTACTTTATGCCGAACCTCATCGCGTTTCCCACGTCTATCTGGAACGTCGCGATCTCGCGCGGTCTGCCCAGCTCGTCTATTATGTGGAACTCTACGTTGAGGACCCAGTAGTATTTCTGTTCGGGCAGTATGCGCAACAACACGGGCTTCCCCTCCCTCTTCGCCAGCTCGACCAGATAGTCCTTGTGCCCTTTATAGAACTCCGCAGTTATATTATATAAAGAGACATAATCTCTACCTATTTTCCTAATTTCTTCAAATATTTTTTCATGAAGTTTATATGTAACTTCTATAGCATCATCTAAGTTTTTCGTAAATATATGTAGATCAGGCATATAAAATCTCCTAAGTCTGAAGAGCAATACTGTCTCGCCCGGTTGTTCGTACCTATAGGAATCGGCGATCTCCAGCATTCCGAAGGGTAAATTCCTGTAGCTTATCACCCAGTCTTTAGCCATAGCGAATTGTTGAAAACATGCCGCATAGCGCAGTATGGAATCGACGTCGGTCTCCACCATATAAAGCCTTTCGCCGAACAGCTTCGCGTGGGTCTCTATGGGCTTCTCGCTCAGCTTAAACATGTTGGTCCCCCTTATCTTGAATATCGGAATCCCCAGAGATTTGGCGACTTGGAACGCGTAGTCTTCAACGAGCTCCATCATGACCGTGGCGTCGGGGCCATACCTCATATGGCCGACGTCGGACATGGGCTCCCAGTCGAAGGCAAACCTCTTTACATATTCTATATATTTGGGCTCTCCTCCCGGCAATTCCTTCTTGAAGACCTCCTTATCTACCAACGCCTTCAAGTCGGGGTATTTGTCCAATGGGAATTGGGCCGGATGGTACTCGTCCCCCTCCGGGGTCAGTATGAGATAGACGTCTGGCGTCTGCCTGGGCTGTTGAGCCCCTGGCTTATGCGCGGTTTCAGGCGTGTAGGATCTGCTGAGCTCCGATAGGGGGTGTCCTAGGCACTTCATTTCGAACTGTTTATAGTAGCCAAAGGGCGCCTTCAGCACGCTAAATCCCTTAGCATTAGCTGAAAGAATATCGTATATTTTATTTAAAATATCTCTTGATATATATGGACGGGCTAGCCTTGATGATAAATGGGCATATGGATATATAACTATAGAGTTTGCCTTTACCTTATTTGCAACATCTATGATATCCTCTACTATCTTCGATAGATATCTGTCGTCTGGCGCGTCGTCTTCCTCCACGGTTAAGAAGGCAACCAAGGCATTCTTGGCCTCGCCTCGGTTGGGCTCATCTCTTATCTCGCCCGCAGGTTCCTTCGGCTCCCATCGGAAGAACTCGGTGTGTATCAACAAGACGCGCATTGGTCGAGATTAACCACATATATTTAGCAATTCACGTATTACGTCCGTACGGCCTCCTATTAAGAACAAAAGTCTTAAATACGGGTACCATTCGCGCACTCAGCAATGCAAGCAACGCAAATCGCGCAGGGCAAGATCCCGGTGATAGGAAAACACTACTACGGCGAGGCCTACGGAATAGATCCCGAGCTCCTCTCCGACGAAAAACGACTAAGACATATTGTGATAAGGGCTGCCGAGCTTGCCAACATGCATCTAGTGGAGGTAAATAGCTGGAGATTTAAGGGCGGAGATAAGGAGGGCGTCTCGGTTATCGCGCTGGTGCTCGAAAGCCATATAGCGGTCCATACATGGCCGGCGTATGGATACGCCACGGTGGATGTCTATACCTGTGGCGAACGGTCGGATCCTCTTACCGCTTTTAGGTATATCACAGCCCAACTGAGGCCGAAAAGATATACAATAAACTATTCAGACCGATCATATAGGTATCCCAAATAACCTTTATCTTTTAGTATAAATATTTTTATTATCTCTTCGGGGCAATAGCACAACAATGGAGCTACGTATCTCGTCTAGGTTTCTCTTTTCGGCTATCCACGTACCCTTTTTCCACTTAACTGCCAGCTTTTTTCTTTCTAAAATAGACATGTACTTATATATATACCAAGAACATCTTCTGTTCAAGCCGCATATTTTATCTATCTTTATAATGATTACAGTCCCCCTTCCGCTATAGCTGTTTATATATGTCAACAAAGCGCTCAGGAATTCCGTCTCCACGACTATCTTCCTTATTTTTCTTCTACTTCTCTTTACTAATATTCTCCTATTATTTTATATTTAATATTAAAATATCCATGTTTAATACTCATATTTTTATTTTATATATATGCATTTTTATTAGTTTCTACCAAATAAGATATTTATATTGGATATCGAAAGAGCTACCATGTTGCTTCCGTACTTCATATGGTTCGACCCCGTCTACTGGATAACTATGGCGCTTGGCTACGTGCTGATGTTCGTTCTTGCGTCGACTTTGGCGCCAAAGCTGGCGCGCAGGTTCAGCGGACGGTTCTCTCTGTACGTCTCCATGGCCATACTGGCGTTTACGTTGATCTCGGTAACGGCGGCAGCCATATGGGCGGCATTATATATAGGAGGCTATGTAACTATGTATTCTGTTCCATACATAATATTATTTGTATTAATAATAAATCTATTAACATATTTAATATCTCCATTTATAATAAATTTAGCATATGGAGCCAAGGAGGATCCCGAACTTCAGACGGTGGTCGACGATGTGGCTTCCAGGTTGGGCATCGGCGGCCGCATAAAGGCAGTGTTGGTGGACGGGCCGCCAAATGCGTTCTCGTACGGCAATTTCATAACGGGTAGACGGGTTGCCGTCACGAGATCACTCTACGAGATGTTGAGCCGCGACGAGCTGGAGGCCGTCATAGGGCATGAATTAGGCCACCATCTGCATAGAGACAACTTGGTGATGTTGTTCTTCGGCCTATTTCCCTCGGTGGTGTATTATCTGGGGTATAGCCTCGTCTGGCAGGGGATGTTGGGCGGCAGAGAGGAGAGAGGGAGCTCGGGCACGATGGCGCTGGTGGGGCTTGCGCTGGTCGCCATATCATTCATAGAGCAGTTGTTGGTCTTGGCCTTCAGCAGGATGAGGGAGTACTACGCTGATTTTGTCGGCGCCCGTGCGGCAGGGAGATGGCCTATGCAGAAAGCTCTTGCCAAAATACATCTGTACTACGAAGGCGGCGGGAGGGAGGCTGTGAGCGACAGCAAGCTGAAGGCTTTGTTCATCTATGCGTTCACGGCGGCCTACGGGAATCCCTTCAGAGAGATAACTCCCGACGTGATCAACAGGCTGAAGCGCATGGATGTCGGCGGCGTTCAGGAAATTCTGTCCGATCACCCGCCTGTGCCTAAACGCCTGAGGTTCCTAGACTCGGTGGAGGTCTAGGGCTCTATCTCCAGGAACTTCAGCAGGTTTTTCATCTCGTTTACGGCGACTCTGTAGGATCTAAGGCCCTCCTCGCTCACGACATAGACCTTTCTGCCTGCCTCATCCCTCTCTGCGAGGACTCCGTCCGCCACCATTCTTTTCAGGAGGACGTACCCATAGACGTTGCTTATATTGAAGCCAAGGGCTCTTAGGCGAGATATGATGCCGTATCCGTGGAGAGGGCCTTCCCTCAGCAGTATGGCCACGGCGTAGAGCCATAGGTTGCCCTTGCCTATGCAGTTCCGGAACTTCAGATACGCCCTGGTGGGCATCAACGCATCGTACGGGCGAGTTTAAATGCTTATGCTTACAGAATAATTTATTAACAGATCTGTTTAGATGGACATGCCCATTAGGGTCGGGATAGCGGGCGTGGGCAACTGCGCCTCAGCCTTGGTGCAAGGGGTCGAGATGTATAGGCGATATCCTGAGCTGGAGCCTCTGGTGGCGTTCAAGAAGATCGGCAACTACACGGTGACCGATATAGAGTTTGCCGCGGCCTTCGACATAGATGCACGTAAGGTGGGCAAAGACCTCGCTGAGGCCGTATTCTCGCCGCCGAACAACGCTACGAAGGTCTATCAGCCCGGAAAACTGGGCGTCGTCGTCAAGGCCGGGCCCGTTCTCGACGGGAAGCCCGAGGGCAATATAGTCGATAAGGTGGTCGAAGGCTCTCTTGAGGACGTCGTGAGGGAGCTTGAGTCGACCAACACGGAGGTGTTGGTCAACTATCTGCCGACGGGGGCTAGAAAAGCCGCCGAGGCCTATGCCGAGGCGGCCCTGAGGACTAGGTCGGCGTTCATAAACGCCATGCCAGCGCCTATTGCGACCAGCGAGGTCTGGCAGCGAAAATTCGCCGAGAGGGAGGTGCCGCTGTTAGGCGACGACACTCAGAACCAGATAGGGGCCACCGTGTTGCACAAGACGCTCATACATCTACTGTCCCTAAGGGGGGTCGCCGTGATGGATACCTACCAGATAAACGTAGGCGGTACGCCCGATTTCGCCAATCTGATGTACAGAAGAGGCGACAAGGAAAAGACGAAGACCGCGGCGGTCAAGAAGATGGCCGAGGGGCAGGACTTCAATGCGTATATAGCCCCGGTTGCCTACATACCGTTTCTTGGCGATAGGAAGATAGCGCATATGTTGATAGAAGGGCGTATATTCGGCGGAGTCCCCATCAACATAAGGGTGGAGCTGGAGGTGCACGACGCTTGGAACAGCGCCGCGGTGGTCTCCGACGCGATAAGACTCGCCAAACTTGCTCTAGACAGACATATAGGAGGTCCTATATACAGCGCCTCGGCTTGGGGCTTCAAGAACCCGCCGCTACATATGCCCCCCGAGGAGGCCTATAGAGCGGTGATCGAGTTCATAAACGGCGAACGGAACAGCTAGGTCTATCTAACCGCGCTGGCTAATTTCCTCTGGGTTCTAACCCAGCCGTACTCCCTGCCCATAATCCCGAGCGCCGTGCCGGCTATGTGCACAAACGCCGTCACGAGCTCCAAGAACGGAGCCAAGATGTCGGGCCTTGTCGGAGTGTGGTATTTGGACTCCACATATATATCGATGGCAAGACCCGCCGAAAACAGGTAGAGAAGCAGAACTATTTCAGGCACGGTGAGCTGCGGCCCCATCACCAGCCTGTATATGAGCAACACTATTATGGCTACGTAAACCGAGCTCGTGGCGAATACGGTACCCTGGAAGAAGAAATCAATCTTTCTGGCCATGGGGATGTCGCTCTTGATGACCGGGACTAGATACCTTAGAAACACTTTGATGGTGCCCGAGGCCCACCTCAGCTGTTGTTTGAAGTACGACTTGAGGTTGCGGGGGGGCCTGCCCCATGTGTAGAGCCCCCAGGTCGCCGCTATGGAATAGCCGTTGAGCCACATACGGACAGAAAGATCTAGGTCCTCGGTTACCGTATCCTCCGAAAACCAAAGCTTGACGATGGGCTCCAGCCTCGCTATAGCCGTCGAGCCCGTGAATATGGGCATCATGTTCAGACGGGTTCTGCCCACCAGCATGGTCCCCGATATGTCGTGGGATACTGAGACCAACGCATCGAGCGAGGAGCCCAGATATAGATGCCTCTGGACCCCTTGCACCAGGTCAACCCCCAGTCTCTTTATGGTCGAGACGGCCCTCCTGATGAAGTCGAAGTCGGGGGGTTCATGATCGCTGTCGACGAAGATCACGTATTTGGGGTTCCGGAGCGGCTTCAACGACATAAGGCCTCTTATCGCGTCGTTCAAGGCGCCTCCCTTCAGCCCAAATCTGCCTTCCCTCATGAATAATATCAGCTGCTCGTTGGAGAAGACCCGGAGAGGTCTGGGAGTCCTCACGATGCCGGAGGGCTTGAGCTTGTAGGGCTCCACCAGACCCATATCGCCGCAGTCCTCGATCACAGCCACTTTATAATTTCTGTAGTTTTGGGTTAGCCACTTAGGGAGCGTCTCGAACAGATTCTCATCTCTACAAGACGGCATCACGACGTAGACTCCATCATCGTCATCGTCATATACGCCGTTGGCCTGGCCCTCCGACGACAGGAAGGTAGTCACTAGGTGCCAAGTTGCCGTCACAGCGCCTATGGCCAATAACACCAGGAAAATCATGTAGGGAACATGCCCCTATTTATTTAGAGCAGCAAAAGCCTTGCTTTAGGGTTGAGGAGAGAGTCGGCTAAGCGACCAACTAAGTTCTCGTAAATTATCTCGGCAAGGTCCTTTGTTGAGACCCCAGCCTCCCTGTTCCTAGCGGCAAACAACATGGCCTTTGCGCCTCAGAAGAAGATAGAGGCCTTCAGACAATGTGCCGAAGCAGCTGAAATAGTAGGTAATGGATAAGTAGCTCTAGGCCAACCTCTCGGCCACCACCTCCGCGATGTCCTTCACCTCTACCGCGCTTCCCTTAACTCTTCTCGCGTCGTTTAACATCGCGTTGCAGAACGGACAAAGCGTGACTATCTTGGGGGCTCCCGTCCTCGTCAACTCCTCAAGCCTTATGTGGCTGATGCGCTTTTCCTCGGGCACGTCGTACCAGTAGTTGGCGCCGCCGGCGCCGCAGCAGAACGTCTTCTCGCCGTGTCTAGGAGGCTCCTTGACCTCGCCAAGTTTAATCAAGATCCTTCTCTGGGGCTCTACCACCTTGTTGTAGCGGGCTAGGTAGCAGGGGTCGTGAATCGTCATGGCTTCTTTCCCGTCCTTGACGGAGATCTTGCCCTCCTCTATCAGCTTCTGTATTATCTGCGAGTGGTGGTACACTTCAAGCCTGACGCCGAATTCAGGGTACTCGTTCTTAAACACGTTATATCCATGAGGACATATAGTTATTATTTTTCTTATATTGTATTTTTCGAATATATGTTTATTGTTTAGCACTATTTCCTGGAATCTGCTCTCCTCGCCGAGACGCCTCGCGGGGTCGCCGCAACAGGTCTCCTCGTCTCCCAAAATCGCCACCTTGTCAAGCATGCCGGCGCGGTGCATGATCGCTATAAACGCCCTTATTATCTCCCTGGACCTACTATCGAAACTGCCCATGCAACCAACCCACAGAAGGTATTCGGCCTCCGGGTTCTCCGCTATATGTCTCACGCCGAGTTCCCTAAGCCAGTCGTGCCTCCCGGCGTTAGGCATAGACATGGTGTTGCTGTACTGCGACAGCGACATGAGAACGTCGGCTACCTTCTTGTCCACTCTGCTCTGTGCCACCAAGGCGCGCCTTATGCCGTAGATAACGTCGAGGTGGTTCACCTTCACTGGACAACTGTATACACACATCCCACATGTGGTGCAGGCCCACGCATGTTGTTCCAGCTTGATGGCTACTTCGAAATCCGGATTGCTGGAGTTAAGAGCCAGCGTCCGCACGACGACCCTAGGCGACAAGAGACGGCCAGCGGCCACTGCTGGACAGCTGGCGTCGCATGCGCCGATCTCTCCACATGACTGGCAGGAAAGCATGACGTCTCTGTCTACGTCCGACATCTTCTCGTAGCCGAACTTAATCTCTTCGGGCTTCAACTTGCCCTCTAGGACATCCTCTAATCTGAACGGCGTTCGAAAACTCGACAGCTCTCGGGTATGGTTTACAAATAAGTTCGCGGCTGGCTTTACATAGAACAATAGAAGTAGTAGATTTCTAACGATCCCGACCGACAGAGATAGCCAAGAAATAAATATTGAAAATAGGATATCTAGAAAAGTCATTATTATGATTGAGAGGAGAACCAGTTGCATCTTGCTAGATTCTTTAACAAATCCCCTGTCCTCCTTTAATCTCTTGTGTATAAGCCCACTTCTGATAAAGACGCCCACGCGATAGACCGCGGCTATGACAAGGCCGGCCATCACGGGCAGGCTAACAACCCACAACGCCAGCGCGAGAATTCGGAGAGGGCTTAAGAGCGCTAGAAGTACTGACAGAACCACGCCGGCAGCTATTGAGAAGTGCATGTATCCCACCCCTCCCTTCAGCGCCTCTTTGAATTCGTGTAATATCAACGAGCCAAAATTTATTTTTCTATTGTAAAGACGTATCCTAAATATTAAATCTAATGCAAATATAAAAAATGTAATTAGGAATAGTAATAGTAGAATTTCTTCTATCATTACATTAATATATATGCAGATTTATAAATATTCCTTTCGACCCACAGAGAACGTTCTTACGGGTTGCGTTAACACGTCGGCGTGTAACTCCGCTACTTCCATACCTCCGCGTCGTGTGGCGCAGTCCCGGCAACCTTAGATATATCCGGCCCTCGCCTTCGGCTCGCAGAAGTATAGGCCGTAGCTATTGCGATTTTCTCCACGCATTCAATAGCACTGTACATAGAATACCATATTAGCTTATTATATTAATTATTTTACTCTGTTGTCATAACCATAATACTACTTAGAATATATATTACATATTGATCTAAACGGGCAACCTCTGCAACGCCCTCTGTCAACGGGCGGCGGCTCGGAGCTTTTCAGGACATTCCTTATTTCGTCGAGCACCTTGGCGGCTTCTGGATTGCGCTCTATCCTCTCCACCTTGTTCCTGTAGACAAGATATCCGAAATCCGCCTTTAACAGCTCTATGTATATCTGTAGTTGCTTCACGTGGGACTCCCTTGTTGTTACGCCGCTCTTTATCTCGACGGGTATCATCTTCTCGTTACGCCTAAACACGAGATCCACGACACCGACCATATCGCCCAGCTCGATCTTGTATTCGGCCAAGACGTCCTCCGCGGCCGAGAGCATCCTCTCGTATCTTTCATGGAGCAGACGGCCCCTTATGAGGGCCACCAGCGATCTGCGCGTAAGGAACTTCCTCCCGAGCCTCGCCTGTACCCAGAGTAGACGGGGGCAATACTCATAGTCATTTATCATAGATGGCGTAATTCTCCCGAAGTCGTACCTCACGGCGTAGATGTTGGGCCTCAGCGCCTCCACCTCGTCCGTCTTCTGGAGCTCCCTGAGGGCCTCGTCCAAGGTCAGCCGCTCCAGGTCGTCGCATCTAACTACCTTACACAAAGGCGGAGGTATTAGCACTGGCGGTAACGGACACCTCTATTAATATATATGGATCACACGGCCCAGCACCCTCGTCGGGCCGTTCCTGAATATGAACCTCTCACCGTTGGGCACAGCCCAGGGCCGCGGCAACCTCAGCTCTATCTTGCCCACATCACCCATCATCAACGCGCCTTTATCTATCCACGTTATCGTGGCGGGCGACCTTATCGACCTTAGATGCAACACACCCGTGAAGCCGGGCCTTATCACCGTCGGATGTCTCAAGACTATCACGTCGGCTCCTAGCCTGACAGCCGACTTCAGAGGCTCCGACGTGAGGGCCATGCCCTTACGTACGTCCTCAAAGCCCTCTATCGCTACGGTTATGTACTGTCCAGGGCTCGCCGAGGCCACGGAGATCCTGTTTACCTGTATCGATTTTATCCTGACGGGCCTCCAGCCGCCGTCGTCCGTAGGACCCACGAAGACTTTTTGGCCAGAGATCAGCCGGCCGCCTTCGAGCAAACCCCCCACCACCGTGCCCACTCCCCGAACCTTATATATCTCGGAAATATAGAGGGTCGGAGGGCCCGAGCCCCTCCAGTGAAGTCTCTTGGGCAGTAGGGACAGAAAACGCCTTAGCCTGTCCAGCCCCTCGCCCGTCACGTTGGAGACAAGGAATATGGGCGCGACGCGCCCCGTGGGCATGATCTTCGCGGCGATAACCGCATCCTCGTCGTTCTTGGCCACGTACGGGACCTTGCTGACGCCTGGCATCTTCAGCACGCTCGCCACATCTTCGAGCGTCCTCTCTAGGACGGCTTTGGGCGTTATGTCCACTCTAGTCACCACCACGAAGACCGGTAGGTTCATGGCCACGGCCACGGCCAAGTGCTCCTTCGTCATCCTCTGGACGCCGGAGTTGGCGGCGATAACCAGCATCCCGTAGTCCGGCGCGTTTCCCAAGATGCCCCTCAGAGAGGTTCTGAGGTAGCCCTCGTGGCCTCCTATATCTATAAACAAAATGGCTTTATCGGAGTTTAGATAGACCGACGCCTCGTCCAGCGGGTCGGGCAGATCCGCGTTGACCACTTTGTAGCCCTTGAAGCCCATAAGCCTCGTGGATATCGCCGACGTGCGGCCCGTGAGCACCTCGTGCTTAAAGCGAGCCGCGTAGACCCTCGCGCTTCCCCTCCCATCGTCCAGACGCCCGGTGATCAGCACGCCTATAAGCGTCGACTTGCCGGCATCCACGTTGCCCATAGCCACCACGTGGACGACCGGAGGCGGGTTGTCCTCGCCCGCCCTGTTCCTTATCAATACCTCGGCCACCTTCCCCCTCAATCCATCCCTCAGCCCCACCAAATACGCCACTGCCCCTATCCTCTCCGCAGCCTTCTCCACGACCGAGAGCGCCTCCCTGAGGTCTCCGTCGCTCAGGCCGAGCGGCTTGCCGTCGTCGGATACACCTATTAGATAGAACGCCTCGCCACCGCCCTCCACCAGCCGGCGTTTCATCTGACCCGCAAGGCGCTCGAGATCTACATCTCTAACCATCAACTTATACTCCCTGTTCCCCTCCTCGCTCTCAGGGGGATACATCTACACTGGAGCAAAAGATAAAAGGATTTTTTAGTTTTTCCCTAAATGATTATTTAAAATGGAAGCAGACCAGTCAGGGCAATTGCCATATACACATTGGCAGATACTATAGCAAATGCGAACACCACGGACAGCGTGTTCAATACCTTTATCAGCGGGTTTAAAGACGGGCCGGATGTGTCCTTAAACGGATCGCCTACAGTATCGCCGACGACGGCCGCCTTGTGTTGCTCGGTTTTCTTCAAACCCTGTAGCTCGATATACTTCTTGGCATTGTCCCAAGCGGCGCCCGAATTCGCCATCAACAAGGCCCGAGGGACTCCGGAGACCAAAGCGCCCAGGATCAGGCCGGCCAGCGCCTGCCAGCCGAGTATGAAGCCGGTCGCCAGAGGCACCACTATCACCACCAAGCCGGGCAACAGAAACTCTCTGAGGGCCCTCCTAGTCGCTATATCGACTACTCTAGCGTAGTCGGGTTGCTCCTTCCACTCGAGGATTCCGGGCTTCTCCCGGAACTGCCTCCTTATCTCCTCCGCTATCTCCATAGCAGTCCTCCCGACCGCCGTCAAGGTCCTGCTGGTGAAGAAGTAGACGATCATTACGCCTATAAATGCACCAACTAGTACATTAGGATTTATAATAGATATCTGAGTTATAATAGATGTATTAGAAGCAGATCCTGTCAATAAAGAAATAAGTTGTTGATTCAATATTTGCGCCATGGACTTCATAATTTCAAACATAAGCGCTATGAACAGCACGAGGGCGGCAAGCGCGGCGCTGGTTACCGCATAGCCCTTAGTCGTGGCCTTGGTGGTATTGCCTATGGAATCGAATACATCGGTAATATTTCTGACGCTTTCGGGGAGGCCGGCCATCTCGACTACGCCGTTGGCGTTGTCGCTGACGGGGCCGTAGGAATCCGCAGTTATTATTATTCCCGCTATGGCCAATAGGCCGACGGAGGCCAGAGCCGTGCCGAATATTCCAGCCAGATACGGGCCATAGCTCCCGAAGCCGGTTACATGAAACGCGGAGAAGCCTATGGCGTAGGAAATCCCCAAGACGGCCACTATCACGAGCAATGTGGGCACGGCGCTTGTCAGACCTATGCCGTATCCTGTCACTATTACGGTGGCCGGGCTTATCTTGGTTTGTTCCGCTATTTCCTTTACGGGTCTGTAGTTATAGGAGGTGTAGTAATCGGTTATTTTAACCACGAGCGGCGCCACGATGGCGCCCAGAGCCGCCGACAAGGCCATGGCGATCGCCTCCACAACGCCTAGCCCCAACGCGAAGACGCCGGCGAAGAACAGAATAATCGACAGCGCTATTGTGACGTATATGGCGAAACTGATAGAGCTCATTGGATTCTTTACATTCTTCGTCCTCAACAGGTTCACGCCGACGAAGGTCGCAATAAGCGCCAACGACGCAATAAGTATAACTCCCTCGATATAGGCCGACGATAGACCCAATATGTCGGCCAGGAATATGGCGGCGGTCACGGTGACTATGTAAGATTCGTACACGTCGGCCGCCATGCCGGCGACGTCCCCCACGTTGTCGCCCACGTTATCGGCTATCACACCCGGGTTCCTCGGGTCGTCCTCGGGTATCCCCGCCTCGATCTTGCCCACCAGGTCTGCCCCGAGGTCGGCCGCCTTCGTATATATGCCACCGCCGACCCTCATGAAGAGCGTAACCAAGCTTGCGCCGAAGCCGAGGGCCACCAGCGGAGTGGCCCACTCCCCCGGCGTAACTGACCTAAATATCAGGTAAAATCCGGAGATCAACAGCAGGGCGACGCTTGCAAGCGAGAGGCCCATGACGGCCCCGGCGCGCCAGGACACCAATAAGGCCTTGCCCATTCCGCCATCCGCCGCCGCCTGCGCCACCCGCGAGGCGGATCTTGTGGTTACGTACATGCCGAGGTAGCCCGCCAGCATGGATCCCAAGGCGCCAACCACGAAGCCGATAGCGGTGAGCCCCGGCAACCCTTTGGTCATATCCACAGCTACATATATAACTACGGCCAATATAATTAAAAGTATTGATAAAGTCCTGTATTGTCTGAATAGATAGGCACGAGCGCCCGTCGCTATGGCGTTGCTTATGAACACCATCTTTTCCGTACCTGGGTTCTGCCTCAGAACCCATCTAGCTAGGTAGATAGCGTATAGCAGACCGAGGGCGCCGACAGATAGCCCTATAATCGGTATAATCGACATAGACCCAGCGTCTCTAAAGATTATTTAAAATTTTGTTATTCATGATTATTTTCGACTTTCCATGTTGCCGAATTCTTAGATTTATTTAAGTGTTATATAATATTATATTTTCGATTTTATATTAAAATGAAATATAATATTATAATATGAAATATAATTTATCAGTCTGTACATATCGCCCTTCGATCCAGCTGTGAGGTCAGTATTTAATAACCGAGATTTCTCCTCGCTAGTGCCTCTTGAGCGCGTAGTGGAATTCAGGATAGCCGCGCCGGTCGATGTTCTGCCCGATTTAATATTCTACATAGGAAAGACCGGTGTTGCCATGTTCGAAGAAAGGCCTCAGAGGCTGGCGAGACCTAGAGATCCAGAAATACAACGTGACGTCAAGAAGCTCGACGAAATCCTATCTCTATTATCTCAATACTATAGGCCGAATATAGTCGCTTTACCAAGGGAACCAATCTCCCGCTTGCTAGATAAAGCGTTGAACGACCTCATGCCTATATTCGACGAGGTTAAGAACTACGCCCAAGAGCTACAGGACTTAAGGCGGAAACTCCAGCTGTCTACCGCGTTGGATCAGTTGAGAGGCCGCCGGTTCCCTAAGACCGAAGCTATTGACAACTTCATAGTTATACCTGGCAAATATGCCCAGGAGCTGATCAATCTGTCTAGAGATCTGGGCGCGGCGTTCATCCCGGTTGGCGACACCGCCGTTATATCTGTGGATAGGGATAAGAGCAGACTTCTTCTATCGACTCTATCTAAGCTTGGGCTAGAGGTGCTCCGGCCGGAGGACTTGGAGATCCTCGAGGATCCCGCTTCCTTAAAAGACAGAATGGATAAATTATACAACGAATTGAGAGATAAAATTAATAAATATAAAAACTCTATAGATTTCGTTTACACATTAAGATATACGCTATCGACTGTACTCGACACATTCAACAAATCGGCGTTGTCCGAGGGCGAGGAGACGGGGCATCTGCTCACATCGCTATCGGCCGAGATCGAGCGGCTGAAGTCCGAGCTCCACGACTTGTCGGCCATAAGGGAGGCCCTAGTTGGGCTTAAGGCATCCGGCGCAAACAGCGTGAAGCTGCCCGATGGATTAGCTCTCTATGTAGAGATGGAGGAACCCGGTGGAGCTACTAAAGTAATGTTGGGTAATAAAGAGGCATATTTGGCTAGAGATGGGCTAAGGGGTATAAAGATCCCTAGGCAATACCTAGATGACGTGGCTTCCTCCTTGAAGGTTGTAGAGGAGACTCTTAACTCCGTGGAGCGGTCGTTGAGAAATAGGGAGGGCGAGTTGAAAAGCCTCGAGGAGGTCTATAGGGAATACTCCACATACGGCGATGAGGACTGGCGCGCCCATAGGGATATCGGCACGGTTATTTTCTACGCTAGGGAGCGCGATGTGGGCGTCGTGGACGAGGCTCTCGCCGAGCTCGTCAGGTCGCTGTCCGTCAAGCTCGATATCATTAGGAATATACGGTATAAGTACTTCCAAGACGTGCCGGCGAGGAGGAGGCCCACTCTGGAGAGGTTCCCGACTCCGGTCAGGCAGATTGTGGACAAGATAGCCTATATGTACGGGGTGCCTAGCGCCTCCGAGATAAGCCCGTCTGCGTTGGTCGCCGCATTGTTTCCCATATTCTTCGGCTGGATGTTCGGCGACTTGGGCCACGGCCTATTGTTATTTCTATTCGGCCTGTGGCTCTACAAGAGCCTTTTCGGCGGGAGGTACAAGGACTGGGGGGTCATCTGGATGGTGACCGGCGCGTTCTCCATGTTCTTCGGCGGAGTTGTCTACGGCGAGTTTTTCGGCTTCCCTCTGTCCTACTTCGGGCTGGGCTGGGATGGGGCGATCCACATGTTTCAGCCAGTGGTGGGTCCGCAGATGGGGACGGCCGTGGAGACCGAGGGCATATTCGCCGATCTTCTGGCGGCTCTGCTCTTCGGCTATATAATAATGGCCGGCTCCTTCTCGCTCAAGATAGCCAACTTCCTCCTGGAGGGCGAGGGCGATATGGCCTTGGGTATAGGCATTCCCATATTGTTGATCTACATATCGGCAGGCATGATAGTGCTCGGACTCCTCAAGCCTATCCTGCCCATGCCTCCGCTGATGGCCGACGTCCTAGACCTCCCCTGGATCTATATCCTAGTAGCCGCGATAGCGCTGCTCGTGGCAGGCGCCGCGGCCCTCACGGCCAAATATAGAGGATACGAGGAAAAGCCGCCGATAGGGCTGGAGATGGCCGTGGGTTTGGTGGAGGGCATCTTCGGCGGCCTTGCCAACGTGCCGAGCTTCGCCCGCCTTATGATATTGATATTGATGCACGGCATATTCACGAAGCTGTCCATGGGGTGGGCCCTGGCCGTGGCCGAGTCGGGCAACATGGCCGGCGCCATCGCCATAGCCGTTATATTCAACATACTCATAGCGGTCGGCGAGGGCTTCATGTCGCTTGTCCAATCGCTCCGTCTGACTTTCTACGAGACTCTGAGCAAGTTCTACGAGGGGAGGGGGCGCCTCTTCATGCCGTTGGTCCTGCCCTAATGAGGATAATAGCCGAACTACCCCCCTCCACGTCCAGACGCGCGGTGGTTAGCCGGGCTAAGGCCGTATCAGACTACACCGACATGGTGGATGTGCCCGATTCCCCCGGCGGGAGGCCGAGCGCCCACGCGATCGCCGTGGCGTATCTGGCCAAGGAGGCCGGCTTGACGCCTATCGTCCACATACGCCTAAGCGACCTGAACATGCTCGCGTATCGCTCCCTGCTGGGAGCGGCCAGACTCCTAGGGCTGGACTACGTAGTCCCGCTGTCAGGGGATCCGCCGTCGGTCGGCCGGCCGGTCGGCCATCTGGCCACCGAGGAGGCTGTGCCCATAGCTAGGGAGTACGGGCTCAAGGTCGGCGTTCTGCTGAGCATGCGGAGGAACTACGCCGAGAGGTTGAAGATAGGGGCGGACTTCTATCTGGTTCTGAACCTCGACGACCCGAGGTCTCTGGAGAACCTGGCGACGGTCGAGGCATATCCCTACGTCATATTGAAGACGGAGAGGAACGCTGAGCTTGTGGAGAGGCTTGGACAGCCCTCGGTGGAGCTCAAGTCGTTGGCTAAATACATGGAGCTGTTGGAACAGTATGTCAACGCCGTGATAATTTCCGCGCCCGGCGATTTCGAGGCCGAGCTATCCGCCCTCTCTCTTCTCGCCAGGAGGTAGGCACTTTTCGCTCAACAGCCGCACGTCTCTATAGCCCACCAAGTATATGCCTCTTATCAACACCGCCCTGTCGAGATCCACGAAGTCGCATAGTCTCTTGGGCACAAGCGCCACCTCAGCGCCCCTGAGTATATACAGAGCCTCTCTGCTCTCCCCCACGACCAGGCCCTCGGTCTCGTGGCCGCAGTTTATCGCCTTGACCCTCCGGCCGAGGAGGTCCCAGCAACTCACCTAGACTCCTCGCGCTCTATGGTCAAAATCCGCGCTATGGCCCTTCTCACGAACCTGATCCTGCCTGAATTCTCCACGATGCCTCTGGCGCGCTGGGTCTGCAACTTGACGTATTCAGCCCTAAGCTGATCGAGCAGCTTCAGCCTGTCCTCTCTGCCCATCTGCCTCAGGGTTTTGGCGTTCAATTTCTTGGGGGCCGAGGACATATCGCCGACATGCAGCCTGTTTTAAAACATTACTGGGCCTGTGCCTCCTGCCTGACCGGAGGCTTCAGCTTGAAGTCGTCTGCAAACCTGGCGCTTGCGGGCGCTATAGCGGCCCTTATGCCGTATATGCCCGGCTTCAACAAGACGTGGACGACGCCCCTCCTCACGGTTCTCGTCGAGTCGAAGCCCGTCTTGTAGACCTTGCCCACCTTGTACTTCTCGAACTTGGCCCTCTCCGTGGATAGCTTGCCGCTTATGACCAGCTCGAACCCCCTGGCGCCGGCCTCGGCGACTTGTCTAATCGCTATAAAGGCCGCCCTACGGAACCTTATGCCCTTGGCCATCGCGTTGGCTATCCTATAGGCCACGACCTTGGGGAACATCTCTGGCACGTCTACCTTCGAGATATCTATCACGTCTATCTGGGGGTTCTCCACGCCCAGCTTGGACCCCAGGATCTGGCTCAACTCCTTCACGACGGCGCCCTTCTTACCAATTATTCTGCTTGGCCTCTCGGCGTATATAACGATCCTGGTCCCCAGAGGCGTCTTCAAGATCTCCGAATCGACGTAGCCCAGCCTAGCCAGTTTATACTCAAGAAACTCCTTGACCACCCACCTCTTCACGTTGTCCTGAAGTATCTTCTTGTAGACAGCGAGCCGTTTGCCTTGCTGAGACACGCCTCCCCTGAAAGCCCCACCTTTAAAAGTTCTCCTCCGGCGTCCGCACCCCCGTATGGGACGTGCAGAGGCGCTGGCAACCCCAGTGATTTAAAAATTCGGCATGATGCTTATACATGATGAGGACTCCAAATGGGCTCGGGCTTGCCGGTTCACTCCTTGCTGACTCAAAACGGCGTGCCCTCCCCCAGCCACTTGGCGGCGTCTAGGGCGTAGTATGTCAATATCAGATCGGCGCCGGCCCTCTTGATCCCGAACAGGACCTCCAGGGCGATCAGACGCTCGTCGAGATAGCCCATCTTGGCGGCGGCTTTTACCATGGAGTATTCGCCGGACACGCTGTAGGCCGCAAGAGGCGACCAGGGGAACGAGTCCTTGACGAGCCTTATCACGTCTAGGTACGCCAGGGCGGGCTTGACCATGACTATGTCGGCGCCCTCCTCCAAGTCCAACATGACCTCCTTCACGGCCTCCCGCGAGTTGCGCGGATCCATCTGGTAGGTCCTCCTATCGCCGAACTTAGGCGCCGACGACGCCGCGGTGCGGAAGGGGCCGTAGAAGGCGGAGGCGTATTTGGCCGAATACGCCATTATCCCCACGTCTTGATAGCCGGCGGCGTCTAGCGCCTGTCTTATCGCCCTCACCTGGCCGTCCATCATGCCGCTGGGCGCGACGAAGTCCACGCCGGCGTCCGCATAGACAACCGCCTCTCTGGCGTATATGGCGATGGTCTTGTCGTTGTCGACCCTCCATCTCTTGCCGTCTCCGACCACCACGCCGCAGTGGCCGTGGTCGGTGTACTCGCAGAGACATACGTCGGCAAATAGGAGGATCTTGTCGCCGAAGACCTCCTTAAGTAGCCTGATCGCCCGGGGCACCACGCCCTGGGGATCGTAGGACGCCTTGCCCTCCGGATCCTTTAGATCGTCGGGCAAGACCCCGAAGAGGATGAACTTATCCACTCCCAGGCCCAGCGCCTCCTCCACGTGTTTGACCAAGGCGTCGCCGACGGGCCATCTGAAGTAGCCCGGCATAGACCCTATGGGCTCTCTATCCACGCCGTCTTTGACGAATATAGGCATTATGAAGGCGCCGGGCGACAGCGACGTCTCGGCCACCGCATCTCTCACCAGCTTGTTCGCCCTCAGCCTTCTAGGCCTCGAGACGGGGTACAACAGCTGTACCTGCATGGCGCGTCAGACGTATTTACTTAATATTTCTCGCGCCCTCCTCAACGCGGAGTCGACGTCCCCCCTCTTGACGTGGTCCATGAACTCGCCGTCATCGGCAAGCTCTCTATAGAACGCCAGTCTGCGCCTCACATCGCCTATCCTTCTCTTGGCCTCTTCCTTGGCCGCCGCGTACGCCTTGAAGAAGGTGGGTATCCAGCTCCCCCTTATGCATTCCTCTATTAGGTCCAGCGACAGGCGGGCCGGCGTCCCGGCGGCTCCCTCGCTGGTCGTCGCCACCTTTATGCCCTCCACGTCTCTGAAGTAGGGGACCACCACGTGCGTCCTGGCCGCATCCGTTGCGTCGTTGACCAGCTTGCCCATGGACTCCGCCAGCGTGAACAGCCTCTCGGCGAGCGGCCCATTATCCACGGCCACGACCACCACGTCGGCCCACCTTATGTCCTCGTCGGGGTCGTACTCGCTGAGGTCTGCCAGCTTCACCTCGACGCCCAGGGCCCTTATCTCGGGGCTCACCTCCTTCGCCACCACCCTGACCTTGGCGCCGGCCGACGCGAACAACCTAGCCCTTCTGGTGCCCACGGAGCCGCCGCCGAAGATGACGACCCTGAGCCTAGAGGCCTCCACCCACAGCGGGATCCTCATGGAGGGCGTTGGGGCCGGGCTTATTAGTCTACCCCAGGAGCTCCATAGCGGTCTTGAACGCGCTCTCTATGGTGGACTCGGCGGCCACCACGTGGGGTACGCCCAGAGATTTTAGACGCGCCGACGTCACAGGCCCTATGGCCACCACCTTCTTGCCGCTGAGGTCGACAAGCCGTGCGATGCTCTCCGCAACTGTGGCGCTGGTCAGCACGACGACGCTGGACCTCGCGACGGCTTCGGCGGCCTGTCTCAACTTCTCCCCGTCTATGTATATATCGTACACAGATACCTCGACGACGTCGGGCAGAAGCCTCCTCAACACGTCGTTGCCTGCGCTGGACCTCAAGACCACGACCCTTCCCGGGGCCAACTCTCCGATCAGACGGGCCACGCCGTAGCTGCTGTATTCCCGCGGCACGACGCAACCCCCTACCGCGGACGCGGTGGCGGGGCCGACGCATATGACGCATCTGAAACGGCCTCTGACGGCCTCGAGGTCCACGGCCCTCGCCACGGCGGGGCTCATGACCACCAGATAATCCCCCTCGGGTATCGATATGTTTGTGCGCGGCGATATCGACCCTACGGATATGCATTGGGCTCCCTCGGGACATGGCCCCTCCTTGATCCTGATTATCGCTATCGACATAGCGCCTCCCTCAGCCGCAGCCCCCTTTCGACAGTTCTCCCCACCACTATGACGGCGGGATTGCGCACGGCATCTAGGCCGCCCAGCGTAGTCGCGCGGAACCTCTCGTCCTCGAAAAATGCCGACTCTATCACGGCGACGGGCGTGTCGGGCGGGAGGCCGCCCTCCATCAATTCGGCTGCTATCTCTCTCGCCGACGCGGCCCCCATATAGATAACTATGGTGTCCACCGCGGCCGCCAGCCTCTTGAAGTCGACCTGCCTCCTCCCCTTAGAGGGGTCCTCCCTTCCCGTCACCAAGGCGACCGAGCTGGCGGTGCCTCTCGCCACGGGCGGTATATAGTGTTTGGCGGGGGCCGCGAGTCCGCTCGTCACGCCGGGCACGAACTCGCAACGGATCCCCCGCGATGCGAGGTATTCGCATTCCTCGAAGCCTCTGCCGAACACCAAGGGGTCGCCGCCGTGCAGCCTGACCACCACGTCGTACTTAAGCGCCAGATTATACAGCATCTCGTTTATCTCCTGCTGCGACGGACCTTGCCCCCCGGGCTTCTTCCCCACGTAGAGGAGAAGCGCTTGGGGTCTGGCGCGCGACAGCAATGCCTGGGGCACCAGGCGGTCGTACACTATCGCGTCGGCGGTCTCAATCAGCCTCAGGCCCTTCAGCGTGATCAGCTCAGGGTCCCCTGGACCGGCGCCGACTATGAAGACCCCACCCACAAAGTTTAAACCATCGCTATTTTTAACCTATGGACATATGGGATAGGGCTAGGGCCGTGTTTCCAGGCGGCGTCAACTCGCCAGCGAGGGCGTTGAGACATCTCGCCGCGCCTTTGGTGGCCCTAGGGGCCGACGGGCCCTACCTCTTCACTGACCGCGGACGCCTTGTGGATTTCTGCTCGGCCTTCGGCGCCATAATGCTCGGCCACAACAATCCAAAGGTGCGGGAGGCGGTCGAACGGCAACTGGGAAGGGGGTGGATATATGCACTACTGACCGAGCAGGAGGTGGAGTTAGCCGAGAGGATAAGGTCCCACGTGCCCTCTATACGTAAGCTCAGATTCGTCAACACGGGGACCGAGGCCACCATGAACGCCATAAGGCTCGCCAGAGGCTACACGAGGCGCGACGTGATAATAAAGTTCGACGGCAACTTCCACGGGTCTCACGACTACGTGCTGGTCAAGGCCGGGTCCGGCGCGGCGACCTGGGGCATCCCCACGAGCGCCGGGATACCGGCCGACGTGGTCAAGCTCATCGTCGTGGTCCCCTACAACGACGCGGTTGCCTTCGAGCGCGCCGTAAGGGAGGTCGGGGACAGGCTCGCGGCGGTTATCGCGGAGCCCATCGCCGGCAACTACGGCCTCATAATACCGGACAGAGACTTCATCAAGTCTCTGAGGGAGGAGACGGAGAAAGTGGGCGCGGTCCTAATCCTAGACGAGGTGATCACCGGCTTCAGGGTGGGGCTCTCGGGCGCCCAGGGCCTCTTCGGCGTGAGACCCGACCTGACCACCTTGGGTAAGGTGATCGGCGGCGGCTTCCCCATAGGCGTCTTCGGCGGGAGCACGGAGATCATGGACCTCGTGGCGCCCAACGGGCCGGTCTACAACGCCGGCACCTTCAACGCCCACCCCGTCTCGATGGCCGCAGGTCTGGCGGTTCTCGGCGAGCTGGAAACCGGCAGGCCCTATGAGGTGGCCGACGCAGCCGCCGAGCGCATCGCCAAGGGCATCGAGGAGATGGCGGGCAGATACGGATTCGACGTCGTCGTGAAGCACATATCGTCCATGTTCCAGCTGTACTTCAAGCGCGGCGACGTCAAAACGCCCGACGACGTGAGGAAAAGCGACGAGAAGCTGTACCTCAAGCTACACGAGATAGCGCTGAGGCACGGCGTCTATCTGGCCCCCAGCCAGTACGAGGTGAACTTCACGACGGCCGCCCACACGCGGGAGGTCGTCGATCAGACCCTGCAATCGTTGGAGGAGTCGTTCAGGGAGCTGAAGGCCGCTCTGCGACGGGCTTCTTGACGCGTTTCTTGGCCTCCTCTACGATTTCGAGTATCTCCTCGACCTTGCCCTGTCCCGCGAGCTCCCTCAGCGCCTCGACGATAGGGAGAACGGCCCTCTTGGCTGAGGACCTAGCCGCCGTCAACGAGTCGGAGCCCGCGCGGGAGGCCTCCTCCCTGGCTGCAACCTCGACGAATTGCATGTACTCGCTGAGCTCGATCTCCACCATCCTCTTGGCGACAGCCTTCTCTACGTTGTCAAGCTCCTCCAAGGCGAGGGCCCTCGCCTTCTCTATCTCGCCGATCCTCTCCCTGTTGTAACGCGCCGCTATGCCCTCGAGATCCTCCAGCCTCACAACCTTCACGGGCAGACCCCTCGGCACGTTTCCCGGCACGCCGAGATCCACTATGGCCTTCACCCTGCTGCCCGGCGGTATCTCGGTTATTATCGGCTCGAAGGAGAGGGCGGTCGTGAACACAACGTCGCAGGTCTTCAGGCATTCGGCCACGCTTGCGCCGTCCAGCGGCATGGCGACGGCGCCGTACTTCCTCGCCACCTCTTCGGCGCGCTCAAACGTGCGGTTAAGAACGTAGATACGGCCGGCGCCTCCATCCCTGAGCTCCTTGACCAGCCCGCTGCCGACGGAGCCGGCGCCTATGACGCCCACGCTTAGTTTCCCCAGATCGCCGAACTTCTCCCTTACATATATTATGGCTAGGCTCCCGAGTCCCCGAGGCCCCTTGGAGATGTTGGTGCGGGTCCTCACCATTTTGCCGAACCTGATGGCGCGCTCCACGACGGTCTTGAGGGGCTCCCGCGCTATGTGTGCCTTGACCTGGCTGTCGTAGGCCTCCTCCAGCTGGCCCAGTATGTCCGTCTCGCCGATCAGCATTGAGTCCAGGCCGGCCGCGACCTCGAGGAGATGCAGGGCGGCCTCGCGCCCCCTCCTCAAGACGACTCTGTCGGCGTATTCCTTATAGTGGGCCAGGACCAGCTCCGCGGCGGCCTGGGGAGCATCCCAGGCATAGACCTCCACCCGATTACATGTATGTAGTACGAAGAGGGGGATGGGGAAATGCGGCGCAACGCCGATGAGCTCCATGACGCCCCTCCCCAGCTCGCCCAGCTTATCCGTCGGTACCTCCCTGAACGTTATGGATGCCGAAAACAGCCTATCGAGGACGGGCACTTCCCCGTTATGTTGGGTGTATTTAAGCTATATTCACTTTTTAAAAGGGATCAGACCAGCGTGTGAAGTTGCGGATAGCTACCAGAGGCAGCAAGCTGAGCCTGCTCCAGACCGAGCTGTTCGCCGGCAGTCTAAAGGAGGTCGAGCCCGATCTGGAGTTTGAGATAGTCGTCGTGAAGACGGTGGGGGATCTGGTCCAAGATAGGCCTCTGTATTCAATAAACGTCAAGGGCGTCTTCGAGAAAGAAGTTAACCTGGCCGTGTTGAGGGGGCAGGCCGACATAGCTGTGCACTCCCTAAAGGACCTGCCCTCGGAGATCCACGAGGATCTGACGGTGGCGGGATATTCGAGGAGAGATCCGCCGTACGATGTGGTCGCGAGCGTGGAGGGGTACGGCATACAGGACCTGCCCCGAGGCGCCAAGATCGGCACGTCGAGCGTGAGGCGGGCGGCCTTCCTGAAGGCCTTGAGGCCCGACGTAAATATAGTGCCCCTTAGGGGCAACGTCGACACGAGGTTGAGCAAGGTGTTGGCAGGCGTCGTCGATGCGGCGGTGCTCGCCGAGGCCGGAGTGAGGAGACTATACGGCGAGGGCGCGCCTGTGAAGATCAAGAGAATCCAGCCCGACGAGATCCCGCCGGCGCCTGGACAAGGCATAGTGGCCGCCGTGGCGCGGAGAGACGACGGCGGCATT
>Ga0208151_100210_pt1 | contig 29408 bp, 8 predicted proteins | sample ECH_Bhost_MetaG_FD_187130 | JGI IMG/M metagenome (GOLD analysis project Ga0208151, IMG submission 187130) | Hot spring microbial mat communities from Yellowstone National Park, Wyoming, USA - ECH_B host_MetaG (SPAdes) (version 2) | ecosystem: Environmental > Aquatic > Thermal springs > Hot... | reverse complement strand
TGAAAGCTTAGTAGGTAAATATTTAGCAAGGAAGTAACCCGCTATGTATCCTAAAATGAGGAATTGAAAGAAAACAAAGAGGTGGAGTTTAATTGCTCAAATAGGTAAATGTATCCTAAAATGAGGAATTGAAAGCCATACCATCAGTTCCCGCTAAAGCCCACTCGTAAGTATCCTAAAATGAGGAATTGAAAGGCGATTTGGAGTTGGTGGTAGCTGATGAGCAATAATAATGTATCCTAAAATGAGGAATTGAAAGGCAATGTTTGAAAGTTTTAGCACAAAAAGAGCGCTAGGGTATCCTAAAATGAGGAATTGAAAGTGTATATGAACTTGAGGAAAAAGTATCAAAAGAAAGGTATCCTAAAATGAGGAATTGAAAGTTGACCTCTATAATACCATTGATACCCACATTTTGTATCCTAAAATGAGGAATTGAAAGGACCAATAGCTGTTATCAGAGCTCACACTCTGTTTATCTCCTTCTTGTATCCTAAAATGAGGAATTGAAAGTATCTGTATCCATGTCCAGCAAAACATCGTTGTCAGCTGGTATCCTAAAATGAGGAATTGAAAGACTACCTGACCACTTGACTGGTATATTACGTTCATTTGTATAGTATCCTAAAATGAGGAATTGAAAGAAAGTTTCAGCTGAACAAGCAATACGTGTCGTAGCCATTGTATCCTAAAATGAGGAATTGAAAGAGTTCTTCCGAAACATCTGGACGCCATAACTCTATACCATGTATCCTAAAATGAGGAATTGAAAGTTGACCTCTATAGTACCACTGGTACCCACATCTTGGAGTATCCTAAAATGAGGAATTGAAAGATACACACCTCAGTTGTTGAGTCATCAAACAGGATTATCCGGTATCCTAAAATGAGGAATTGAAAGAGGGTTATAATTATACCCGAAAAAGGTGATTGAGACATGAGTATCCTAAAATGAGGAATTGAAAGTTTCCACAAGGCGCTTTGCGGTTGATAGGTATCGCGTATCCTAAAATGAGGAATTGAAAGTCCATAATACCCTCTTCATCACTTAGGATATAACTAGTGCTGTATCCTAAAATGAGGAATTGAAAGACGGTGAACACTATTGTAAGCACGGGTCTCTCTATCAATGGTATCCTAAAATGAGGAATTGAAAGTCCCTTTTCTCTTCCTTTTTCTCTTCTTGTTTTGTGGTGTATCCTAAAATGAGGAATTGAAAGCATAATACCGCCTTCCCGAACTTGCTATTACCCACATGCTGTATCCTAAAATGAGGAATTGAAAGATGCTTGATTGTCTTAGTACCAAACAACCATCCTAACGTATCCTAAAATGAGGAATTGAAAGATTTAAGCGCCCATCGTTTAGGCGCCTAAGACGCCCGTCGGTATCCTAAAATGAGGAATTGAAAGTCCACCCAATCACGAACAAGCGATTCAATCTCTTCAGTATCCTAAAATGAGGAATTGAAAGTTTTCGGTTGGCTCCCCGATATCCACACCCAAATTTGCGTCTAAAACCATGTATCCTAAAATGAGGAATTGAAAGACGCATTACTCTCCATGTTAAGATTCTCTAACCACTTACGGTATCCTAAAATGAGGAATTGAAAGCTACCATTCCCTATCCCTAAGCCTACTTTTACGGGGGTATCCTAAAATGAGGAATTGAAAGTCATCATCCCAATCTTTTGACAAGAACAAGAAAATGTATCCTAAAATGAGGAATTGAAAGGACTGAATGCCCTTTGGATTGTGTCTTCGTTATTGCCCGCGTATCCTAAAATGAGGAATTGAAAGACGATAGTGGTGAATGAAGTATGAGCGAAGACGAGACACGTATCCTAAAATGAGGAATTGAAAGTGGGTTATAAAGCTCTTTGGTGTTGTTGTTGACTGTATCCTAAAATGAGGAATTGAAAGTAGGTATTTCATCGCCTTTTCTCAAAGTCTTTGTAACGTGTATCCTAAAATGAGGAATTGAAAGAAGCTACGAACAAGGGATTAGCAACGTAAGTATTGGTATCCTAAAATGAGGAATTGAAAGTAAAAATTTTGACATTAGTAACTGGAGAACTTCTGAGTATCCTAAAATGAGGAATTGAAAGTTTTACAGTTCCACCCCGTCAATCATGAACATTCTCTGTATCCTAAAATGAGGAATTGAAAGCCCCTTATTTTCGGTTGTAGGCAAAGACACTTGGTAACGCCGGTATCCTAAAATGAGGAATTGAAAGTGGGTATGACTTCATAAACCACGAAACGACTTTCAGGTATCCTAAAATGAGGAATTGAAAGTAAACCACGAAACGACTTTCAGCGACGCTTTTATCACATGTATCCTAAAATGAGGAATTGAAAGAATGGTGCATTAAAATGGAAATCCGTCAAATAATAGCAAGTATCCTAAAATGAGGAATTGAAAGAAGTGATGCACATAAAAAGGTTCAGAAACATTGGAATTCGTATCCTAAAATGAGGAATTGAAAGCGACTCTAGTGGCAACTTAAAAGTTGATATTCAAAGCGAGTATCCTAAAATGAGGAATTGAAAGATATTTACTTTAACATTACCACTTGTGTCAAGCGGAAAAGTATCCTAAAATGAGGAATTGAAAGAGAACAAGAAAATAGAATTAACGACTCCACTAATTGGGTATCCTAAAATGAGGAATTGAAAGTCACCACGAGCCAACAAAAAATAATGTTCTTTCAGACTTGTATCCTAAAATGAGGAATTGAAAGTTGGGTCTAAAGTATGGTACCCCCCCACGCTCTCTTATCTGGTATCCTAAAATGAGGAATTGAAAGATTGATATGTTAATCATATTAATCCCGCTCCACTTAGAGTATCCTAAAATGAGGAATTGAAAGTTCTTCACTTCCTTTCCATCCTTCACTTCGGTCTCTATCGGGTATCCTAAAATGAGGAATTGAAAGTGTAATTCGGATACCCGCGCATACCCCTTAAACTGCGGTATCCTAAAATGAGGAATTGAAAGTGATTAGCCTCTTTATCATCACCGAAGTAATAACCATACGTATCCTAAAATGAGGAATTGAAAGATTTATACTCTACAAGGTGCTTACAAACTGGTGGTATCCTAAAATGAGGAATTGAAAGCTTTTTTTGGCTCTTCTTTCTTTTTCTCTTCTTCTACCGTATCCTAAAATGAGGAATTGAAAGTTTATTTTATCAGCTACTAACTTCTTTTTCTCCTTGTATCCTAAAATGAGGAATTGAAAGTTTAGTGGTGTTTTTCGCCTAACCGCTATTCTGCACCTAGTATCCTAAAATGAGGAATTGAAAGCTTGGTAAAACTTCCTACTCTTCTATCCTTAAAAGTGTATCCTAAAATGAGGAATTGAAAGTAGCTAAACGTTGAGCTATCCTTTTGCCGTGAACGACTGTATCCTAAAATGAGGAATTGAAAGCTACTCTATTGCAGTTCACGGGGAACACGGCGTCTAACACTGGTATCCTAAAATGAGGAATTGAAAGCATCGAAGCTCGAAAGCGCGCAAACATCGATATCGCCGGTATCCTAAAATGAGGAATTGAAAGTTTAACACCGAAAACGTAATTGACGCGGAAAATGAAAAGTATCCTAAAATGAGGAATTGAAAGTTATAGTGGGAACTACGGGTGCCCCGCATACGCCTATTAGTATCCTAAAATGAGGAATTGAAAGTGCAATACTAGAACCAAAACCCCGTCAAAGCTCGACGTATCCTAAAATGAGGAATTGAAAGGATAACATGGAGCCACCCATAGACCCCAACACCACTGTATGTATCCTAAAATGAGGAATTGAAAGAAGTCACGGTTGAGCATATTCAAAATCTTGGCAACAGTGGGTATCCTAAAATGAGGAATTGAAAGACTACCAGTCAGGTTCCAATTAAGATAGGTAGTAAGGTATCCTAAAATGAGGAATTGAAAGTACGCATAGCGGTCGATATTTTATTCCAACCCTTAATCGTATCCTAAAATGAGGAATTGAAAGGGCGGATGGTATTAACAGGAAAAACGTCGAAATAAGTATCCTAAAATGAGGAATTGAAAGCTTTCGCACGAAGCACGGGGTCATGGTGATGAGCACACTCGTATCCTAAAATGAGGAATTGAAAGCGCTTTTAATTACGTTTGAGTGTTATATCTCTATCGCTACCGTATCCTAAAATGAGGAATTGAAAGCCAAAGAATTATTCCGTTTGCGTTTAACCGTTCAATCGGTATCCTAAAATGAGGAATTGAAAGTGGTGTTCATTGAGACATCACCCTTGCTAATTCGTACCTGTATCCTAAAATGAGGAATTGAAAGAATCCACCAGTAGGTGTCTTTGTGTGGTGTAGCCCGTATCCTAAAATGAGGAATTGAAAGTAGCTATAAAGCCGGGGGACTTGCGGGTTACGCTGCAAGTATCCTAAAATGAGGAATTGAAAGCTCTATCTCTCTCTCTCTATGACTAAAAATTACTTGGTGTATCCTAAAATGAGGAATTGAAAGTTGACACAAGTGTTGCAAAAATCGTTGTTATTACACTAGTATCCTAAAATGAGGAATTGAAAGACATGGGGTCACAGTGGAGGAGCTACTCAAAGCTGTGTATCCTAAAATGAGGAATTGAAAGCATTCGGCTTCGAGCTCGGCCCCCTCCTCCTAGGTATCCTAAAATGAGGAATTGAAAGGGTTCCAGCGATCATAGACGCGCTCTATGGGTTCGGTGAGTATCCTAAAATGAGGAATTGAAAGTAGCATCTATGACACCCATGGCTACCAGCACCAGTAGTATCCTAAAATGAGGAATTGAAAGTATTATTAATACTCTACCTGTCTTGCTCGGAGTAAAGTATCCTAAAATGAGGAATTGAAAGAATTTTTCAGAAGTAAATCGGGCTATAGACGGCGAATATGTATCCTAAAATGAGGAATTGAAAGGCAACTTCGAGTCGCGGGAGGAAGCTGAGAAGCTCGCGTATCCTAAAATGAGGAATTGAAAGTTTTATGCTTCATGGAAACGTGTCTTGGTAGATACGTTACGTATCCTAAAATGAGGAATTGAAAGAGGGATATGGGGTGGTCTACTGTTTATAGCGCGCTGTATCCTAAAATGAGGAATTGAAAGATCGGTTTAACCCTAACCGCACCTATCGTATGCTGCTGTATCCTAAAATGAGGAATTGAAAGGCACACCATAGTTAGCCAGCTGCCCAAGATATCGGGTATCCTAAAATGAGGAATTGAAAGTTAAACTCATCATCATTATTATAACTCATTTACTATCCACGTATCCTAAAATGAGGAATTGAAAGTTAAACTCATCATCATTATTATAACTCATTTACTATCCACGTATCCTAAAATGAGGAATTGAAAGAAGTCTATTACGTGCAGCTTTGTGGGTTTACCGTTAGCGGTATCCTAAAATGAGGAATTGAAAGACCCACACCTCCTCGATACGCTCTCGGTCTAACTTCTTGTATCCTAAAATGAGGAATTGAAAGGAGAGACTCTTCGAGACGTGGTGGTTGCGCATCATCCCCTGGTATCCTAAAATGAGGAATTGAAAGTCGCTGCTTGCATTCACACCCGCCTGTCTCGACTTGGTATCCTAAAATGAGGAATTGAAAGATAGACCCCCATGCATTCTCATATCCAAGTACGCTAGGGTATCCTAAAATGAGGAATTGAAAGTCAATTACGTTTTTATGAGACAAACAAGGGATACCACTACCGGTATCCTAAAATGAGGAATTGAAAGTAAAGACTAGGGGCATCCGCATCGGGAATACCATGTATCCTAAAATGAGGAATTGAAAGTTAAAAGCTGATGTTGCAGCGGTCACAGGAAGCGGCTCGTATCCTAAAATGAGGAATTGAAAGCAGCTGCACCACCACCACCAAAGAGCACGCGTGCGGTATCCTAAAATGAGGAATTGAAAGTGGATGATGATGGTTTTTTAGCTATAAAATCAAATAGGTATCCTAAAATGAGGAATTGAAAGAGTTGTTTTCGGTCGACAAAATTCCCGAAAAAGTGGTGTATCCTAAAATGAGGAATTGAAAGTACGAAGCAGCTGGCGATGGAGGGCTTCGACCCCGCTGGTATCCTAAAATGAGGAATTGAAAGCACTGAATGCCGCAGCGACAAGAATCGACGCTTATTATGGTATCCTAAAATGAGGAATTGAAAGCACAGAGTTAAGCACAGAGACGCGGGCGGTGTGGTAGTATCCTAAAATGAGGAATTGAAAGACCCACTGTTTGAGCGCTTCGTAGCCTTCGCCGGCTGTATCCTAAAATGAGGAATTGAAAGGGATTGGGTGCACGGCTTGCAAGCATGAGCTAATCAGTAGTATCCTAAAATGAGGAATTGAAAGGGGGTCTTTCGGATTTATTCGGTGCTGAGCATCTTCCCAGTATCCTAAAATGAGGAATTGAAAGCGTAGTCTGCGAACGCCGTGAGGAGCGTGAACTGCGTTGTGTATCCTAAAATGAGGAATTGAAAGGCTGTAACAGGCACAGGCTCAACCCTCCGTGTAGCGCTTATGTATCCTAAAATGAGGAATTGAAAGAGATAGAAAAAAGGGAAGATTAGCGCCGTCTAGACCGTCTAGTATCCTAAAATGAGGAATTGAAAGTTTGTTAGACCGCTTTTGCAAGGTTTGGCTAAGGGGGGTTGTATCCTAAAATGAGGAATTGAAAGTGTTAAAAAGTCGTGGCTAGCTAAACCAGTCTCGACCAGGTATCCTAAAATGAGGAATTGAAAGTTGCATGGGTCTAGGGGGGGCTGGGTATATGCCAAGCGTATCCTAAAATGAGGAATTGAAAGACCTAATCGTGAGCGGTGAACTTCCCTTCGACTTCGGTATCCTAAAATGAGGAATTGAAAGCAGCGAGGTCAGCCGTGAAGCCTTCGAGCGCAAGCGCCTGGTATCCTAAAATGAGGAATTGAAAGTCGACGTAATAAATGTTCCTGAAAACTTGTGACACGGTATCCTAAAATGAGGAATTGAAAGAATAACTTCGTCGATAGCTTTACCAAGAGTCTCCAGGAGTTGTATCCTAAAATGAGGAATTGAAAGATCTTTCTATATATTGGTTCAACACCAAAAGCCTTGTATCCTAAAATGAGGAATTGAAAGAGAGACGTGTTAGGATCGACCTGGACTGGAAGACGTCGGGTATCCTAAAATGAGGAATTGAAAGGTTCACACACCTACTCTACCGTGTTCAGATACATCGTATCCTAAAATGAGGAATTGAAAGACCCTTAGTTGGGGTTTCCATTTCAACCACCGTAAATAAGTATCCTAAAATGAGGAATTGAAAGAGACTCCCATCCGTGAACCTCGCCAAGTAAGGCGAGTATCCTAAAATGAGGAATTGAAAGCCTTCAACGCTAAGAAAATTCGCAACATCAAAGAAAAGTATCCTAAAATGAGGAATTGAAAGCAGGTAGTAATGTATGTGATGTATTAGATATAACCGTTAAGTATCCTAAAATGAGGAATTGAAAGTTTTTCTTTTCCTCCTCCTCCTTCTTTTGATACTTTGTATCCTAAAATGAGGAATTGAAAGTTGTATGCCGAATACGCCGTTAACAGGTATGCACGTGCATGTATCCTAAAATGAGGAATTGAAAGCAAGTTCATCCACAAGCTCCCATCTTCGAGCATAGCTCTGTATCCTAAAATGAGGAATTGAAAGACGTCTGTGCGTCGGTACCCTCAGGCATAAGTAGCACGTGTATCCTAAAATGAGGAATTGAAAGTCGTAAGTGCAGTTACCGACACCGTCGACAAGTCGGTATCCTAAAATGAGGAATTGAAAGACCTTAACAACGGCTCAACACTTGTCGGCACGTCTTCTGTTGTATCCTAAAATGAGGAATTGAAAGAAAGTAGTGTGCAGTGCAATCATACGTACCCGAAGTAGTGTATCCTAAAATGAGGAATTGAAAGTTTTACGCCCCGCAATAGGTGTCACCTCCTCGTGGTGCGGGTATCCTAAAATGAGGAATTGAAAGACACGCACCGTTACTTGTCCTTCCTGTGGAACTGTTTACCAGTATCCTAAAATGAGGAATTGAAAGTAAGCAGTAGTAGTCTCGTACTTGTCACAAGCGTAATCTGTATCCTAAAATGAGGAATTGAAAGACATCTAAGCCTTTATCTAGTTTCCTCCTAATCTCACGCTTGTATCCTAAAATGAGGAATTGAAAGAATATACTGATATGGTCATAACATGACCGCAAACACCTGTATCCTAAAATGAGGAATTGAAAGTAATCGAGTTGGCTTGTTTATCGGGTGATGTGCTACAACTGTATCCTAAAATGAGGAATTGAAAGACCACGTCCAACTGTGCGAACATGAAGTCTGGTACCTTGTATCCTAAAATGAGGAATTGAAAGCGGTTAATTTGCAGTTTACATATGCGGGCACCACGCTGTGTATCCTAAAATGAGGAATTGAAAGGAATGGTCTCTTCTAGATAGGTTTAATCATGTTGAACAGTATCCTAAAATGAGGAATTGAAAGTCGCTGTGTGGTTAGCATTTTATTATGCTAAGCGTCGTGTATCCTAAAATGAGGAATTGAAAGAGTCATTCGGTACGTCTCTCCTCTCCACTGTAACAAATGGTATCCTAAAATGAGGAATTGAAAGGTTAGCATCAGTCTTAATATTTGAAGCTGTAGCAGTGTATCCTAAAATGAGGAATTGAAAGAGGTGTATACGCTCTATACCGTTTCCTAGTTGGTGGTATCCTAAAATGAGGAATTGAAAGCGCCCCGCCGCCACCGCCACCCTGAATCCGCGGCGGTATCCTAAAATGAGGAATTGAAAGTGTGGAGTAACGCTCTTTCTCCAAGTGAAGGCTATGTATCCTAAAATGAGGAATTGAAAGGTTTAAGTGAAAAATGGGATTGGCAAACAGGCACAGTTGTGTATCCTAAAATGAGGAATTGAAAGAAAGACGCGGTTTTAAGAATCCATTCTTGCTGTGCTTTGTATCCTAAAATGAGGAATTGAAAGTCAGTAGTTCGAGCGCCATCCTCATTATGGCCAGGGGCGTATCCTAAAATGAGGAATTGAAAGCTAACGGCAACTTCACTGTTAGTGTGCAGTACACCGTATCCTAAAATGAGGAATTGAAAGTAGAATCGTTGTTTACATGTCTTAGCTGTGTTAAGACTGTATCCTAAAATGAGGAATTGAAAGACTAATACATCTGGAACAACGACACCAGATTGGAGTCCAGTATCCTAAAATGAGGAATTGAAAGCAATAACGCACTATATCATCTTCTATTACAGTAGCATTAGGTATCCTAAAATGAGGAATTGAAAGCGAGGGGGTACGACTGCCAGCGCCTCTATATCCTCGTATCCTAAAATGAGGAATTGAAAGGTGGTGGCGGAGGCTGATGTGGTCGCGGTGAAACTCTCGTATCCTAAAATGAGGAATTGAAAGACTCGGTGGGCTTCGGCGCGCTTCTCAAGGTATTCACCTTGTATCCTAAAATGAGGAATTGAAAGAAACAGATGTGGAGCCCCCAGCCGAGGCGTTGGGGGTATCCTAAAATGAGGAATTGAAAGACTTTCATCAATCAATATTGCTAGTGTTGGCATGATTGTATCCTAAAATGAGGAATTGAAAGCCGCGACGGTTACCCAGCCTATAGTGTTCTCTGTGGCGCCTGTATCCTAAAATGAGAAATTGAAAGGTATTGTTTCGGGTACAAAGTTCTGGATGATCTGCTGTAGTATCCTAAAATGAGGAATTGAAAGAAGTCAGCGTGTAGGTGGATGGGTTCCACGCTAGATTGTATCCTAAAATGAGGAATTGAAAGAGTTCAGCCTTATCGACCCGCTATTACGCCTTTCCGTATCCTAAAATGAGGAATTGAAAGACTTACTAGCAGTAGCTGTTAACAGTTTAAGTAGTGTTTCAGTATCCTAAAATGAGGAATTGAAAGAGTGTGCAAACAAAAGTACTCTGTAACGTATCTACCAGTATCCTAAAATGAGGAATTGAAAGATTAGTTTTAACGCTAATAGTATCACTTTGATACCCCGTATCCTAAAATGAGGAATTGAAAGTGTGTTGCTTCACCATTAGCGTCAAGGTTCATAACCCAAGTATCCTAAAATGAGGAATTGAAAGTCATACGCATATAACAATATCACGCTTACACTGACAATTGTATCCTAAAATGAGGAATTGAAAGTATAATTAGAGAAGTCGATGACCCCCACGATATAAGTATCCTAAAATGAGGAATTGAAAGCCGATTGATTTCCGCCTACCCCCTGCATACCACAGTATCCTAAAATGAGGAATTGAAAGGTGTAATTCCCTAAACCCAAGTAGGCTAGCCTTTTGGCTAGGTATCCTAAAATGAGGAATTGAAAGAGGAAACTGCACTTGAAATTGGTCGTAGTATTTGTATCCTAAAATGAGGAATTGAAAGTAATAGGGATGAACCGAACACCACAAAATAATACATGTATCCTAAAATGAGGAATTGAAAGTTGTTGACTCGTGTTCGTAGGCGATATCCTTGGGTTGTATCCTAAAATGAGGAATTGAAAGGGATTCAGTGTGTAACGAAGATGGGGGAAGCGAACCGTATCCTAAAATGAGGAATTGAAAGGCCTTCAGACTCATCATTATAACCCTCTTTATATCATCGTGTATCCTAAAATGAGGAATTGAAAGGATACACAGAGGTATAATTTAATCGGTAACGGCGTCGTACGTATCCTAAAATGAGGAATTGAAAGTGGTGGTTGGTGTATGTAGGCTTATGTAGGTCGTTGTCAGGTATCCTAAAATGAGGAATTGAAAGGAGCAGTGGGACGTCGGGTACAGCCACAACCTCTGTATCCTAAAATGAGGAATTGAAAGATGCTAATGGAAGTGCTGGGTCAATCACACTAACAGGTACCGGTATCCTAAAATGAGGAATTGAAAGTAGGTGACGCGGTAAACACACTAACACAGCTCATAGACGTATCCTAAAATGAGGAATTGAAAGCAGTGCCCAAAGAGCACCCCACAGCTGCAGAGATTGAGGCAGGTATCCTAAAATGAGGAATTGAAAGTCGCATGGCTTCCTCGTTCTGTGCTAGTTCTCTGAATGTATCCTAAAATGAGGAATTGAAAGACCGCCTATCTAACCCTAACTCCTCATCGTTTTTAGACGTATCCTAAAATGAGGAATTGAAAGTATTCAGAAGTATCTAGGTGTTGTAACACTTGGAACACGTATCCTAAAATGAGGAATTGAAAGATTGTTTGCCACAGGCTTCTGTGCACTTGGAAGTCTGTATCCTAAAATGAGGAATTGAAAGATTAAACCCGTCTTATAATACGTGTATATCACTTGCTTCACGTATCCTAAAATGAGGAATTGAAAGTATAGTTACAATAATATCACGCTCACACTTACAATCGCACGTATCCTAAAATGAGGAATTGAAAGTCCACTTACGGGCTATCCGCTTGCCATAATCACGCTCGGTATCCTAAAATGAGGAATTGAAAGAGTGTGTACCCCAACACTATACCACTCGTAAAAGTGGTATCCTGTATCCTAAAATGAGGAATTGAAAGTGTTCCGCTTCGGGGTGAATCTCACCCACCATTATCACTAGTATCCTAAAATGAGGAATTGAAAGAGTAGCGCTTGAGCGCGTGCGTGAACTAATGCGTGTATCCTAAAATGAGGAATTGAAAGCGTATTACAGTAGGCTTCTACACTGAGGGACGCGGGAAAAGTATCCTAAAATGAGGAATTGAAAGATTATACCACCCGCGGGAGCCACCACACTCAACATGTGTATCCTAAAATGAGGAATTGAAAGGCTTCCGTGTCACAGCGTCCACCTCGAGATGCGCCGCGGTATCCTAAAATGAGGAATTGAAAGTCCAAGTCGCCTCCCAGTCAGTTTGAGCAGTTTGTATCCTAAAATGAGGAATTGAAAGACATGCTGATCATGACACCCGACGGCGACTTCAAGTATCCTAAAATGAGGAATTGAAAGTTTTTCACGCACCCTTAATATCGCCTTAAAACCTCTATTAGTATCCTAAAATGAGGAATTGAAAGTCGCCTAGCCGCAGGGCTTCTTGTTCGCGTAGGGCGGTATCCTAAAATGAGGAATTGAAAGATTCAGCCGGGTGTTAAGTGCTGGTGGGAGCGCTATTGTATCCTAAAATGAGGAATTGAAAGGCAAACAAAACCCAAACCCTTAACGACATCGGTGTGGCTAGTATCCTAAAATGAGGAATTGAAAGGTAATGGGTCTACGACAATAGTAATCATATTAACCCAGCTCCGTATCCTAAAATGAGGAATTGAAAGCTTGTGGGTATCATAGGCGAGGTTTTAGGACTGTGGGTATCCTAAAATGAGGAATTGAAAGTGATTAGGATAGGTATCAACAAGGGGTCAATGACTATTGATATCATATGTATCCTAAAATGAGGAATTGAAAGTTACTTAAAGTGTTAATAGCGCTCCCACCAGCACTTGTATCCTAAAATGAGGAATTGAAAGTCACCCTCCACATACACATGGGACCAATCAACCAGTGTATCCTAAAATGAGGAATTGAAAGCCGAGGTGCTCCCCCCTGAAGCGCACCCAACAATACGTATCCTAAAATGAGGAATTGAAAGCAAGTCCTGTGCTGGCGCAGTTCTTCTCCGCGCTTGAGGGTATCCTAAAATGAGGAATTGAAAGATAAGAGTAAAGTAAACGACCCATTATGGTCGAATGTCCAAGTATCCTAAAATGAGGAATTGAAAGTAGCTTTCTCCCTTCCCACGCCGGGAAGCATCGAAACAAGTATCCTAAAACGAGGAATTGAAAGGAATCGCATCTATCAGCTTGTTCTCCTGATTGGCTGCGAGTATCCTAAAATGAGGAATTGAAAGATGTTCTCCACATCCTTCTCCCTATTGCCTTCTATAAACGGTATCCTAAAATGAGGAATTGAAAGCTTGGGTAATCCATGTATAACCTGACTGGAAACCTGTATCCTAAAATGAGGAATTGAAAGACCACACCATTGAGGCGGATATGTATGTCATCCCTCTGGGGTATCCTAAAATGAGGAATTGAAAGGGATAGATGAGCCGATACTCAGGAAGGTGTTGAGACCATGTATCCTAAAATGAGGAATTGAAAGTCAACATACTGGGGAGGTACATGTCGGGTAAAACACTGTATCCTAAAATGAGGAATTGAAAGAGATGTGAGCCACGACCTTAATGAAACCCAGTTGGTGTATCCTAAAATGAGGAATTGAAAGTTTATTTCTGCTTCCCTTTCCTCTTTGACTTTATTGTATCCTAAAATGAGGAATTGAAAGATGATGCCAAGAACCTGATTGAAGATGACATCAGGAGTAGTGTATCCTAAAATGAGGAATTGAAAGTGTTTATGATGATGGTCTACGCATTTATGTATATCAAGTATCCTAAAATGAGGAATTGAAAGCTAATGGAGTATCATATCTTGTAAATGCGATAAATGTATCCTAAAATGAGGAATTGAAAGACCATAATTCATCACGATACACTTGTCGAAACCTGTGTGTATCCTAAAATGAGGAATTGAAAGACGCAAAGAGAAGGGAAAAGAGAATCCCGGCTTTGTATCCTAAAATGAGGAATTGAAAGGCTTCCCGGCTCAACCCCCGCGGCACCCACCCAAACCCAAGTATCCTAAAATGAGGAATTGAAAGAAGGAAATCCTTAAACCTTTTCCCATATACTGGGGCGTATCCTAAAATGAGGAATTGAAAGTAGATAAGGGGCGCGGCTCCCGCTAGAGGCTTCGCGTGTATCCTAAAATGAGGAATTGAAAGTTAAATCCCTGTACAACTTTTTTACCCAACTCAGCGTATCCTAAAATGAGGAATTGAAAGAGTATAACCCTGAGCTTGCTCTATAGTGGTTAAATGCTCGTATCCTAAAATGAGGAATTGAAAGATATTTCGTTACCTGCACCTGTGTAGCGGAGCCACCACTCGTATCCTAAAATGAGGAATTGAAAGCTTCCGCTCTCATTCTTTCGACCGCTTGCTTTACCCTTTGTATCCTAAAATGAGGAATTGAAAGTTTATGAATCCATTGACACCACTTTCAACTCCAGTTGAAGTATCCTAAAATGAGGAATTGAAAGAAAATTGATAGATTTTTTATGGTGTAACGCTCTTTCCCCTAGTATCCTAAAATGAGGAATTGAAAGTGGTGGTTTAGGTGCAGGTGTTCAGAAAGCAACGGATAAGTATCCTAAAATGAGGAATTGAAAGTTTGGACGGTAATATGGAACACCACCTCTTTCCCTAATTTGGTATCCTAAAATGAGGAATTGAAAGGTGTTAATCATTATTGGTTTAGCTCCTTGTTTCTGCTTCTGTATCCTAAAATGAGGAATTGAAAGATAAAAAATTTCAGCTAGTAAGTCGTTAAGTTTCTGCATGTATCCTAAAATGAGGAATTGAAAGAAAAAAAGAGGTGAAAGACTTTTAAAAAGCTATCGCTACGTATCCTAAAATGAGGAATTGAAAGTTTTGCTCACCTCACTAAAATTAAATCGTTCTCAATCGGGTATCCTAAAATGAGGAATTGAAAGATAGTTAAATAGAAAACAATGTTAGGCAACACATCAAATCGTATCCTAAAATGAGGAATTGAAAGGCTAACTTCTTTTCTTCTTCCAAAATCTCAGGATGAAAAGTATCCTAAAATGAGGAATTGAAAGACGATTACAGCAACACCTTTCGCAACTCAAGGACACCTAGGTATCCTAAAATGAGGAATTGAAAGAACCCGGCGGAACAATAATAATCTGATCAGTAGAGTATCCTAAAATGAGGAATTGAAAGAGACGGTGCGCACGAATATGGTTTTGGCTGTTCACAGCGTATCCTAAAATGAGGAATTGAAAGCAGCCTTCTCCGAGTGAGCCGTCTGTTTTAGCGTTTCCAGTATCCTAAAATGAGGAATTGAAAGGGTATTATCAGCTCTAGGTGTTTTGGATGTGTAAGTTGTGTTGTATCCTAAAATGAGGAATTGAAAGCTAATAACTGGTACTAACTTGGAGATTGAGTACACTGGTATCCTAAAATGAGGAATTGAAAGAGTATCACTTGGAACGTGACCTGCGTGGTGCTCCCACGTATCCTAAAATGAGGAATTGAAAGTTCTCTTCCCACGCTTCGCCAAAGCGTGCATGCGCGGTATCCTAAAATGAGGAATTGAAAGTTTTGAAAAGGCAATAAAAAAGGTGCAAAAACATGGAAATGTATCCTAAAATGAGGAATTGAAAGTGCAAACCATAAGAAAGCTGTGAGCCAAAGACACTATGGTATCCTAAAATGAGGAATTGAAAGTCTCTCAACTCCTTCCCTGTACATTTTTCTGGCGGTGGGTATCCTAAAATGAGGAATTGAAAGTTTACGTTTATTTTCCGCAACTCCTCGAAGTCGGTATCCTAAAATGAGGAATTGAAAGTTAGCGTTACTCCAATTCCCATCAAGCGCCCTATAGATGTATCCTAAAATGAGGAATTGAAAGGGCTAGCACGGGTGATTCTGTGCCTACGGCGTCGGTTGCGGGTATCCTAAAATGAGGAATTGAAAGACAGCGATGATGACTTGGCTCCCACCACTACCACGTATCCTAAAATGAGGAATTGAAAGCGCGCCCTCGAGCACACGGGTCGCCACCGCGTTCCCAGTATCCTAAAATGAGGAATTGAAAGGTGTAGCGAACGTCCCAATCGTTGTAGTGGGAGAGGTATCCTAAAATGAGGAATTGAAAGGATTAATGTTGTTTTTCAGTCTGCTGGGCAGGTTGGGTATCCTAAAATGAGGAATTGAAAGTTGCTATTGTGAGCATAATTGGTGCTTATGGTCTAGCGGGTATCCTAAAATGAGGAATTGAAAGTCATAACCCAAAATCGATGGCTTCTTCACAACCTTATTAGTATCCTAAAATGAGGAATTGAAAGTGATAAACTTAGGGATAAAACTAATGGTGATTTTTGTATCCTAAAATGAGGAATTGAAAGAACCAAAGTTGTGGGTGCCTTCAACACATTAAGTGCATTTAAGTATCCTAAAATGAGGAATTGAAAGTCATCGCCTCCCGCGCTACTTGTAGCGACTCCGCGTATCCTAAAATGAGGAATTGAAAGAATAGCCTTCTTAGAGAACCGCGCGAAGAGGAAGGGTATCCTAAAATGAGGAATTGAAAGTTAACAACAACTGACCCCTGAATCACTAGAGCTCCACCCCGGTATCCTAAAATGAGGAATTGAAAGAAGTAGTTCTTTAGTATTTTCTGCAATAATGTAGGTGTAAGTATCCTAAAATGAGGAATTGAAAGTCCCCCTGTTCCACTCATCCAAGAGGCGCCGCCTCTCCTGGTATCCTAAAATGAGGAATTGAAAGATGCGTACCTCAATCCACACAATCAGGGTGTACTTCTGTATCCTAAAATGAGGAATTGAAAGAGCACGGAGACGAACTGCTGCTGCACCTTATTCATAAGTATCCTAAAATGAGGAATTGAAAGTATCTGCTGAACCTTATCCACGTTATCCAGAACTAGTATCCTAAAATGAGGAATTGAAAGAAGCCGAAAGACCTTGACCACCCCCTAAGGCGCCCAACGTATCCTAAAATGAGGAATTGAAAGGGTGGTCTTTACTACGGCTGACTTTGTTAGGATTGGGTATCCTAAAATGAGGAATTGAAAGAACATCACAGCAATACCAAAAAGAATATCAGAGCGCAACAGGTATCCTAAAATGAGGAATTGAAAGTCAAACTCGCGGAGCGCCGCTCGTGGAGCCGCGTGGGTATCCTAAAATGAGGAATTGAAAGACAAGGAGGTAGTGGAGCAAGCCAAAGAGCAGATAAGGTATCCTAAAATGAGGAATTGAAAGAAGTCGATGTCAGTCATATCGATACGGAAAGTTAGTATCCTAAAATGAGGAATTGAAAGCGATTAAGTGGATTCGTGAGACTTGGGATAAGTTGGTATCCTAAAATGAGGAATTGAAAGGAGGCTAACAGCGCCAACTGGGTGAGAAACCTATGTGTATCCTAAAATGAGGAATTGAAAGCCTTCTAGTTCATTAACACTCATCTTAATCACTTTGCTCGTATCCTAAAATGAGGAATTGAAAGCTTGAAGCTTGCTCACTTGTATCACTTGTAGAACTTGTATCCTAAAATGAGGAATTGAAAGGTATGGTGCATGTATTCCTGCACGTAGGGTACCCTTGATGGTATCCTAAAATGAGGAATTGAAAGATCATTCTCTGTCTGCGCTTCCTTGCCTAACTCGTCGAGAAGTATCCTAAAATGAGGAATTGAAAGCGAAGCCGAAGGCGACTGAACTGCTCATAATGAATTGTATCCTAAAATGAGGAATTGAAAGCTAATTTGAGCCATCAAAGTGTAAATAATGTAAATACTAGGTATCCTAAAATGAGGAATTGAAAGAAAACCACCAGCAAACCCAACACTTAACCCAACAAAGAAGTATCCTAAAATGAGGAATTGAAAGGCACCAACTCAGAAGCTGTGATAACACCTATGAGAACATGTATCCTAAAATGAGGAATTGAAAGACCCCTCCGAAAGACCGTTAAACACCCAATCAGGATGCTGGTATCCTAAAATGAGGAATTGAAAGCTACCACTACCCAAATTTGCGTCTAATTCCGCCGTATCCTAAAATGAGGAATTGAAAGGTATAACTTTGAATTTTTCTCTGTTACCCTTCCTGATTGGTATCCTAAAATGAGGAATTGAAAGGATAACCCAAATTTACCCGACTTCGAGTACACTACGTATCCTAAAATGAGGAATTGAAAGTTAATAAACAACCAGTTAATCTTAGGCATATCACTCAACCAGTATCCTAAAATGAGGAATTGAAAGTTTGATGAGTGCATGTTAGACCCAATAAGACCACTTCAGGTATCCTAAAATGAGGAATTGAAAGATCCGCTATACGTGCTTAACGGGGCTTCTGAAGCCTTCTTGTATCCTAAAATGAGGAATTGAAAGTTTTTGTGGGTTCGTCCACTTTTCTCTACTCCTTTATTTGTATCCTAAAATGAGGAATTGAAAGTTAGCTTCTCTAGGTAACGGTATGTCTGTCTTTACCGTGTATCCTAAAATGAGGAATTGAAAGATCAGAGAGTTGGCTCGCATAATTTCGATGGGTTTCATTTGGTATCCTAAAATGAGGAATTGAAAGATAAACTTGGTCACACTAGGGCGCCAAAGCTCTATGCCGGTATCCTAAAATGAGGAATTGAAAGCTGTAAAAGTCTATGACTCCATGGAACACGCTTCCTTCGTATCCTAAAATGAGGAATTGAAAGTCCAGTCGAGGACGACACCTTCAGTTTCGCTGTAAAGTATCCTAAAATGAGGAATTGAAAGTACACGTAGGACAGTAGTATACCAGTTTGAACTGTCCACAAGTATCCTAAAATGAGGAATTGAAAGACAAACACCGTCCACTTGTGAGTGCGCAGGTCATCCATAAGTATCCTAAAATGAGGAATTGAAAGTACTGGGTCAGGAAGTAGAGGTGTATCCCCTTCTTCCCCGGTATCCTAAAATGAGGAATTGAAAGGATGTTGTACTCGATAGACTGAGCGCTGAAACCGCGAATAGTATCCTAAAATGAGGAATTGAAAGACTTGTTGTGCAGTAAACTATTTCGTGAATGGTGTTATCGTGTATCCTAAAATGAGGAATTGAAAGTGTTCTATTTCCACCTGGGTTCCCCATATCCAGTAACACGTATCCTAAAATGAGGAATTGAAAGTCACAATTCGTATCACTAAGTATAACCCTAACAGCGTCTGTATCCTAAAATGAGGAATTGAAAGATGGTAGCCTCTTAGCACGGGCGCCACTGTCCCCTCACCGGTATCCTAAAATGAGGAATTGAAAGTTTTGAAAGCTCCTGCGACTATTAATGCAAGCTCGGAGTTGGTATCCTAAAATGAGGAATTGAAAGCGGTTGCAACTCTAGTGTTAAATACGACTGGAGATTTTAAGTATCCTAAAATGAGGAATTGAAAGCTGCCGAACCAGGCTCAAGCACCCCTGTCCTCGGTGTCTGGTATCCTAAAATGAGGAATTGAAAGATTCTAACTCGCATGCGGATCATGGGTTTCATAGCGGGTATCCTAAAATGAGGAATTGAAAGCAGGGTTAGCTACGTATACGGGCCAGAACGCCCCACCAAAGTAGGTATCCTAAAATGAGGAATTGAAAGTTGACGTACTCAGTAGCGTGGTTGACGGTGAATTTATGTATCCTAAAATGAGGAATTGAAAGTGGCGTTCACTTCATACTACACTCAAGCACCCCATAACGGGTATCCTAAAATGAGGAATTGAAAGAGAACCCTATCGCTTTTGACGCTTAATTGCCCTAACAATTGGTATCCTAAAATGAGGAATTGAAAGACTAAGAGATGGCGCTGGGTAGTGTAGCCCATCACTACCAGTATCCTAAAATGAGGAATTGAAAGTTTTAAAAGTTGGGGCGCTCACTTGGTCATGCCTGACGTGTATCCTAAAATGAGGAATTGAAAGATGTTAACGTGAGTGAGTTATAACCAAGAAGGTCGATTAGTATCCTAAAATGAGGAATTGAAAGGCCTGTAGTTTTTTCTTCCAACCTTCTGCACTATTGTATCCTAAAATGAGGAATTGAAAGTGGATGGAGACAGGAAGGTGGACGCACAGAAGCTGGTTCTGTATCCTAAAATGAGGAATTGAAAGGGCTACGGGTATTGAGGATACTACGGAGTCTATAACTGTATCCTAAAATGAGGAATTGAAAGATTCACTATTATACAAAATAATAGCCTGATTACTCTTTTCGTATCCTAAAATGAGGAATTGAAAGAATATTCAAGCATCTCAGCAAGCCTATGACGACAAGCACCACAGTATCCTAAAATGAGGAATTGAAAGAGTTATTACGCTTTAGTGGTATTGTTACCTGTGTACCATGTATCCTAAAATGAGGAATTGAAAGTTCTTCACTTCTAAAACTTTCTATCAAGGTAAGCGTGCAGTATCCTAAAATGAGGAATTGAAAGTACAATAATAACCCGAACTATTCGCCTAGTGCTGTATCCTAAAATGAGGAATTGAAAGCTTCATAGGCTCGCATGGGTGCACGGGCTCCACTCATTTTTGTATCCTAAAATGAGGAATTGAAAGCTCTAACGCCTTCATATCCACGCAATTGGGTCTTTGTATCCTAAAATGAGGAATTGAAAGACCAAGTAGAATTCATAATCACATTTACCCATATCATCCCGTATCCTAAAATGAGGAATTGAAAGAGTCGTTTGGTACATCGCTCTTATCAACCGTGGAAAAGTATCCTAAAATGAGGAATTGAAAGACACCGTTGAATCATGAAGGCTTATTCATTGATTACACTGGTATCCTAAAATGAGGAATTGAAAGTATCGCCCACAACCCTAAGAAGAGTATCGGGCAGGTATCCTAAAATGAGGAATTGAAAGCCTGACGGCCGGTTCTCCTTCCCACTTTCAATATGTGTATCCTAAAATGAGGAATTGAAAGAAATAATAGGTGTAAGCATTTCGTTAAGATTCTCAGACTCGTATCCTAAAATGAGGAATTGAAAGACCCTTAGTGGTGGAGTATCGACAATAACTAAAGATGTTGGTATCCTAAAATGAGGAATTGAAAGTCCAGGAGTTCACGGTTGTTAGACAGTACTGCAGACCCGAGTATCCTAAAATGAGGAATTGAAAGGATTGAGGTTAACAGCCCGTGTGAGGTGGTTGACCTCCCCGGTATCCTAAAATGAGGAATTGAAAGATCCTGTAAATCTCTAGATGCCCTTGAGCTGTTACGTATTGGTATCCTAAAATGAGGAATTGAAAGCCTATAGGGTGGATATGACTGATATCGATTTCATGAAGTATCCTAAAATGAGGAATTGAAAGCTGTTATAGCCAACTAGGAGTTCAAACCTGTGCTCTGGTATCCTAAAATGAGGAATTGAAAGGTTGTTTTTATCCTTAGCCTCATTCTCTAAACACGTCAAGAGTATCCTAAAATGAGGAATTGAAAGTTGAACTCCTCCGCTTCACCCTGTCTGAAGAGTTCGCCCCAGTATCCTAAAATGAGGAATTGAAAGATATTAGACGTGCGAAGCGGGCTGCCTCCTCGACGCTGAGGTATCCTAAAATGAGGAATTGAAAGACATAACTCACACATATTCACTCACCTGTTCCCCAATACCGGTATCCTAAAATGAGGAATTGAAAGAACTCGTCCAAAACAAGCACAACTTTGTGGCGCTTGCTTGTATCCTAAAATGAGGAATTGAAAGTCGCGTTCACGTGGAATTTCGCCTTAAACTATAAGTGTATCCTAAAATGAGGAATTGAAAGGTAACCTCCACGCAAAGAAGATAGTTGTCGCCCTTTTTGGGTATCCTAAAATGAGGAATTGAAAGTTTTATTAATCAGTCCCAAGAGTTTGTGCGTATTCTTAGTGTATCCTAAAATGAGGAATTGAAAGCATCATACGCCGCCCTCTTCGAGGGGTCGGAGAGCGTATCCTAAAATGAGGAATTGAAAGAAATTAAGCAAAAACTCTACGTCATACCTTTAGGGGTATCCTAAAATGAGGAATTGAAAGTCATGTTTTTCCACCTGTTTTGGCGCTCTCAGCCTCACCGTATCCTAAAATGAGGAATTGAAAGCGGATGAGGATGGGCGTAACGTGTGGGAGCCCGGCGGGTATCCTAAAATGAGGAATTGAAAGGGGGAGCAAAGTCAGCAGTCAAACGGTAGTAGTTCAGTATCCTAAAATGAGGAATTGAAAGTCGCTGTGTGATTAGCATTTATTGCGCTCTTTGTCGTTGAGGTATCCTAAAATGAGGAATTGAAAGCATCAGGGAAGGGTACGTCCACATCTGTCTTAACTACTGGTATCCTAAAATGAGGAATTGAAAGTGCACAAGCTCCGACGCTGTGATAACACTAATCAACACGTATCCTAAAATGAGGAATTGAAAGATGATGTTCAATATTGAATTGAACACATCTGTTATTACGGGTATCCTAAAATGAGGAATTGAAAGTCGCCAACACGTATTTTTGAAACTAGTTTACGTAAAAGTATCCTAAAATGAGGAATTGAAAGGTTCTGCTTGAGCACTGCGAGGAAGCCCGAGTATGCAAGTATCCTAAAATGAGGAATTGAAAGTCAAGCGAACCCTGAACAGCAATAGCACGACCAAAACTGTATCCTAAAATGAGGAATTGAAAGTTAGGGATGGAGAGGCGGATAATCGACATCACTAAGTATCCTAAAATGAGGAATTGAAAGTCGCCCCTTCGATCCTGAGGAAGTTGAAAAACCTGTATCCTAAAATGAGGAATTGAAAGCTATCTCAGGGCCCTTTATGTGTTCCGTCATCACTTTGCGTATCCTAAAATGAGGAATTGAAAGTGTCCAACAGCGCTAATGAACCCATCTTTGATTATGTGTATCCTAAAATGAGGAATTGAAAGTTACACTCTCACCCTAAAGAACACACGCAAATGATGGTATCCTAAAATGAGGAATTGAAAGAGCACAGTCGTCCTAGCACCTGGCTGAAGCACAGTGTATCCTAAAATGAGGAATTGAAAGTCATCTGACAAACGGTTCAGCTCAGGAAACTCGACGAGTATCCTAAAATGAGGAATTGAAAGTCGATATATCCTTCGTTTCGCAGGCTTCACAGGAACGTATCCTAAAATGAGGAATTGAAAGGTTTTGTAGCCCCGTTCTAACCTTTTTTGCCCCCCATGGTATCCTAAAATGAGGAATTGAAAGCATTGAAGCATTTTGCCCTTAATCAGCTTACCACTACGCAGTATCCTAAAATGAGGAATTGAAAGAATAGTATTACTAAGTATTGGAGTAGGATAACTATACCTGTATCCTAAAATGAGGAATTGAAAGCGATAGTTCCCTAACCCAATGTAGGCTAGCCTTGTATCCTAAAATGAGGAATTGAAAGAAGTGCCTACGCTATTTGTCCCCGTTGTGGGGCATACCCCGTATCCTAAAATGAGGAATTGAAAGTTTAACAGCGTTTTTTTGTAGCTCTTTAAGTGGTGTTTGTATCCTAAAATGAGGAATTGAAAGACATCTTTGTTTAGTATTGGTCTATCTGGATTAGGTATCCTAAAATGAGGAATTGAAAGGAAGGGTGCTTATCCAAGTTCTACATACTTTTTAATCCCTTGTATCCTAAAATGAGGAATTGAAAGATCCACGAGTTTCTCAAGTTGGTTGAGCATATACCTCATGGTATCCTAAAATGAGGAATTGAAAGAACCCCAACTGTAGTAGAGCGGTTATCCCCACCAGTGTATCCTAAAATGAGGAATTGAAAGAACCCCAACTGTAGTAGAGCGGTTATCCCCACCAGTGTATCCTAAAATGAGGAATTGAAAGATTGGTATAGCTCATGTTCTTGTATCACCACAGTGTATCCTAAAATGAGGAATTGAAAGATTGACCTATCAATCAACCAATTTAACGCATTGATGAGTATCCTAAAATGAGGAATTGAAAGAGCAGGTTTTAACGGCATGGCAACTCCCAAGTAAGTATCCTAAAATGAGGAATTGAAAGGGTTTTTGATGACTTCGTGGCCCAGGCGCTCTATTTCTTTGGTATCCTAAAATGAGGAATTGAAAGTGGAGATGGGGGCGCTCTGGGTTGTGCGCTCCTACGGCTCGTATCCTAAAATGAGGAATTGAAAGAAGAGCACGGAGGATATACTCGCGGTTATCGGCGTGGTGGGTATCCTAAAATGAGGAATTGAAAGACTTGTAGGTTCCCATTATTAGCTGCGCGTTACGCTGAGTATCCTAAAATGAGGAATTGAAAGTCTTTGGCACGGCTATGAGGGGTGCTGTTAGTTTGGATGGTATCCTAAAATGAGGAATTGAAAGTATTAAGGTGCAAAGGCATTGGAATAGTCTCTTAACGGTATCCTAAAATGAGGAATTGAAAGGCTACTCTAATAATTATTGGTGTGAGCATCTCATTCAGTATCCTAAAATGAGGAATTGAAAGACTATATATTGTTTAACGATAACCCCAAAATCGTAATCAAGTATCCTAAAATGAGGAATTGAAAGACGATATCATTGACGGGAAAGAAGTTAAACTTGATTTAGTATCCTAAAATGAGGAATTGAAAGGCCTTCGCTAATAAATCAAGTGTAAGGTTACCTAAGTATCCTAAAATGAGGAATTGAAAGTTATTCAGCACATTTAGTATTCTTATGGCTGTTCTTATGTGTATCCTAAAATGAGGAATTGAAAGTTATCTCATAGTGTGATTCTATTAATTTGTCTCTTAACTGGTATCCTAAAATGAGGAATTGAAAGCCCTCCTCGCATCCATCGTATGGTTCGTTGTAGCCGGTATCCTAAAATGAGGAATTGAAAGTTCTCGATTTCCTTCAGAACGCGCGGGTTTCTGCGGTATCCTAAAATGAGGAATTGAAAGCTATCTGAGCAGTTACACTATCACTTGCACCACTTTTAGTATCCTAAAATGAGGAATTGAAAGAGGTTGGACATGTTTTTCACCTATTGGCGCTCTTCGCGTATCCTAAAATGAGGAATTGAAAGGTGGGTAACTAAACTTTAGGACTTTCGTAGGCATCTGTATCCTAAAATGAGGAATTGAAAGTCGAAAGTTGCAACCGCAACCTTTGAAGCACTTGTTTTAGTATCCTAAAATGAGGAATTGAAAGTTCACCACGATGATGGGTGGGTCCGGGTACGCTTGTATCCTAAAATGAGGAATTGAAAGAGCTTTCTATTATTACCCGTGTTTCCCCCGTAACCGTATCCTAAAATGAGGAATTGAAAGCGTCAATATTTTACCCTTGTAAACTAGATATCCGTGTTCGTGTATCCTAAAATGAGGAATTGAAAGATTACCAACCCATTATCAGGTTCGTCTACAAGTGAGTATCCTAAAATGAGGAATTGAAAGTGGTCTGTAACGAATCCCCTAGGTGGCTCTACAAGTACGTATCCTAAAATGAGGAATTGAAAGGATTGTGTACGATAGCAAGTGGTTCGTTGAACGGCTTGTATCCTAAAATGAGGAATTGAAAGATTATGTCGTAGATAGTGTTCTCATACTCTTTTAATTTCTGTATCCTAAAATGAGGAATTGAAAGACACACGCGTGGTGCAGACCCCCCACGGAGGCCTACAGTATCCTAAAATGAGGAATTGAAAGCTCCTCTCCTCTCCTTTTTTCCCCTCCTCGTATCCTAAAATGAGGAATTGAAAGAAACAAGACCAAGCTGACAACCACGAAGATAACTGTATCCTAAAATGAGGAATTGAAAGCGGATGAGGGCGTTACAACGAAACCCCTGTGTCTCGTGTATCCTAAAATGAGGAATTGAAAGAGGTGTAAGTGGTTAATATGGCTAAGTGTTTTGAACCCGGTATCCTAAAATGAGGAATTGAAAGTGACTCGATGTTAATATAGCGTACCCCTTATTCACTGTTAGTATCCTAAAATGAGGAATTGAAAGTTATATGGCACGTCTCTCAAGCAGTTTGGACATTTTATATGGTATCCTAAAATGAGGAATTGAAAGACTTTGCGCCCTTGGCGGCCGTCTTACGCTCCCATTTTGTATCCTAAAATGAGGAATTGAAAGAATGTAAAAAGCGATAGAGAATTAATAGCGTCCCGTATCCTAAAATGAGGAATTGAAAGTTCAATTCGGCTAAAGTGCGCCAATAGTTGCACGGGTATCCTAAAATGAGGAATTGAAAGGCGTTTTAACACGCTGCGGATTTTGTCTAGGTTAAACAGTATCCTAAAATGAGGAATTGAAAGTCACCTCATTCGCACTGAGCCCCTCGTCTAACAGGTCGAGTATCCTAAAATGAGGAATTGAAAGTGGGTTTAACCTCCACTTCACTTAAGTCAACACCGCTACTCGTATCCTAAAATGAGGAATTGAAAGATAATTACCCAGGCCTCGTCACCCTGAGCTACAGGGTATCCTAAAATGAGGAACTGAAAGATATTTATATGTTCATGTGCCCCGCCCCAGCCCCTTGGTATCCTAAAATGAGGAATTGAAAGGAAAAAAGACCCATACCCCCCTTTTGTAAAAAATTTTCACGTATCCTAAAATGAGGAATTGAAAGGCGAATACAAATTAACTATCCGCACTTATGCTTCAATACTGGTATCCTAAAATGAGGAATTGAAAGGTGTTAATCATTATTGGTTTAGCTCCTTCACTTTGTTTTTGTATCCTAAAATGAGGAATTGAAAGACACGTTTAACCCCTAGTTTAGCTACTGCATCCTTCACATGTATCCTAAAATGAGGAATTGAAAGTTTTCCGCAAAACGTCTAGTGTACAAGGGACTCGGTGGTTGTATCCTAAAATGAGGAATTGAAAGTATTACTTATAGAAACCATTGGCTGTATTGGGGTAAGCTCGGTATCCTAAAATGAGGAATTGAAAGTGTAGTAATCGCTTAAACGGTAAATCGCTCTGTTCAAGGTATGTATCCTAAAATGAGGAATTGAAAGAACATAGGTAGTTCAATCACTGTTCCCCGTAATGGGGTATCCTAAAATGAGGAATTGAAAGTATAATTCGCCTTCTATGAGTTGCCATAAGCTTCTGTGCACGTATCCTAAAATGAGGAATTGAAAGGAACGAGTGAGTACCTTCCCATTGAATATTAACCAGCCGGTATCCTAAAATGAGGAATTGAAAGTAGATAGATACGGGTCTTTTCTCTTTAAGTGTTATTATGGTATCCTAAAATGAGGAATTGAAAGTGACTTTCGCTTACCTTGACATACCAAAGGCTTACTTTCTTGTATCCTAAAATGAGGAATTGAAAGCGCCCTTATTTGCCATCGCTTGAAGTATATCCCTTGTATCCTAAAATGAGGAATTGAAAGTCTGAACACCTATCCTTTTGCGACCCCTTGGAGAATGTATCCTAAAATGAGGAATTGAAAGACTTGCAGATATTGCATATCACTAGAGTCACCGGTATCCTAAAATGAGGAATTGAAAGAGTCAATCCACCCAAGCCTCGAATATATGTCTATTATCGCAGTATCCTAAAATGAGGAATTGAAAGTACTCGTTGGTAGAGTTACACCAGTGGTGCTCACCGTTATGTATCCTAAAATGAGGAATTGAAAGCGCGAGCACGGAGCCAGAGCCCACGGGAGGCACTGTCAATGTATCCTAAAATGAGGAATTGAAAGATTGGAAATTGGATATGGAAGGGTTTAAGCTGGATATCATTTTAGTATCCTAAAATGAGGAATTGAAAGACAAATTGTAGCTCTTCTTCGCTCATGCTTCACTCACCTAGTATCCTAAAATGAGGAATTGAAAGTTTTGAATAACCCCGAACTCAACACCCATTCATCTCACCTGTATCCTAAAATGAGGAATTGAAAGACTTCTTTATAGGAGGCGAACTCACAACCTACATCCTGGGTATCCTAAAATGAGGAATTGAAAGACTGGTCAAACTCATTTTCTAATTCACCATTAAAAGTCTAGTATCCTAAAATGAGGAATTGAAAGACCAGATAGAATTCGTAATCACACCTACCCATAGCCTCTTGTATCCTAAAATGAGGAATTGAAAGTTTCACGTTCAGTGAGTTCCCTAACCTTCGCCTTGACTTGTATCCTAAAATGAGGAATTGAAAGAGTAACTGGAATAACCCACTGAACCCGCTAACGGGTGATGTATCCTAAAATAAGGAATTGAAAGCCATATTGCACTTCACCCAAATATACTAGACGCCCTTCACGTATCCTAAAATGAGGAATTGAAAGTTTGTTGGGTTCGTTACTGCCTATAACATAACATAACCCGTATCCTAAAATGAGGAATTGAAAGTACACCTTTCCCCAACGTTCCTGTCAGGCGTATTCATCTTGTATCCTAAAATGAGGAATTGAAAGATATTTTTTAAAGACAATCCATTCAGCGAACTTTTGCACGTATCCTAAAATGAGGAATTGAAAGTAGTTTTCACACCTCTTTTTAGGTACGCTTAGCCGTATCCTAAAATGAGGAATTGAAAGAACGCTATATTTACGCCTCTGCCAACTCCGACCGCTAGTATCCTAAAATGAGGAATTGAAAGGGGTCAGTATAATCAATCTGGTCTATCCGCACATAACGTATCCTAAAATGAGGAATTGAAAGGTGTTGTAGGTGAAAGGGGAAATGAGAGGAACATTGTCGGTATCCTAAAATGAGGAATTGAAAGTGAAGAATTTTTGCGGGTGAATTGACTATGCTTGAGTGTATCCTAAAATGAGGAATTGAAAGATTATAGCCCTTATCTCGTCTGCACTAACATAGTAGTGTATCCTAAAATGAGGAATTGAAAGTACTTCACTCACCTTTAGCAAACTTAACTAAGAGAACATGTATCCTAAAATGAGGAATTGAAAGAGCTTCGGCTTCACCTGTAATAACAATATCTTTTAGCTCAGTATCCTAAAATGAGGAATTGAAAGGTTTAGCTCAGCACAACAATCAAGCACCACTAACTCAGGTATCCTAAAATGAGGAATTGAAAGCTACTTTGCTTAGCTTTACTGGTAGCACGGCTTCAAGTATCCTTTAATGAGGAATTGAAAGATGCGAACTACTCAGCGTTGGGCCTTCCGGCCTCGAGTATCCTTTAATGAGGAATTGAAAGTCCCTCAGAGTGGAAAGAAAAAACAGGGGTGAGCTGGGTATCCTTTAATGAGGAATTGAAAGAGACTAACTTGGTACACTCCTTGTGGTTGTGGAGGGTATCCTTTAATGAGGAATTGAAAGTTTTCACTCACCTTCCTCAGTAGGGTCGAATGTTTCGAGTATCCTTTAATGAGGAATTGAAAGTGCTCATTGTCGTGGGTATATCTGACATGATCAAGAAAGGTATCCTTTAATGAGGAATTGAAAGTGTCAGAAAAAGAGGGCGCAGGTGCGCCCATAAATGAAAGTATCCTTTAATGAGGAATTGAAAGAGAGTTCGCGTCTGCCCAAAATGATGTTGCTGTCGTGGTTTGTATCCTTTAATGAGGAATTGAAAGTAACAGTGCCGACAACAGGTTCCGTTTCTGTGTGGCTGTATCCTTTAATGAGGAATTGAAAGTTTTTACCTATTCTTACACGAAAGCTTATGAGATTACCATGTATCCTTAAAACAGATAGGGTTTTGGGTTATGTTAGCTATCGTCTACGAGCTAGGCCTATT